>Ga0105047_10006812_pt1 | contig 19320 bp, 16 predicted proteins | sample MAT04_FD_78384 | JGI IMG/M metagenome (GOLD analysis project Ga0105047, IMG submission 78384) | Freshwater microbial communities from Lake Fryxell liftoff mats and glacier meltwater in Antarctica - MAT-04 (megahit assembly) | ecosystem: Environmental > Aquatic > Freshwater > Ice > Liftoff... | reverse complement strand
AATACCTGATAGAGTCAATACCGTACCAAAACTGGATAATGTACCAAAAATCAGAAATACGTTAAGCAGTAATGATAAGATCGCAATGATACCTGCCCCGGCATAATAAGCAATCATAGTCACAATAACCAAAAAGAAACCAATCAGCAAGGAATTAACACTTTTAGCTATATTGGCCTTTCCGAGAGATGGTCCGACATTTGATTCCTGAATAATAGTAGTTCGCGCTGGTAATTTACCTACTTCAAGTATACCTGCAAAGTCAATGGCTTCATCCACTGAAAAATTACCTGAAATAGATGAAGACCCTTGTGTAATGGCGTCATTAACTCTTGGTGCAGAAACTACTTCACCGTCAAGCGCAATCGCTATTTCTCTATTGCCTTCATTGGCCGCTTTAGTGGTCATTTCTGCCCATTTCTTAGCTCCTGCAGCATTCATTCGAAGATTTACTTCTACTTCACCGTTAACAGGATTGAGTGTTTGGACAGCACTGGTAACCACATCTCCATCCAAAGGTGCCAAATCAGTTCCTGATTGTTTTTTGATGAAATATAATTCATAATCGCTGGTCATATTGCCATCAGCATCCTGTGAAGGTTTATAGGACCACATAAATTGACCATTCTTTGGAAACAGTGCTTTTAAATCTTCTCTTTCAAGTATGGCAGTTATAAATGACCTTTTACTTTTATCCGCTATTCCTATTACTGAGGGAGGCAATGTACCTCCATTCAACTTCAGCGCGCTTAATAAGCTACCTGTACCTGTTACGGAAGAAGGGGATGAAGTTGATCCAGCTACCTGAACAGTATCTATTACATTCCCAAGATTGTCATACACCAACGAATCTTTCATTGCAACAGGCATTAAAGATGATGTGTCAGATTCAACAACACTTCCTCCAGCCGCCTGGTCAGCAGCTTGCATCGCCTGAGCTATACCTGGATCTGAAGATCTGAAAGTTTCCCAAAATTCCAGTTTTGCACTTGCAGAAAGAAATTGTCTGGCTCTTTGAGGATTATCAATACCCGGCATCTCGACCAAAATCAAATCTCTGTTAGGATCCAATGATACATTTGGCTGAGCAACACCCAGTTTGTCAATCCTTTGCTTGAGTCTTTCATAGGTAAGATTTACAGTTTCATTGGCTTTACTTCTCAATAACCTTGTGACATCACCGTCACTTGTATTGGCATTGATTTCACCCAATGTTTCACTTCTGGCAAATATTCTGGCTAGTTTATCAGTACCTGCAAGTTTCCTGTATTCATCAGCAAATAATGTAATGAAATCGGACTGCGAGCTTTTCATTGCTACATTAGCATTTTCAAGTGCTTTCTGAAAATCGGCATTATTACTGTTTCTTCCAGCCAAAGACTTTAAAAAATCCCCAAGGTCTACCTGTAGCACAGCACTCATCCCTCCCTTCAGGTCCAAACCCAAAGCCAGTTGTTGCTTTTTAAGCTCACTGTAGGAATAAGACTTTACCATCGGAATCCTGAATAATTCCAAACTGGACACTGAATCCAGATATTTCGCTCTGGCAATTTTATAATCCGCACTTGAAACTCCATCAGCCCCTTTGCCTGAGATTTTCATTGCATAAGCATCCGCATTATTTTCGACGCTGTTTGTTGGTATGAAGTAAGCAAACTGGAGTAAACAAACCAGTGAAATCAATACCAAAAATACTTTTACTAAACCTTTTCCTTGCATTGTATTATATCATATAATTTTCAAAAAACAGCGCAAATATAAGGCTTTTGGCAAATTAATAAGATTTTGAGCAAAACATATCAATAAAAATTTATTAAAAAAATGTAATTAATTGATTATCTACCATATATAAAATTAAAAAAAATAAAATAATATCTCGCTTTAATCATTTTTATCATACATTTTAAAAAATAGGATAATCAAATGATGTCAATTCAGAACCAAATTTTATTCGGAAAATTAAAATTTTTCTTGGCAAAGCAAAAAAATATATCTTTCTCATGAACTTAAATTGTTAAAAAACACTTTAATTTAATGAAAACCAATATTGGTAAATAATTAAATCTAAATCATTAAAATTATGGGATTATTTTCATTTTTAAAGGCTGCAGGTGCAAAACTAGTAGGTAATAAAGCTGCAGAAAACGATGCAACTAAAGTGACTACAGCACCAAACGCTTCAATGGATGCGCTGAAAGAAGCCAACGATAAAAACAGAGCTGCTATGTTGGCTTCACAAGTTTTAGGTCACGGTATTAAAGTTGAAAATCTTGATATTGCCATTGATGATGATGCAGCAACTGTATATGGACAGGTAGAATCTACGACTGACAAAGAAAAAGTTGTACTTATCATTGGGAATACAGAAGGCATTGCAAGCGTTGATGACAGATTATCCGTTGTAAATCCTGAACCGGAAGCTACTTTTTATGAAGTAAAAAAAGGAGACACACTTTCTAAAATTGCCAAAGATCATTATGGAGATATGATGAAATATCCTGTTATTTTCGAAGCAAACAAACCTATGCTAACTTCACCTGATCTTATTTATCCTGGTCAGGTTTTAAGAATTCCTGCACAGTAAGCAACATATATTAATAGTGCTAATGTTAAATGCGCTGCAGCTATTACAAAGATGCGGCGCATTTTTTTGCACAATGAATCAACATAATTAAAAAAACTTTCAAATTTTGCAATTATACATTAAAATTGAACTATTTTTTCATATTAACTTACTACTTTCGCACCATAATTTATTATTTACAAACTTATACCCTATCAATGATAATCGGAGTTCCAAAAGAAATTAAAACAAATGAAAACCGGGTAGCACTCACTCCTGCTGGAGTGATGGAATTTGTAGGCCGAGGCCACAAAGTGTACGTTCAAACTACGGCGGGTGATGGTTCAGGTTTTCCCGATGAAGAGTATACCAGTGCCGGTGCTACCATGCTGCCTTCTATAGAAGAAGTTTATTCCATTGCAGACATGATCATAAAAGTCAAAGAGCCTATAGAAAGCGAATATAAACTTGTCAAGCCAAATCAATTACTTTTTACTTATTTTCATTTTGCTTCTTATGAGCCACTGACTAGAGCAATGCTGGCAAGTAATGCAGTATGTCTTGCCTATGAAACGGTTGAATCCGCAGACAGGTCTTTACCTTTATTGATACCGATGTCTGAAGTAGCAGGACGAATGGCTATACAGCAAGGTGCAAAATACCTGGAGAAACCACAACAGGGAAGAGGGGTATTGCTAGGTGGTGTTCCAGGCGTTCCTCCAGCAAAAGTTTTGGTTTTAGGGGGCGGTATAGTGGGAACACAAGCAGCAAAAATGGCAGCGGGTCTTGGTGCGCTGGTAACTATTCTGGATGTGAGCCTCAAAAGATTAAGATATTTGTCTGATGTCATGCCAGCCAATGTCATCACTATGTACTCTAATGAATATACCATCAGAAGATTGATAAAAAATCATGATTTGATCATCGGGGCAGTATTGATTCCGGGGGCTAAAGCACCTAACCTTATTACCCGTGAGATGTTAAAAGATATGAGACCTGGAACTGTAATCGTGGATGTGGCTGTAGATCAGGGAGGATGTATAGAAACATGTAAACCAACCACCCATGATAACCCAACTTATATTATAGACGAAGTTGTACATTACTGTGTGGCAAATATGCCTGGCGCAGTGCCTTACACATCTACTATCGCTTTGACAAATGCAACTCTGCCTTATGCCTTACAGCTCGCAGAAAAAGGTTGGCAAAAAGCCTGCAAGGAAAATAATGAGCTCAAGCTTGGATTAAATGTAGTGAATGGCAAGGTGGTTTATAAGGGTGTGGCGGATGCATTTGGGCTGGAATATTCAGATGTTGACTCCGTATTATAAATAGTTTTGAATTTACAAAGGAACTAAACAAGTCGTCCCGAATTAAATTTTGGACGACTTTTTTAGTTTAAATAGTTTAATGTGAGCAAAATAAAAACATATCAACAGGCGCTAAAATTTATATATGACCGTCTCCCTATGTATCAAAGACTAGGATCTGCTGCATACAAAAAAGACCTTACAAACACTATAAAACTTTGTGAATCTGCAGGTAACCCACAAAACAGGATAAAAACCATACACATAGCGGGTACAAATGGCAAAGGCACAACGACTCATATCATAGCAGGTGGATTACAAGCACAAGGATATAAAGTTGGGGTTTATACATCTCCTCATTACAAAGACTTTAGAGAACGAATTAAGATAAACGGGTTTTATATTCCAAAAAGTTATATCATAGATTTTTTAAATCGATATTCCAAAGATCTGGAAGAAATTCAACCTTCTTTCTTCGAAATGACAGTTGCCATGGCTTTTCTGTATTTTGCTGACGAGAAAGTAGATTTTGCTGTAATTGAAACTGGACTAGGTGGTCGACTTGATTCCACCAATGTGATCAATCCTTTACTTGCAGTAATTACAAATATCAGTTTTGACCACCAAAGTATGCTGGGAAATACTTTGCCGGCAATAGCAGGTGAAAAAGCAGGAATCATCAAAAACAATATTCCTGTAATAATAGGTGAAAGGCAAAAAGAATTAGAACAAATCTTTATTAATAAAGCCCAGGAAATGTCTGCTCAGATTCATTTTGCAACGGACCATATTCAAATCATAGAAACAGGTTTTAGTCAACTTAAAAAATCATACACCGTTGTATATAACAAACATCCTTGGATTGAAAATCTGTCAACTGATCTGACTGGCCCGTTTCAGGAAAGAAATATTATTACCGGAATGTATGCACTAAAACTGCTTTCAGAAAAGATAAATATAAACATAGATAAACTTAAGGATTTTTTTCCTAATCTCAAATCTAAAACTGGATACATTGGAAGATGGCAGGTTTTAGGTTCTGATCCAATGATCATTGCAGATAGTGCTCACAATGAAGGAGGTTTAAAAATTATTATGAATGAACTTCAGGACTTAAAATATAAAAAGTTGCATATGATTCTTGGGTTTGTGAACGATAAAGAGTTAAGTACGGTTTTGGAGTTTTTCCCAAAAAATGCGATATATTACTTTGCAAAAGCAAATATCCCAAGAGGGCTGGATGCTGAACTTTTAAAAACAGAAAGTGAAAAATACGGATTATTAGGAAATTCATATAGCAGTGTCAGAAAAGCATTTGCAGCCGCTAAAATAAAAGCACATGCTGATGATCTTATTTTCATAGGAGGAAGTATTTTTGTAGTAGCTGAAGTTATCTAGGATGTAAAACTAAATTACTTTAATTTTGCAAAACTTTTGACCTGCTGTAATGTTCAAACCATTAAATATTCATCTTGGAAAGAAGAAAAATAATATTAGCTATAGGGGGATCGAGTGGTTCTATTTATGCAAAAAGAATAATGACTAAACTCAGAGAACGATCTGATATTATTTTGGGTGTTGTCATGTCGGACAATGCTATAGTAAACTGGGAAATTGAAATCGGATCATTTTCCGAAAATGAATGGCCTTACAAATTTTATGATAAAAAAGACTTCAATGCCCCTTTTGCTTCAGGGTCAGCCAAGTATAGTACCATGATTATTTGTCCCTGTTCTATGGGACTCATCGGAAGGATCGCACAAGGTATATCCAGTGACCTGATCACCCGGGCAGCAGATGTTATTCTGAAGGAGAGAAGGCGTCTGGTCATAGTCCCCAGAGAGACCCCATACAACCTTATTCACCTTAAAAATATGATTTCACTAACTGAAGCGGGCGCAATAATATGTCCTGCTACGCCTTCGTTTTACAGTAAACCTCAAAACATTGATGAGCTGGTAGATACTGTCGTAGATCGGGTACTGGATTTGTCAGATATTAATGTAAATACTTACCGTTGGGGAGAAAAATATGATTAAATATGATTTCATCCATATTCATTTTATAGTCATATGAATTTTGTAAAATAAAATTAATTGCAATATATGTATCAGAGTATGCAGGATGTAATTCAGGATTTGGATAAAAATAAAATGCTGCTTCGAATAAAGCAGGAAGTTGATCCAAATCTGGAAATAGCAGAAATTCACAGACAGGTATATGATAAAAAAGGCCCCGCGGTTCTATTTGAAAAAATAAAAGGAAGTCCTTTCCCTGCTCTTTCTAATCTTTATGGAACCATTGACAGAACGGAATTTCTATTTCGTAAGACCTTGCAGAAGATCAAAAGGGTGATTGAAATCAAAGCAGATCCATCCAGAATTTTAAAACAGCCTTTGAGATATCTGACTACTCCATTTACAGCGCTTACAGCATTACCTATGAAGTCATGGGGTAATGTTGCTTCCATGTACGGTCAAACTACCATTGATAAGTTACCAATGATAAAATCCTGGCCAATGGATGGCGGGGCATTCATTACTCTTCCACAGGTATTTACTTTACCTCCCGGATCCAGAAATCCTATGGAGTCCAACCTTGGAATGTACAGAATCCAACTCTCCGGAAATCAATATAAATTGAATGAAGAAATCGGATTACATTATCAGTTACACAGGGGAATCGGCGTACATCATGAAATGTATAATAGAAGTGAAGAGCCATTTAAAGCGTCTGTTTTTGTAGGTGGATTGCCTTCACACGCTTTTTCTGCCATCATGCCAATGCCAGAAGGAATCAGTGAACTTACTTTTGCAGGAATGTTAGGAGGAAAAAGATTCAGATACCATTTTGATGATCAGGGTCACTTTATTTCATCTGATGCAGACTTTGTTATAACAGGTACAATTATAAAAGATAAAAAATTACCTGAAGGACCATTTGGAGACCATTTGGGATATTACAGTCTGACCCATGACTTTCCAGTGATGAAAGTAGACAGAGTATATCACCGAAAGGATCCAACTTGGCATTTTACCGTCGTGGGAAGGCCCCCGCAGGAAGACAGCAGTTTTGGGTACCTAATCCACAAAATGGTGGAAGATCTTACTTCTCAGGAATTCCCTGGTTTGACAGATTTGCATGCAGTGGATGCTTCGGGAGTGCATCCTCTTTTACTGGCTATTGGCAAAGAAAGGTATATGCCATTTCGAGATCCAAAGCCTGAGGAAATTTTGACGATTGCAAATAGAATACTTGGATCAGGTCAGACATCGTTGGCAAAATACCTAATTATAGCAGCATTTGGTGATGATTTATCGCTCAACACCCACAATTTAGAACATTTTTTCAGACACTTTCTAGAGCGAGTGGATTGGACCAGGGATTTGCATTTCCAAACAAAAACAACTATAGACACACTTGACTACTCCGGTGAAGACTGGAATGGCGGATCAAAAGTGGTAATGGCTTGTCGCGGCGAAAAGATCAGAGTGTTACACTCAGAAATAAAAATTAGCTATGATCATCCTGACATAAAAAATATGTCGCTTATTTTACCGGGTGTATTAGGTATTACCATTCAACCATTTACAACCTATGCTTCTGCTGATAAAGAAATTAGCGCACTGACTTCAATATTGCGAAATCAAGATCTTTCAGGATATCCACTTATCGTTCTGTCGGATGATAGTGCGTTTACTGCGGCTACGATAAACAATTTTGTCTGGGTTACATTTACCCGATCAAATCCTTCACATGACATCTATGGATTAGATAGTTTTACGAAGCATAAACATTGGGGATGCAATGGCAGTCTTATTATTGATGCCCGAAAAAAACCACATCATGCGCCGGAACTGGTGGTAGATAAAGAAATCCAAAATTCAGTAACAAAAATGTTAACCTTTTAATACATAAATTTTGTCCGAATTAAGGCTAGTCCTTTTCAGGTAAAACCTTACTTATAACTACAAAAAACGTGCAAACTTTTCATTTAGAAAAGCTTGCACGTTTTATAAAAGATAATTGCCTTAAATATTTCTATTTATACAATTCAAGTCTTCGAAAGCCTGTTTCATTCTGGTCACAAAAGTAACTTCACCGCTTCTTAGCCATACCCGTGGGTCATAATATTTTTTATTGGGCTTATCAGAACCTTCCGGATTCCCAATTTGCCCCTGTAAAAAGTCCTTTTTAGACTCATAGAAATTTTTAATGCCCTCCCAAAATGCCCACTGCATATCAGTGTCTATGTTCATTTTTACAGCACCATATGTAATTGCTTCCCGGATTTCTTCTCTTGAACTGCCAGAACCACCGTGGAAAACAAAATTTACCGGATTTGCTTCCGTACCAAATTTTTTCTGAATATAATCCTGTGAATTTTTTAGAATGACCGGCTTAAGAGATACATTACCCGGTTTATATACTCCATGTACATTTCCAAATGCCGCAGCTACAGTAAATTTATCACTTATTTTTCTCAGTTCTTCATAAGCATATGCTACTTCTTCAGGTTGGGTATACAGCCTGCTGCTGTCAACATCAGAATTATCTACACCATCTTCTTCCCCACCAGTTACACCCAGTTCAATTTCAAGAGTCATACCCAGCTTGTGCATTCTTTCCAGATATTTACTGCTGATCTCTATATTTTCGTGGAGCGGCTCTTCGGATAAATCCAACATGTGACTGCTGTATAATGGATGGCCGTACTTTTCATAATGTTTTTCACTTGCATCAAGCAAACCGTCTACCCATGGTAAAAGGCTTTTTGCACAATGATCTGTATGAAGAATTACCGGAATACCATAAGCTTCTGCCACATTGTGAATATGTAGTGCGCCTGAAACGCCACCCAAAATAGCTGCTTTCTGCCCATCATTACCAAGTCCTTTGCCTGCATAAAATGCTGCTCCACCATTACTGAATTGGATGATGATCGGAGAATTTACGGCTTTAGCCGTTTCAAGTGCTGCATTGACAGAGTTGGTACCAATTACATTTACTGCAGGCAAAGCAAAGTCTTTTTCGTTTGCATAGTTGAGCAATTCAGTGACTTCATCACCAAATAACACCCCAGGTCTGAATTTACTGCTGGACATTTTGTTTTGATTTATACTAATTAATTAAATAATTCCCTTTTCTGAAAGATACCTTTCGGCATCAAGAGCAGCCATACATCCGCTACCAGCAGCTGTGACTGCTTGTCTATAAATATGATCCTGTGCGTCACCACTTGCAAATACCCCTTCAATATTTGTAAAAGTTCTTCCGGATACTGTTTTGATATATTTATTATCATCCATATTGATCCAACCACCAAACAAATCAGTATTGGGCTTATGACCTATGGCAACAAAAAAACCGGTAACATTCAATATTTCTTTTTCACCTGTTACCGTATTGGCAATTCGTACACCTTCAACCTCATCAGTACCCAATATTTCCTCGGTCACCGTATTCCAGTGAACCTCAATATTTGATGTTTTTAATACTCTTTCCTGCATAATTTTCGATGCACGCATTTCATCTCTACGTACGAGAAGGTGAACTTTTTTACAGAGTTTAGCTAAATAAGTGGCTTCTTCGGCTGCAGTATCTCCAGCGCCGACAATGGCAACATCCTGTCCTCTGAAGAAAAACCCATCACAAACCGCACACGCAGAAACACCTTTGCTCATGAGTCTTTGTTCTGATTCCAGTCCAAGCCACCTTGCGCTGGCACCTGTTGAAATAATAACCGCGTCAGCGTGTATTTCATGACCTGTTTCTGACCATATTTTATGCACGGGACCAGTAAAATCAACTTTTTCAATTATCTCATACCTGATATCCGTACCAAATCTTAATGCTTGGTTTTTAAAATCTTCCATCATCTGTGGGCCCATGATTCCATCAGGATACCCCGGATAGTTTTCCACATCATTGGTGATGGTCAACTGTCCTCCTGGTTCTTTTCCTGTATACAAAACAGGAGCCAAATTAGCCCTGGCTGCATAAATAGCTGCTGTGTATCCTGCTGGACCTGAGCCTATAATTAAACATTTTATTCGTTCTGCACTTGAATCTGACATAGATTAAAAATTTATTGGTGAAGCAAAATTACAAAATATTATTATCCAAGGCTAAAATTTTGATAAAGTAAACCAAATTATTATTTTCACATTGGATTAAAAACATCGTTCATAACCGAGAATTTGACACACTTGTTTTTGACTTTTAAATAAAGGTTTGTTAAAGGTAACATAGGTTACTTAAGTGTTTCAATAATTTTAAGTAATTTTGAGCTGTTTTTTAAACCAATAGTATGTTTAAAATCTTATTTTTTTGCTGTAGCGCTGCAATTTTTACTTTATTATCATTTTCTACCGAGCCAATCAATAAAGTTCAACTGGGGGAAAAGTTATTTTTTGACCCGATACTCTCCAAAGACAGCACTATCAGCTGTTCCTCCTGCCATAATCCGGCACTTGCTTTTGCGGATAGTCTTGCCATCAGCCCTGGAGTATCCGGAACTTCAGGCAGAAGAAATGCGCCTTCTGTGATGAACATGGCATCAAGAAGTGAATTCTTTTATGATGGCAGAGCAAAATCCTTACGTGATCAGGTACATTTCCCGATCGAAGATCCTTTGGAAATGGATTTGAATATGGAAATAGCTGTGAAGAGAATTAAAAATAACAGAACGTATAAACTATTGTTTCAAAAAATTTATTTTGAAGCTCCCAATGATACAAATATTTCGGATGCCATCGCTTCCTTCGAAGAATCACTTGAAACTGCAAATACTGAGTTTGATGCCTGGATGATGGATAAGCCCAATACTATGAGTGAATCTGCTATACGGGGTCGAAGTATATTCATGAGTGATAAAGCCAAATGTTTTGACTGTCATTTCAGTCCTGATTTTACCGGTGATGAGTTTAGAAATATTGGATTATATGATGAAATCAGGTATAAAGATAAAGGGAGATACGAAGTAACAGGAGACAAAAATGACATTGGAAAATTTAAAGTACCTGGTTTAAGAAATGTAGCTGTTACTGGGCCATACATGCATGACGGAAGTTTTAAAACCATTGAAGAAGTCATTGACTATTACGATAACCCATTCACTTTCGTAAAAAACCCTATCAAAATGGACACCCTATTACTTAAGCCAATCAATTTCACACCTGAAGAAAAAAAAGATCTTGTTGCCTTTTTATTAAGCCTGACGGACAGACAATTTACAAAGGTCAGCCAATAGTATAGAATTATGTTTCTGTTCGAAGCATTACTTAAAGTTTATAACCTTTCCACAAGAAATATTTTAGATTAAAACTTAGAATTATTACATTTGTGATATGATTAAAAATTGGTATATTCTGAAGCTGATTCTTTTGCTTATCTTGTTGATCTCCCATCAAGGGATAAACAGTCAAGCCAATGATTTAAGGATTGAAATAGAAAAGCTGATAAGGTTTGATACTGAAATAGATTTCAAGAAGATTCCAGGCTTTCTGGTAGCAGTGGTAGACAACGATTCCACCTATTATTTTTCATTCGGAACTACAATTAGAGCGGAAAAAAATAATTTTTCGAAAGATGATATTTTTGAACTTGGTAGTGTAACCAAAGTTTTCACTGCAAGCTTATTAAGCATTTTAGTACATGAAGGTAAAATTTCATATGCAGATCCGGTAAACCAATACTTACCTGAAGAATATCGTAATCCAAGACTTGAAGATCTAACCATCTCCCAACTTATCACACATCAGTCAGGATTGCCCAAAAGGCCATCTTTTTTTGGGCGAAAAGAAAAAGACCTCCAAAATCCGTATGAAAATTATCAAGTTTCTGATTTACTTAAATTTTACAGAGATTTTTTACCTGATAAAAAGACCTTTGAATATAGTCACACCAATTATGCTTTGCTCGAAATGATTATCTCCAGACTGACTTCAAAAAGTTATCAGGATGTTTTGACGGAAAAGATATTTTTTCCGCTAGGTATGACAAATTCATTTGTAGATTTTAATGAAAAAAAAGAAAATGTCACAACTACAGGCTACAATCGTGCTTTAAAAAGAGTTGAACCATGGACGTTTAGCTCTTTTAAAGGGTCAGAAGGTTTAAAATCTTCTGCTGCAGATATGGTAAAATTTATCCGGGCAAATATGAATTTATCATACTCAGGGCTGGAAAATATTTTTGACCAAAATTTCACCCCGCAACTCCGTTCAAGTTTCAATCCACAACTATCAGTTGCAACGGGTTGGCACCTGATCAACATGAATCAGTTTAATATTGTGACGCATACAGGAAAAACTTCTGGACATAGCGCATTTACAGGTATGGTAAGAGAAACCAAAACAGCAGTCATTATTTTGGCTAATTCGTCTTTAGGTACTGAAGATTTAGGAATGCAGATACTTAGAATGATAAATTATAACTGGAAACGAATAAATATCTGATACTTTTATATGAACCATAAAAAAGAAGTAAATCTTACTTGGGATGATTTCAAACTATTGGGAGATCCAAAAAATGCCCCCGATTTACCTGATGAAATTAAAGACGACTTTAATGCGGCTAGTCAGGTGCTTAGAATCCACTTGGACCGAAAACAAAGAGGCGGAAAAGAAGTTACTCTTATCAAAGGATTTATGGGACCGGAACAAAGGCTAGAAGAATTGGGAAAACATTTAAAATCCAAGTGCGGAGTAGGTGGTACAGTAAAAGATGCTGAAATCATTCTTCAAGGCAACCACAGGGATAAAGTACTTCAAATGTTACTTGACCTGGGATATAAATTAACAAAAAAAGCCGGAGGATAAATGGAATTCGTCATCATTTTAGGCTTGGTATTACTGAATGGCTTTTTTGCAATGGCAGAGATGTCATTGGTGTCAGCCAGAAAGTTTAAATTGGAAGTAGAAAAGAAAAAAGGGAGCTCAAGTGCTAAAGCTGCCTTGGAATTATCCGCGACCCCTACCCGATTTCTGTCAACCGTCCAGATTGGTATTACATTAATAGGTATACTTTTAGGGGTATTCAGTGGAGAAAACCTTACTGACGATGTGGAAGGTATGATTATTCTTATGCCTTCATTGGTGCCTTATTCACATAATATTGCCGTAGGAGTAGTTGTTGTTCTGGTTACCTATATTTCCATTGTTTTGGGTGAACTCATCCCTAAAAAAATTGGCATGACTTATCCGGAACCTATAGCCATGTCCCTTGCGAAGCCAATGATGTTACTTTCAAAACTCACTGCCCCTTTCGTATGGCTACTTACAGCAACCAATGATATAATACTTAAATTAGCGGGAATGAAAAATGAAAATGAAAAATTCATTTCTGAAGCTGAAATAAAGTCAATAATCAGAGAAAGTACCTTCAATGGTGAGATACAGGCCATCGAACATGAAATTGTTGATAGAGTATTTGAATTGGGAGACCGTAAAATAGGTTCACTTATGACTCATCGGATGGACATTATTTTTATAGATCTTAGAGACGATATTCAAACTATTCGTAAAAAAATTGGAAATGAGCCACATTCTGCCTACCCCGTAGTTGAAAACAATAATCTTGACGAAACAATAGGCATGGTGCTGCTTAAAGACATTTTTGAAGGTAGCTTTAGCAAAACATTCAATCTTAAAGCATACCTGAAACAACCTTTGTATTTAGTGGAGTCTACACCAGCCTTCAAGTTATTGGATATGTTTCGTGAAGGTAAGGTGCATTATGCCCTCATTACGGATGAATATGGTTCTACTATAGGATTTGTAACCATGGATGATGTTTTAGATGCTTTGGTAGGTGACATTTCTCAGGAACATCAGAGTGAATACAGCATCATGCAAAGAGATGAAAATAGCTGGCTTGTGGATGGGCAGTTTTCATACAGCGAATTTATACGTAAATTTAAGTTATCCAGCCATGAGTTTTCAGAAGAATTCCATACAGTAGGCGGTTACGTCATTCATGAATATAAAACCATACCAATCACAGGAGTAAAAGTTGAAATAGAACATCTTACTTTGGAAGTGATAGATATGGATGGGCCCCGAATTGATAAAATTCTCGTTACTAACAATGAATAACGTATTGGCAAAATGAAATAAACCGGATGTTAATTCATAGAATATCTACATCCCTTGCGATCAGATACATGAAAAAACTTAATACAATCATACTGCTCAAAGGAAAGCAAAGCTTTAAATATTTATTTCAACTTTAAAATCACTTGGTAAATTTTCATTAAGATTTAACTTATCTTCAAAAAAAGCCTACACCTTAAATTATTGTGAAAAATCCAATTATTATGAGCTGTTTACCCGTTTTCTGCATATTTTAACCCCAAAGATTTTTTGGATAAACCCCGTTAGTAATCAAGTCAGATATTTTTTCCATCACAAATGGTTTGTCTTCCTGATAAGTTACACCAAACCAATCTGATTCCGTATCCAAAACTTTTACCCTCATTATATTATTATGAATTAACTTATCCACGATGGTCGGAATGAAAAATTCAGATGTAAGCTTCATTCCTTCATCCCGCAAAAAATCAGAAAATATATCATGACAATAAGTAAAATATGAAGGTAAAAATCCCCACATGTTCATAGAAACAAGCGTGTCTTCATTCAAGCAGACCATTTCATCACCTTCCGGGTACTGAATTTGATCTTCATTATTTCTCGCTATTTTAATACATTCCTTAACATTTAAGAGGAAATTATCATCTGTACAAGTACATACCCCTCTATTCACTGTTCCATGAGATGAAAGTGTATTTCTTAAATAGTAAGCCACTACTGCATAATTTTCACCTTTATTCTCATAGCTTTCCTTCAGAAAAGCTGCCAGCTGAACAAATGAATCAACACCATAATAATCATCTGCATTGATCACGCCAAATGGTTCTTTTATAACAGCCCCTGCCACCCATATGGCATGAGCCGTACCCCATGGCTTCTCTCGATCTTTACTATATATACTACCTTCAGGCACATTTGATAATTCTTGTGATACAAACTCCATTTCAATCTTACCTTCCAGTCTAGGCCTGAAATGGGATTCGAATTCATCCCTGAAAAAATCTCTAATGATAAATACAACTTTGCCAAATCCTGCATTAATAGCATCATATAAGGAATAATCAATTATTGTTTCACCATTTGGTCCAAAAGCATCCATTTGCTTAAGTTTTCCATATCTACTACCCATACCTGCAGCTAATATAAGTAAAGTCGGTTTCATACTTTTAATATTTATTGGTTATTTAAAAAGGAAATATAAAAATCTCCGGACATGATTTTCTTAGTCTTGATTTTTGCTTTTTAGGAATTTCACATAAAATATTAATATTTACGTGATAATATATCGAGGGCAAAGTTAAAGTTTATAGCCAATAAAATAAATTTATAGGAGCAAATTTCCAAAATGTATCAACTAAGGTCACTTAAATTTTCGTTTTTTGGTTATTTGCACCGAACAATTTACTGTATGCAATGTTAAAGATTGTTAACAATGATTAAATAAGTTTTTAAATAATATATATTTTATTGATTATCATACATTTGACATCTCATTAACAATCTATTGATGTCAAAATTAGTAACAAAAATATTAACTAACTATTCAAAGACCTTTTATCTTTGCATCATTATTCAAATTCAAAAAATTTAAAAGAATGAAGAAGGTTTTATTGTTCGCTTTACCATTATTTTTGTTCTCTTGCAAATCAGGAGTTGATGCTCACAAAACTGCAATTGAAGAGTTAGGAACTTCTTGGGATGCTGCTACTACTGCAGTTACAGGTTTTTCTGAAAGTCTGACAAAAGACATTACAAGTTACACTGAGTCAGCTTCTTCATTGATGCTTGATTCTACAGCAGCAGCTGCACTTAAAGGTGATGCTGCTACTAAATGGGCTGAAGCTACTGCTGCTTACAAAGCTGCAAGTGAGGGTTATGCACCAGTTCAGACTGAATTGAACGACTTTGTAACTATGTGGACTGAAAAAGCTGCAGGTGTTACTGCACTTAAAGATGGTTTGGCTGCTGGCAAAATCGAAGGTGATGTTGCTGCACAAGTTGCTGAACTTTCAGGTCTTGCTACTCAAGCTAATGAAAAAGTTGCAGCTTGGACAACTAAGCAAGCAGAATTAAAAACTGCTGCAGATTCAGCTTTAGGTATGCTTAAGTCAGCTTACGAAGCAGTTGCAAAAAAGTAATCAAAATAAAACTTGATTAAATTATAAAAGGCCTGTCTTGTTTCAAGATGGGCTTTTTTATTTATATACCTAATTGATCAATATCAATAAATGCCTATAATTTAGTTTATATACAGGTTATAAAATTTTCTTTCAAAATTCTATTCCTTTTACTTTAATATTTTGAAACAAATTATTTGCCAGTTAACAACATGCTTTGTGTAGATCACCTGACTAACCCGGCTTTGTAAACACTAAGACATCTTTCTCTGGCAAATTTATGGTCCACAATAGGCGTAGCATATGCTGAAGTACCAAATTCACTTACCCATGTTTTGATGTAATCTTTATTTTTGTCAAATCTTTCAGTTTGAGCATCAGGACTGAAAATACGGAAATAAGGTGCTGCATCAGTTCCGCAGCCTGCAGCCCATTGCCATCCGCCATTATTACTTGCCAGATCAAAATCCAGCAGTTTTTCTGCAAACCAAGATTCACCCCATCTCCAGTCAATGAGTAAATGTTTAGTCAGAAAACTTGCTGTAATCATTCTCACACGATTATGCATAAATCCTGTTGCCGCTAGTTCTCTCATACCAGCATCTACAATGGGATAACCAGTACGGCCTTCACACCAGGCATTAAATTCATTTACATTATTTCTCCATACAATATTATCATATTCCGGTCGAAAGGAACTTTTTTCCACATGCGGAAAATGATATAAAATCATAGCATAAAAATCCCGCCATATTAATTCGCTCAAATACGTTTGATTCAAAAAGATGGCTTTTTTTGCTTTATCTCTGATCGAAATAGTGCCGAACCTAAAATGTAAACCCAACCGGGATGTACCGTTTAAAGCAGGAAAATCCCTATTTTTATCATAGTCTTTTATTATAGCTTGAGATACTGTATCAGCTGGGATAGATATACTGGATCTTTGAAAGCCCATAGAACTCAAATCAGGACATTCACTTTTTAAAACAGTTTTGCAGAAACCAGCAGTATGATCTTCTGATCGATATGCTTCAAAAAACGGAGAAGACCCAGATGTTTCTGATAGACTATTAAGTTTCTCCAACCATTTACGCTTGTATGGTGAAAAAACAGTGTAAGGTTTTCCATCATCCTTTACAACCTCATGCTTTTCAAAAATGACATGGTCCTTGTAAGTTGTAAATCCAATCTGATTAATATGCATTAATTGGCCTATTACTCTGTCCCTCTCTATGGCATAAGATTCAAAATCATGATTGGCAAAAACAGTCTTCAGCTTATACTTTTGTAGAATGGATGTCCAAATGGTGAAAGGATCACCGTATCTAATATCTAAATCACTGCCTATCGACTGAAGATCTTTCTTCAGCATTATGACGGTATCATAAATGAATGTGACCCTCGCATCAGTTCGGTCAGTTAGTTTTTCTAGTATTTGCGTATCAAAAATAAATACAGGAATGACAGGAAGACCATCTTTTAAAGCGTGAAACAATCCAGCATTATCTGATAATCTAAGATCTCTTCTAAACCAAAATATGTTATGATACATGAGGACAATTTGGATAAAGTTTGTCTAACAGTAAGGGTCAATATTTGTTTAAGCTGTCGTCATTATCTTCACATATCCATTTCCAAATTTAATCTGGCTGAATTGAGTTCTGATAAAGCATGAAAATCAGGTATTTTTTTTGACACAGCTATACCTTCATCATAAGTTTGCAAAGCAAATGACAAATTTTCGAGTTTTTCATACAATTTTGCCAAATGGTAATACATACCTACATAATTCGGATCTTTTGTTTTTAAAATAAGAAAATGATCCAGAGAAGATTGATAATCTGATAAACTCTCATATTCTTTTGCTACAGCATACCTTACAAATGAATCTTCAGGATCATTTTTGAGCATGTCTAAAAGCAATTTTAATCTCTTTTCTTTCATATTTTTTTAACTCTGAGTTCAATTTTTAAACATAAACTACTTATCTTTGCACAAAGATATTTTTAATGATGACATTTTTTTTAATTGTTATAAATTTAAAACAAGCATCTTTCCAAATTGTTATTAATTAACTAAGTAATAAAATCCTATTAAATGAACCTATTAGTTTGTATAAGTAAAACCCCGGATACTACTTCCAAAATTTCTTTCAAATCCAATGATACAGAATACAATTCAGATGGAGTTAGTTTTATAATGAACCCATATGATGAGTGGTATGCTCTGGTGAGAGCGCTTGAGTTGACAGAACAGCATGGAGGAAACGTAACAGTGCTGAATGTTGGCCCGGCCAATAATGACATTATCATAAGGAAAGCACTCGCCATAGGAGCAAATGACGCAGTAAGAGTAGATCTTGATAATACAGACAGCTTCACAACAGCAACAAATATTGCCTCTTATGCAAAAACAACACCCTTTGACATCATTTTTCTAGGAAAAGAAACGATCGATTATAATGGTTCAGAAGTCGGGGCAATGGTTGCTGAGCTCTTAAACCTGCCTTATATATCGTATGCTTCATCTATGGAAGTTAACGGCAATATCAGTAAAGTCACCAGAGAAATTGAAGGTGGTATTGAAATAAGCCAGATAGAAGGTCCTTTTGTTTTATCCGCAGCCAAAGGTCTTGCTGAACAACGAATTCCAAACATGAAAGGAATCATGATGGCAAAAAACAAACCACTAAATGTCATCAGCCCCATCGAAGTTTCCCCGCGTACCAAAGCCATAAAATATATACTTCCAAATATGAAAACCGGAGTAAAACTGGTTGATCCTGAAAATATGGATGAACTGGTACGTTTGTTACATGAAGAAGCTAAAGTAATCTGAAGTAAAGTTTTTTAAAATAAAATAGAAATACAATAGAAATGGCAGTATTGGTATATATAGAGAGTCCAAAAGGCAAAATAAAAAAAACTGGGTTTGAGGTTGCATATTATGGTTGCAAACTATCGTCAAGTTTAGGTACAGATTGTATCGCTTTATTGATTGGTAAGACAGAAGATCCAGGCTCACCAGGAAAATATGGGGTAACAAAAGTGATTCATGTCAATGCGGATATGGATTTGGAATTTGATTCTCAATCATATTTAGCCATCATTGCCCAAGTAGCCATTGAAAATAATGCCAATACGATCATTCTTGCAAATACTGCCAATGGTAAGGCATTGACCGGAAGACTTGCTATAAGATTAGAGGCAGGAAGCATTTCTGGAGCGAACTCACTT
>Ga0105047_10006811_pt1 | contig 19320 bp, 21 predicted proteins | sample MAT04_FD_78384 | JGI IMG/M metagenome (GOLD analysis project Ga0105047, IMG submission 78384) | Freshwater microbial communities from Lake Fryxell liftoff mats and glacier meltwater in Antarctica - MAT-04 (megahit assembly) | ecosystem: Environmental > Aquatic > Freshwater > Ice > Liftoff... | reverse complement strand
GTGGCGCGCCGGCAGTGTCGCCTGATGCACGACCACACCCGCCAGCCGGTTCCGCGTCCCGTGCTCGACCGAGAGGTGCAACTGCTGTGAGGTTGACCCCGCGCCCTGGGCCTGCGATGCCGTCTGGTGGCTCAGCACCGCCATCGGTAGCGCTGCCAGCGCCGCGGCCGCCCTGGTCCGAAATGTCAGCGGGCGACCGGCGATGGCGTACACGCCTGGATGGATCTGTTGCCACCTTCCGGTCGCGACTCGACGCCGGGCCTGGGACGCTGTGACGTCCAGTTCGTCGAGGAGTGCCGGGCTCAGCACTCCGTGGTGGTGCGCTGCCCGGCGCGCAATGTCGTTGTCGTTCATGGTGATCTCCCATCGTGATGCAGGGGGAGATCGCAACTGACGCTATCGACAGCCACCGACACCGAGCCCCTCCCCCGAACATCGGGCTGTGAGGCCCGAAAAGCGGTGCTCACAGCCCGACGTTCGGTCGAGCGGGCAGGTCAGGTCAGGTCAGGTCAGGTCAGGCGCCGGGGTAGCGGAGCCAGTCACTGCCGAGTGGAGTGTTGCGCACGACGGTGAAGGCCACGAGCACGACCGCGACCGCGATGACCACCGGGCGTGCCCTTCGTTGCAACGGTTCCAGCCAGGCGAACCGACTGGGAAAGGCCCAGAACGCCCAGAAGGCCGCGACCAACGGCAGCAGGACGAGGAACATGGCGTTGTAGCGGAACGCGGCGCCGAAGTCGCCTCGGATCACCTTGGACGCGGCCCGGGTCGCACCACACAACGGGCACCACCACCCGGTCAGCGTGCGCATGGGACACGGCGGAGTCACGAGGTGCTCGGTGGGGTCGATCAGCGCCACCGCCACGCAAGCGCAACCGGCGACCGCGACGGCGTGCCAGGGCCCAAAGCTCCGACGAGGCGCGGCCCCGGCGAGGCTCGACGTGCCACTTCGACCGGAGTCGGGGGGCGCGGCCGTGGGCGGCTCGATCATCGAATCAAAGCTAACGCGCTCGCGGCGGTATCCTTCGGCCATGTCGACTGTCATCGAGACACCGGACCTGCCACCCCTCAAAAACCGCGCCGAGCGCTGGACCAACCAGTGGCTCGAGCTCAAGGCCGAGGTCATCGACTCGAACCTGTGCACTGGTTGCGCCGGCTGTGTCATCAGCTGCCCCCACGACGTCATCGGCTACAACCACGAGGCTGGCGGCTACATACCCTTCCATCTCGAGGAGGAGCTCGGCCCCGACAACTGCATCCATGGCGAGAAGGGCTGCACTAGCTGCACCCGCGCCTGTCCTCGCTTCCGCCAGTGGGAGCACCAGGCCAACGAACACCTCTTCGACCGCGACCGCACCGACGACGAGGTCGCCGGCATCTACAGCGACATCATGTTGACCCGGGCATCGGACGACATGGTCCACCAGATGGGCCAGGACGGCGGACTGGTCTCGGCCATCCTCATCTGGGCCCTCGAGCACGACTACATCGACGCCGGCCTGGTCTCGTACTTCGAGAACGGCGACCAGTCGACGTGGAAGGCCGTCCCCGGCGTCGCCTCGACCCGCGAGGAGATCCTCGCCGGAGCCGGCAGCCGCTACACGTACTCGGCCAACACCCTCGCTCTCGACGAAGCCCTCGAGAAGGGGTTCAAGCGCCTCGCCCTCGTGGGCATGAGCTGCCAATCGTCGGTGCCGCCCATCATGTGGTCCCGCAAGATCGGCAAGATCAGCAAGCCGATCGTGTTCAACATCGGCCTGCTGTGCAGCAAGACGTTTGACGACGCCATTTTCGAGGAGCTGTTCTGGGCCAAGTACGGGCTGGCCAAGTCCGAGATGACCAAGATGAACATCAAGGGCGTCTTCCAGATCTGGATGAAGGATGGCAGCTTCCACGAGATCAACCTCAAGGAATGCCACGCCTGGACCCGCGAGGGCTGCACCCATTGCCCCGACTTCGCGGCAGAGCACGCCGACATCTCGACCGGTGGTATCGGCAAGGACAACGACTGGACGCTCACGATCGTCCGCACCGAGCTGGGCCGCGAGATCATGAACCGGATGATCGCCGACGGTTCGGTCATCGCCCGACCGGGCGACAGCGACCCGGGCGCCATCGCACTCATGCGCAAGCTCGCCGAGAAGTCGCGCGCCCGCTGGCCCGAATCAGCCGAGGCGTCGGTGCGAGTCGGTCTGCCGATGCCCAAGAAGAAGGTGCCGGCGAAGACCGCTCCCTGAGGGCGGCGGGATCAGCCGGCGGAGGGTCCTGCGACCCGGCACTCGCCAATGGCCTGGGTGAGCTGCTTCGGCGGGCTCGGCAGCTCGCCGGCGTCGGCATCGGCCTGCTGCTTCTCGTAGGCCTTCAGCGCATCCCATTCGATCGCGTACTTGCCAACGCCACCCGACTCGGGCTTCTTGATGAGCTCGTAGATGCACTCACACGTGGCCCTGGAGGCGAGCTTGATGGTGGTGGTGGTGCCGTCGCCGGCGTCGACCTCGGTGGTACACCCTGCGACGAAGTTCGCCTTGGCCCTGGCGCCCCACTCGGTGGGGTCTGGGTCCTGATAGCAGCCGGCCAGCGTCAGCGTCACGAGCAGCACGGCACCGACCATGGTGCGGCGCCTCTTGACCAAATGGGCTGCGGTTCCGGTTGTCACAGGGAAGTCTCCGTACGTCGAACGTCGCAGAAACGCTACCCGCCCGCGTGCCCTGAACCGAAACCGGCCGACTCAGCGATCAGCGGTGACAGCCCCGCCGAAGCGATCGGCAGGCACGACGAAGTCGAACATGCCCGGCTCCGAAGCTACGGGCTGGTCGGGCCATGACGGCCCGACCAGCCGGGATCCCGCCGGATCAAGCTTGTCGACGATTGCATCCCAGAGTCCCGACGACGCTCTCATGAAGGAGGGAGATACGAGTGCCTCGTCGAAACAGGTTCCAATCGCTGACATGCCATGTTCTTCGGCAGTCCGTCGCTCTTTCCACAGAGGCGTTCGGCCTAATTCGCCCAGTTCACTCACCCGCCGCGTCGGGATCAGATCCTTCGATGATCCGTCGGGCCCGATCGAACACCGAGTCGAGCATCGGTTCGGTCAACCGTCCCGTGAAGGTGTTCTGCTGACTCACGTGATAGGACCCCAGCAGTGTCACCCCGTTGGCGAGCAGCACCTCGGCGCCATGAGAGAAGGCCGGTTTGGGACTCACGCCGAACCGACGCGCGGTCTCGGCGAACCCGAAGGCGCCGAGGGCCACGATCACCTGAAGGTCGCTCAACAGCGTGAGTTCCCGCTCGAGGAATGGTTGGCAGGTGTCGCGTTCGACGGGCGTCGGCTTGTTACCCGGCGGAGCGCACCGCACGGGGGACGTGATGTAGGCGTCGGTCAGCACCATGCCGTCATCGAGGGCGGTCGAGGTCGGCTGATTGGCGAACCCCGCCCGCCACAACGCCCGGTAGAGCCAATCGCCCGAACGGTCACCGGTGAAGATTCGTCCGGTTCGATTGGCTCCGTGCGCTGCGGGCGCCAAGCCGACCACGACGAGTCGGGCGTTACAGTCGCCGAATCCCGGCACGGGTCGGCCCCAGTACGTCTCGTCGGCGAACGCCGCCCGCTTGACCGATGCCACCTCCTCGCGCCAGGCGACGAGCCGGGGACACCGCCGACAACCGCTGATCTCGGCTGCCAATCGCTCCATTGAATCGTCGAACTGCCCGGGCACCGGTGAAGTCTTCCCCCGCAATTCGGAACAAGCGACTCGAAGGCTAGGTTGAACAGCCGATGGCCAAGCCTCCCCCTTCCCCCAAGCCGACCCTCGTCGTCCTCGTTCGTCATGGACAGACCGCTACGACGGGCACCCTCCTGCCCGGCCGCGCCCCGGGTTTGCACCTCGCCGAGACCGGCCAGAACCAGGCCGACAACGCGGCGCGCCGGCTGGCGGCGATGGGCAACATCAGCGCCGTGTACGCCTCGCCGCTCGAGCGCACCCGCGAGACCGCAGCACCGATCGGCAAGGCGCTCGGGCAACGGGTCCGCACCAACCGGGGCCTCCTCGAATGCGAGTTCGGCGAGTGGACGGGAGAGAAGCTGTCCAAGCTCAACAAGCTGCCAGAATGGCGCACGGTGCAGAACGCGCCGTCCACCTTCCGCTTCCCCGGTGGCGAGTCGTTTACCGAGATGCAGACCCGCATCTGCAGCGAGATCGCCCGCCTCGTCGCCAAACACCCCGGCGAGCGGATCGTCCTGGTCTCCCACGCGGACCCCATCAAAGCGGCGGTGGCTCAAGCCCAGGGCACGCATCTCGATCTCTTCCAGCGCATCGTCATCTCCCCCTGCTCGATCACCCCCATCCTCTATGGCGCCGGAGCCCCGATCGTGCTGGCCGTCAACTCGACCGGCGACGACCTGTCCACGCTCGCACCCTCCTGAGGCGCCCATGTCGAACTCCTTCGATCTGCCCAACATCGAGTCCTTCGCCGTCGGCACCGAAGGTCCGGCTGGAGAACGCGTCTTCTACCTGCAGGCTGTGGCGACCACCCAGGTGGTGACACTGCGCCTCGAGAAGCAGCAGGTGGCGCTGCTGGCCGACTACCTCAATCGGGTGCTCGCCAGCTACGAACTCGAGCCGTCCCTTCCGGCAACCATGCCGAGCCTCTACCAGCCGGTCATCTCGGAGTGGATCGTGGGTTCGATGATGGTCGCGATCGACGAGAACGAATCACGCATCGTCGTCATCGCCGAGGAACTGGTGCCCGACGACGAGAACGCCGACCCTGACAGCCCGCCGGCCGGTTCGCAGGCCCGATTCGGGCTGACCCGGTCCCAGGTCGAGGCGTTCGTCGAGGGCGCTCAGGCGGTCATCTCGTCGGGCCGCCCGGCATGTCGACTGTGCGGTCGGCCCATCAACGCCGATGGCCATTTCTGTCCGCGGCTCAACTGACGTTCGATGTCCGATCACAAGGCATTCGACGACACCGACGGTTTCGAAGCCGACTACGACGAGAACGACTTCGAGGCCGACTTCGAGGACGACTTCGGCGAGGAGGGCGCGACCGCCGAGGGAGCCCGGGAGCTCAGCGAGGTACTCGACGCCAATGTCGGGGTCGACGACCCCGCAGCGGTCGAGCTCCTGAAGACCGGCAAACTCGAGGTGCTCGGACGGATGCCATGGAGTTCCAACGGCACGTACCTGGTGACGGTCACCATCGACGAGCGCCGAGCGCAGGGCATCTACAAACCGGCCGCCGGCGAACGTCCGCTGTGGGACTTCCCGACCGGGCTGTGGCGACGGGAGGTAGCGGCATACCAACTGGCCGTCGAGCTGGGTTGGGACATCGTTCCGCCCACCGTCGAACGCGATGGCCCCCTGGGTCCCGGGTCGCTGCAGTTCTTCGTGCCCGCCAAGTTCGAGGAGCACTACTTCACGTTCCGCGAGCTGCCCGGGCATCGCCGCGCCCTCGAACAGATCTGCGTCTTCGATCTGGTGTCGAACAACACCGACCGCAAGGGCGGCCACATCCTGCTCGGTCACGACGACCACCTCTGGGGCATCGACCACGGCGTCAGCTTCCACGAGGAGTTCAAGCTGCGGACCGTCATGTGGGACTTCTCCGGTGACCCCATCGGTGCCGACCTCGTCGGCGACCTGATCGAATGGTTGGAGCGGGGGCCGTCGCCCGAGTTGTCGGCGCTGCTCACTGCGGCCGAAGTCGAGTCGATGGCCGACCGCACCCGGTCGGTCATCTCGACGGGACGCTTCCCGAGCGACCCCACCGGCCGCCGCTACCCGTGGCCGCTCGTGTGACGCCGCTTCGATGAGTGCGGTCGACGGAGGCGGCCACGTCGTCGGAATTCGAACCCGGACCTGCCACTCCCTCCAGCGACAAGCCCGGGCTCGATCTGTCGCGGTCGACCGCCGCCCAGGGGGAGGTGCTGGCGATGTGACCGGCGAACGGCTTGAGCCCAAAGGCACCCTACGGCTGCCCGAAGCCCGTCAAACATGGGCAAAATTGCTCGCAGAATAAAGGTTCTCAGGCACCACGCCGCACCCTCAAGTGAGAATCGGGGGCGCCGATGTCGAAGTGATGGACGTGACCGGCACGTCCGAACGGAGATACTTCCCGATGACCGCTCCCCCTGGTCTGCCCGAGCACGACCCGTCGTACCCGCCCGCCTTCACCGCCTTCGACTCCTTCGACGACTCCGCGTTCGGTGCGTTCTCCGATCCCGTACCTCAGCCCGGGGGCCCGGCGCTGGCGGGCGGGCTGGTGCCGGCAACCGTCCCCGCCGACTCGCTCGCCGACATGGACAGCGACATCAGCCGTCTACGCGAGGGGGCGACCACGGCGGTCAACGTGAAGCGGCTGGCGGCTACACCGCGCGGTCCCGACCCCATCGACTACGCCGCATCAGCGAGCGGCCCGGACGGAGACGCCGACGAACTCGCGCCCCGTCGGGGGCGCCGCCAGCGTCGACGTCAGTCGGTCCACGACGTGGAGCACCGGGAGTTCGGGCCCGAGCCCGATCGCACGGGCCTGCGCGGGCGCGTCGCCGCTCTGGCGGCGAAACGCTCATCGCTGCCGACCTTCGAACGACCGCCGAGGCGCTTGGTCATCGGAGCTGCGGCCTTGGGCGTTCTCGTGATCGCCGGAACCATGTACCTGTCCACCACCAAGGACAGCGGAGATGTCGCCACCGCGTTGTCGAACGTCACCGACACGACAGCTGTCGACACAGCGGCGGACGCCGGCGTAGACGTTACCGCTGCCGAGGAGGGGGTCTGGGGTGCGTCGGCGGACGGCACCGGGGCCGGGGCCGGTGGCGCTGCCACCACGATCGTTACCGCGACGATCCCTCCGCCCACCGCGCCGCTGCCCGTAACACGGCGGCCGGCGACGACCCTGCCCGCCCAGCTTCCGGTGGTGAGCGAGACCATCCCCGAGCCAGTCGCTCCCCCGACCACTTCTGGGCGCGCAGCGGCCGCGCCCGGCTCGGGAGGTGGTGCCGCGGCACCCGCGACCACGACGCCGGCCGCGTCGCCCACGACGCCGCCCACCCACCGGGCGCTCTTGAGCGGCGGCACACTCGACCTCGCCGGGATGCTGCCCTCGACGGAGGCGGCGCAACAGTTCATCGCCAAGTACGAAGGGGCACTTGGCCCCGACAACGTGACGGACAACTACGTGATCGACGCGTCGGCCCCTGCGTCCAAGGACGGCGCGGTCTTCATCGACGCGCCGTTGTTCGCCGAAGGATCCTCGACGCTGGGTCCCACTGCCGGCGACAGCCTCGGGATCGGGATCGCATTGCTACGCCTCAACCCGGGCGCCCGTATGACCGTCCTCGGCTACGCCGACCCGACGAGCAACGCCATCGCGGCCGCAACCCTGTCCAAGGCGCGAGCCGACGCAGCGGTGAACTACCTGGTCGTGGCCGGCGGGCTCGACCGCCGCCGCTTCACCGCCGTCGGGGCGGGAACGGTTCGGCCCCCGGGCCGCGTGGCGCCGGCCCGCAGCATCGACCTCCGGGTCATCGGCCTGCTGGGCTGACCGCTGGGCCACCACTGGCTCGTTGCCCCCGGACGCGAAACGACCCCCGCCAGTGGCGGGGGTCGTTCGACGTATCGGGTCGGTGCGACCGGTGTGCTCAGCGGGCCTTGAGGGCTTCGAGCAGCTTGGGCAGCACCTTGTGCACGTCACCCACGATGCCGAGGTCGGCCACCGAGAAGATGGGCGCTTCGGGATCCTTGTTGATGGCGATGATGTTCTTGGAACCCTTCATGCCCACCAAGTGCTGGGTGGCACCCGAGATGCCGGCCGCGATGTAGACCGTCGGCTTGACGACCTTGCCGGTCTGGCCGACCTGGTAGCTGTACGGCACCCATCCGGCATCGACGATGGCACGCGAAGCACCCGGAGCTGCGTGCAGCGCCTTGGCGAGGTCTTCGACGAGCTGGTAGTTCGCCGCCTCGCCGAGGCCACGTCCGCCGGCGACCACGACGGCCGCTTCGTCGAGCTGGGGGCCCGACTTCTCTTCGACGTGGCGGTTGACGATCTTGGCCGAACCAGCCGCGCCGCTGTCGGGCACAGCGAGGGTAGCGACCGCGGCCGCGCCGCCGCCCATCTCCTCGGCGGGGAACGACTTGGGGCGGATCAGGAAGATGCCGGGCGCCGAACCCGTGAACTTGGTGTAGACGTCCTGGGTGCCACCGAAGATGGGGGCAACGCCGGTGAGGGCACCGTCGCGCTCGACGATGTTGACCACGTTGGTGATGACCGGCACGTCGAGGGCGACCGAAAGACGACCGGCGACATCGCGGCCGTCGTAGGTGGTGCCGAAGAAGATGGCATCGGGTGCAGCATCGCCGACAGCGGCGGCAACGGCCGCAGCGACGGGAACGCCGGCGAGTGAGCCGGCGAGGTCGCCCGTGGCGTGCACCGTGGTGACACCGTGAGCGCCGAGCGTGGCTGCGATGGCATCGGCGTCGGCGCCGCCGTAGAAGGCCTCGACGGTGTCGGCGAGCTCGCGGGCCTTGGCCAGCATCTCGAGAGTGATGGGAGCGACGTTGCCGTCGACGGCCTCAGCGAAGACCCAGATCTTTGAAACAGTCATGATGATCTCCTCAGATGACCTTGAGATTGGACAGGAAGTCGACGATCTTGGTGAATGCCTCACCATCGTCTTCGATGATCTCGCCGGACTCGCGGGCTTCGGCCTGGACCACTTCGATGATCTCCTGGCCGGCACCGGCCCAGCCGACGGCTCCGGCCTCGAGGCCGAGGTCGGCAACGGTCACCTGGTCGACCGGCTTGGACTTGGCGGCCATGATGCCCTTGAAGGACGGGTAGCGGGGCTCGACCACGCCGGCGGTCACCGAGACCACGGCGGGAAGCGTGCAGGTGACCTCGTCATAGCCGAGCTCGGTCTGACGATCGACCTTGAGGGTGTCACCGTCGATGGTGACGGTTTTGGCGAAGGTGACCGACGGGAGCCCGAGGACCGCCGCGATCTGCTCGGGCACGGTGCCGGTGTAGCCGTCGGAGGATTCGGTGGCTGCGAGCACGAGATCGAAGTCACCGGCACGGCCGATGGCCTTGGCCAGCACCTTGGCGGTGGTGAGGGCGTCGGAGCCCTTGAGGGCATCGTCGCTCACGAGGACTGCCTTGGCGGCGCCCATGGCGAGAGCGGTGCGAAGGCCGGACACCTCACCGTTGGGGGCCATCGAGACGAGGGTGACCTCGCCGGAATCGCCCACGAGCTGCAGCGCCATCTCGACGCCGTAGCTGTCGGATTCGTCGAGGATGAGCTTTCCATCCCGCTTGAGGGTCTTGGACTCTGGATCCAACACGCCCGGATCTGCCGGGTCGGGGATCTGCTTGACACAAACTACGACGTTCATGGCCTCAGTCTGCCAACTACGTGACTCGGCTCACAAGCCCATCGTGGCGAGTCACCGCCGCAACGACCGCACCGTCGCGTCCCGGCTACGGTGATCGCCGCATGAAGGTCCTCCTGATCGTGAACGCCAGCGCCTCGTCGGTGTCGGCGCGCCGACAGGTGATCATCCACCGGATGTTGTCCGAGGATCACGACTTGCAGATGGTCGAGACCAACCGACGCGGCCACGCCACCAAGTTCGCTCTCGACGCCGCCCGGCGCGGTGTCGAGGCCGTCGTGGTGTTCGGCGGCGATGGCACCCTCAACGAGGTCGCCAACGGGCTGGTGGGCACCGATTGCGCGCTCGCTCCGCTGCCGGGCGGATCGACCAACGTTTTCGCCCGCACGCTGGGGCTGAGCGACGATCCGGTCGAGGCCACCACCACCACGATCGAGGCACTCGCAGCCCAATCCATCCAGCGCATCGGTCTCGGATCGGTGAACGGTCGCCACTTCCTCTTCCATACCGGTGTCGGCTGGGACGCCATGCTCGTACGCCAGGTCGAGAAGCGATCCGAACTGAAGCGGTACCTGGGTCACCCCCTCTTCATCTGGGCCGGACTCGAGGCCTGGTTCCGCTTGTACGACCGCAAGGTCCCCCACTTCCGGGTGGTGTTTCCCGACGGATCGACCGTCGAGAATGGGTTCTTCTCGGTCATACAGAACTCGAACCCATACACCTACGTGGGCACCCGCCCCTTCAACCTGTCCGCCGAGGTGCGCCTCGATGGGCCGTTGTGCGCCATGACCCTCACCGAGTTGGACTCATGGTCGTTTCTGCGTCTGATGTTCGCCTCGCTTCGTTCCCGCGACACCCTGACGCGCAGCACCATCGTCGACTACCGCCCCGATGTAACGTCCATGGTGATGGAGATGCACCACCCGACCCCTTATCAGGTCGATGGCGACGACCTGGGCGACACCGAGCGGCTCGAGTTCCACCATCATCCCGAGATCATGAACCTGGTGGTCCCGGTGGGATTCACCCAATGAGTCCCGATCAGGCCACCACCACAATCGCCCCCAGCGCGACCAACACGACCACCACCACCATCGCCTCCGGCACCACCACCACCACCGGCACCGGCACCACCACGACCACGGCCGTGGTCGATCGCGAGCCCACCCGTGACGACGGGACCGGCGCAGCGGGCTACCTGGGTGCCGGCGTCGTCCTAGTCGCCGCGGTGGCGCTGGCCCGGGTCCAGGCGCGGCGCAAGACCCTCAAGCGTTAGCCGCGCCCAAGAGCCTCGAGTGCGACGGCGGGCCGGTTGGTGATCACCGAGTCGACCCCCCAGGCCGCGAGCTGACGGATGCGGTCGGGGTCGTCGACGGTCCAGACGTTCACCTCGATACCTGCGGCGTGGGACCGTTTCACCGAGTCGGCGGTTACGAGCGGGTCCCACGGGTTGATGGCCCGGTGGCCGCCCACAACGGCTGCCGCCACTGCGTCGAGGGGATCGTCCGCGCTCAAAACCAGATAACCGGTGGGGGGCGCGCCCGATATGGATCGCACGACCACAAGGGTGTCGAGGTCGAAGGAGCTCACGAGGATCTCCGAGGCGCCCGCCGATCTGGCGATGACATCGATCGTCAGGCGGGCAAGATCGCCACTGGGGTCATGGCCCGCTTCCCCCGGCGAGTTCTTGATCTCTACGTTGACCCCCATGGGCGCGCTCGCCTGGAGGGCTTCGGCGAGCGTCGGAACCGTGTCGGGGAGAGCGTGGTAGTCGGTGTGTGCGATCACCTCGCCACCCGAAATGAACGGGTCGTGGTGGACCACCAAGACCCCGTCGGACGTCCGGCGCACATCGAGTTCGACCCAGTCCGCCCCTTGGGCGAGCGCACCGCGGAACGCCAAAAGCGTATTCTCGGCGAAATCGACGGAAGCGCCCCTATGACCGATAACGTTCATCATTGCAAATCCAGCCGAACTTTCTCTTTACAGGACCGTAACCAAACGGTACGTTGGCCTTGTTCCACTTTTCACAAGACCCGACCGCTTCTACGGCGGCGGGAAGCTTGCGATCAACGTCTGCGACAACTCGCTGACGGGAACGTAGTCCCCTACAGCAAATACCCCAACCGCTCCTTGCATGCACTCCGGAGGAATCGTGGCCTTGACCTCGAGCCGCTCATTGACACTGGCTAACGACGACTGGCGATCCGTCGCAGCCTGCCAGGATACCGATCCAGACCTGTTCTTCCCCGTGGGGACGACCGGTCCGGCGATCGAGCAGATCGAGACCGCCAAAGCGGTCTGCGACACCTGTTCGGCCAAGGAGCCGTGTCTGGAGTTCGCCATGATCACCAACCAGGACTCCGGCGTATGGGGTGGAACCTCCGAAGAAGAGCGTCGCAAGCTGCGCCGCGCCTGGCTCGCCAGCCAGCGCAAGTCCGCCTGACGCCCAGCGCCCCGGCACAGATCCCCCACACGACCCCCGCCCGGCGGGGGTCGTGTCGCGTCCGGTCTCAGTCCCATTCCTTGCGGGCCGCCACGGTGATCCGCACCGTGGTGCCGGCATCGACCGCGTCGTAGTCAATCGTTCCCCGCAACTCGTCGTGCACCAGCGCGTGGATGATCGACTGACCGAGGCTGCGCGACCCGGCCCCATCGAGATCCGGTGACAGGCCAACCCCGTTGTCGGTCACCTCGATCTCGATGGTGTCGGCGTCGTGGGCCAGTCCGATCCGCACCAGAGCTTGGGCCGACGCATCCCACCCTGGCGGGAAGGCGTGCTCGACGGCATTCTGCAACAACTCGGTGACCACGAGCGACAGCGAGGTGGCCACCTCGGAGGACACCACTCCCCCGTCGCCGTCGATCTCGAAACGGATCGGGTGCTCGGAGGACACCAATCCCTCGTTGACCATGCGCACCAGCGGTTTGAGAACCTCGCGGAACTCGACGTCGTCGCCCGGTTCACGCGACAGCGTCTCGTGCACCAGCGCGATCGAGTGGATACGGCGCACCGATTCCTCGACGGCGGCTCGCGCCGACGGCTCGGTGAGGCGACGGCCCTGCAGGCGCAGGAGCGAGGAGATCGTCTGGAGGTTGTTCTTCACCCGGTGGTGGATCTCGCTGATCGTGGCGTCCTTGCTGAGCAGTAGGCGATCCCGACGGCGCAGATCCGAGATGTCGCGGAGCAACAGGACGGCGCCGGTGACCACCGAGTCATCGATGAAGGGCAGCACCCGAACGACCAGCGTCACATCGCCGGGCCGTTCCACCTCGGAGACCCCAGGCTCGCCGAGCGCCAGGCTCCGGCGCAGCAACGACGGGTCGAACCCCAACTCGGTGGTCGTGCGGCCCCGGATCACGGTCTCGACACCCGAACGTGTCAGCGTCGAGGTGGCGTTGGGCGACGAGTACTCCACCTCACCCCGCGGGCCGACCACCACCACCCCGTCGCCCACCCGCGGCATCGTGGCGTGACCGATGTCCTCATCGGGGAACGGGAACCGTCCGGCGACGATCATCGCCGAGAACCGGCTGAAGACCCGCTCGTAGGTCTGCTCGAGCTCGCCAGGGCGCTGGCGGAACGCTGTCACGAACTCACGGGCGAGCACGGCAATGGTCTGGCCGCCGCAGCGCACCGGTATGGCCGCCACCCGGATTCGTTCCCCCAGCCACGCCGAATCGATATCGCCGTAGCGGCTGGTGCCGGTTCGGTACGCCTCGTCGATGAGGGGGCGCTGCTCGGCTGTTCGGGCCTCCCCCACGATGTCGGTGTGATAAATCGTCTGCGAGGTCGACGGCCGGATGTGGTCCACCATCACGTAGCGGCCGTCGTCGTCGCTCACGTACAGCACGAGATCACTGAAGCAGAAATCGGCCAGCAGGCCCCACGAGGCGAGCAGGCGGTGAAGGTGATCGAGCGCCCCGGGGTCGAGGTGAGACCCCGCCGCCAGCCCCCCGGCCGGCGGGATCACGTCCGCCAGATCTTCTCACCGAGGCGCAGCAGCCCGGCGAGGTCCGCAATGTCGTCGCTGTAATACGGCACGGTCGCCACGGTGGCGGCACCGATGGAAAGCTCGGCCTGCAGTTCGGCCTCGCGCTGGGCAACCAGCTGGTAATTGCTGAAGCTGGCGCCGATCTCGGCGAGCACGCGAGGCCCGTGGGCCACATCGCCCCACACCGACCCGAGTCCGGCATCGAGCTGCTCGGCGTCGGCGACCATCGTCCGGGCGATCTTGGCCGCCGGCCGATCGAGCAGGTAGTCGGGCAGCACCTTGTTGAGCACCAGCGCTCCCACGTGGAGGTTGCGATCGTCGAGCAGGTCGAGAAAGAAGCGGGCCTCGCGGGCGGGCGCGGCCTCGAGCGTGGAGACCACGATGAAGCTGGTCAGCGGGCTCGACAACAGGTGCTGTACGGCGTGGGCTCTCTCGACGAATCCGTCGTACATCGACTGGAACAGAATGAAGAACTCGGCGATGTCTTGGAGGAACTGGGTTCCGAGCAGCCGGTCGGCCACCGAGTAGAACGGCTTCGACGCCAGGCTCACCACCCGCGACCGGTACGGCGCAATGATCCAACGCAGCAGCTTCGACGAGAAGAAGTCGGCCATCCGTTCGGGGGCGTCGAGAAAGTCGACGGCGTTGCGGGTGGGAGGGGTGTCGACCACGATCAGGTCATAGCGGCCCGACGTGTGGATCTCATAGAGCCGTTCCATGGCGATGTAGTCATGGCTCTGGACGAACTTGCCCGTGATGTTCTGGTACAGCGGGTTGGCCAGGATGTCGTCGCGGGTGGTTCGGTTCGGGGCGTGCCGCTCGATGAGGTCGTCCCAACTCTGCTTGGTGTCGAGCATGGCGGCCCACAATTCGCCCTCGGGTTTCACCCCGGCGACTTCGAAGGCCGAGTCGGGGACGCGGGTCTCGATGTTGCCGAAGGTCTGCAGACCCATGGCATTGGCGAGCCGCTTGGCTGGATCGACGGTGAGCACCAGCACCTTCGCACCCATGCCGACTGCGGCCTGGGCGCCGATCGCCGCTGCGGTGGTGGTCTTGCCGACGCCTCCCGAGCCCGTCGAGATGAGGATCTCCTTGGCCGCGCACAGCTGCTCGATGGTCACGCCCGCAGGCGCAGGGCGGACGTTGCGATGGGAACGACTGCTCACAACAGCTCCTCGCCCAGACGATCGGCCACCTGGCGGGTGGTTCGGATGCCGTGGGACCGGGTGAACAGGTACGGCACGTTGATGAGCGGGATGGTCGGGGGCAGGCGCTCGGCGAGGTTCTTGAGGTGTACCGCCCGGCTGCGGCGCAGGTCGACTGCCAATCGGGCGGCGTCGACCACCAGAGCCGACTCGGGCCCGGTCAGCGCAGCGAGGGCGGACCGTCCGGCCGGGGCGTCGAGCAGTTCGAACGCAGCTTCCTCATCGCGGCTGAAGAGCTCGGGGAGGACTCGATTGGCGATGACCGCAGCGACGTTCACGTCGGTCTCGCTGTCGAGGCGACCGATGAGCTCGATCGTCTCGTTGACCGGCATTTCCTCGGGCGTGGCGACCACCACCACCCCTGTCTGCAATGGGTCGGTGAGTATCTTGAGCATCCAGTCGGTCTGCTGACGAACGATCCCGACGCTCACCAGCTCTTTCATCGCCACCGGCGACGCCAGCTGGCCGACCACGTGACCCGTTGCCGACGCGTCGACCACCACCAGGTCGTAGTTGCGCTCGCGAACCTCGTAGGCGAGCTTGCCGATGGTGAGGATCTCCTTGACCCCCGGGGCCGCGGTGGCGACGAAATCGAAGGTCTTGGCCAGGGGCCCGAGACGGCTGATCAGCGGCACCCGCAGCTGCAGCTTGAGGTACTCCCGCAGCGACTCCTCGGTGTCCATCGTCATGGCGAACAGCCGGTTCTGCACCTCGGTAGGAGTGAACCGCAGCGGCGCCGTGCCGTAGAAGTCGGCGAGGTTGCCCTTGGCATCGACCTCGCAGACCAGGGTGCGCTTGCCCTCGGTGGCCGCCAGCAATGCCAGCGACGAGGCAACCGTTGTCTTGCCCACGCCACCTTTGCCGGTGACGAAGAGCAGTTTGCGTTCGAGCAGGTGGGGTTGCCCCGTGGTGGTCATGGTGGCGGTCGCCCAGAGGCGACGCTCAGGCGGAGAAGCCGATGTTGCGCGAATCGGCGGCCTTGCCGAGCTCGACATAGGAGATCTTGGAGGCGGGCACCCCGACCTCGCGCCCCTTGCGATCGGTGAGCCACAAGATGCCGTCGTCGGAGGCGAGAATCGTGGCGATCTCCTTCTTCAGATCGTCGCGCTTCACATCGTCGGCGAGCTCGAGCTCGAGCTCGCGCATCGACTGGATGATTCCGATCCGTATGTCCACAGTGACTCCTCAAAAGGTTGACAGAACACGGTCATGCTACGTGATGCCTGCGGCAGCGCAGTTCGGTCGACATCAAGCGACCGAGGCCATCAGGACAGCCGGGGAGCGCAAGCGAAGAAGGCCGACAACGGAGGCCGAACCTGAGCTGAAGCGACCGGGGCCATCAGGACAGCCGGGGAGCGCAAGCGAAGAAGGCCGACAACGGAGGCCGAACCTGAGCTGAGGCGACCGAGGCCATCAGGACAGCCGCAACTCTTTGTTGAAGCGGCGGGTGGGGGCGAGTTCGACGTCGATGCGCTGGGCGATGGCCTCGAAGGCCTGGGCCGCTTCGCCGTCGGGGTCGGTCACGACGATCGGATGGCCCGAATCGCTGCCCTCCCGAAGCGCCGACAACAGCGGGATCTTGCCGAGCATCGGGACACTGATCCGGTCGGCGAGCTCTTGTCCGCCGCCCTCGCCGAACAACTCGTAGCGCTTGCCGTCGTCGCCGGTGAACCAGCTCATGTTCTCGATGACGCCCTTGACGTCGAGGTTCACCTTGACCGCCATCGACGCGGCGCGCTGAGCAACCCGCTGGGCGGCCGGCTGGGGTGTGGTGACGATGTACACCTCCGCACGCGGGAGGAACTGCGCGAGCGAGAGCGCGATGTCACCGGTGCCCGGAGGCAGGTCGACGAGCAGGTAGTCGGGCTCGTCCCAGTACACGTCGGTGAGGAACTGCTCGAGGGCCTTGTGCAGCATCGGGCCCCGCCAGATGACCGCCTGGTCCTCCTCGGCGAAGAAGCCCATGGAGATGACGGCGACCCCGTGCACCGTGGGCGGCACGATCATCTGGTCGATGAGCACGGGCGCCCGATCGACGCCGAGCATCTTGGGGATCGAGAAGCCCCACACGTCGGCGTCGACGATGGCGACGCGCTTGCCCCGCTTGGCGAGCGTGACGGCCAGGTTGGTGGTGACCGACGACTTGCCCACGCCGCCCTTGCCCGAGGCGATGAGCAGCACCCGGGTCTTGGACGCGGGATCGGCGAAGGGGATGGTGCGGCCTTCGGAATGGCCGTGGCTGGGTGTGGATCCGGCGGTGGAAGCGGGGTCGCCGTGCAGCAACTCGCGCAACGCAGCGCGCTCCTCATCGGTCATTGCCCCCCAAGCGAGGTCGATGCGGGTGGCGCCGACTCCGGTGAGCGCGGTGTTGACGCGGGTGGTGATCTCGTTCTTGAGCGGGCACCCAGGAATGGTGAGAACGATGGTCAGACCGACGTTGCTACCGCTGACCACCACATCGCGGACCATGCCCAGATCGACGATCGACCGATTCAGCTCGGGATCCTGGACCGGTCGCAACGCCTCGATCACGGCGGCTTCTGTCAACAACTGTGCTCCACTCACGGGTGCTCCACTCACAACGCTTCGGGGGATCCGGGTCGGTTTCGAACCCGAACCCACCCATTGTGGGCCACGAGACCCACTTCGTGCGAGCAGGGGTGCCACACGACCGGCACTCGGACGACCCAGGCCCATCGGCACTGATGGCGTAGCCTGGGGACATGCCTGCGGCGAGTGCGCCCGAGTCGCTGAACCGACTGAATCCCACCGACTTCGCGTCGGCGGTCAGCGCCATCACTGCCGCGTTCGGCGACCCGACTCGACGCGAGATCTACCTCTTCGCCCACGAGTCGGTCGAGGGGGTGACGGCCTCGCAGGTCGCCGTCGGCTTCGATCTCCACGCCAACGTCGCCCGCCACCACCTCGACAAGCTGGCCGCAGGGGGCTACCTCGAGATCGCCACCGTCCGCGCCACCGGAGCCGGGCGGCCGTCCAAGCGCTACCGCACCCTCAGCGAGCACATGCCCTTCGAGATGCCGGTTCGCCACGACGACATCCTCGTCGAGCTCCTCGGCCGCGCCCTCGCCGAGCTGGGCGAGGAGCGGGCCACGACGTTGGCCGAAGAGGTCGGCGTTCGCTACGGGCAGGCCATGGCCAAGGCCATGGGCGACACCACCACCGGGCAGCGATCGGTGCGTACCGCACTCCACGCCGTCGCCGACGCCTTGTCGGCCCACGGCTTCGCGGCCCGCGCCGAACAGCACGGCGACCAGCTGCAGATCGTCAGCGAGCACTGCCCGTTCGGCGAAGCCGTCATCGAACATCCGGTGATCTGCGCCGTCGACCGCGGCATGGTGTCGGGCATGCTCGGCGCCCTCTACGGCGAGACGCCCGTCGACCTCCAGTCGTCACTGCCCAAGGGTGATGCCCGCTGCGTCACCGCTATCAGCTCCTGATCCTTCGGTCTGCCTTCGCGTGATGGCCCGCACCTACCTGGAGCACGCGTCGACCTCGCCCCTGCGGCCCGCCGCCGCCTCGACCATGGCGCACTGGTTCGAACGGTCGAGCCGGGGCGAGGTGGGCGACCCCAGCCGCTCCCATCATGAGGGCCTCGTCGCCCGCGACGTCGTCGAGAACTCCCGCCTCCAGGTGGCGGCGCTGCTCGGCGCCCGCGCCCGTGAGGTGGTGTTCTGCTCCGGCGCCACCGAGGCCATCGCCACCGCCTCCTACGGGGTTGCACTCGCCCGCCCCGACCGACCCCACACGGTGTTCAGCTCCATCGAACACTCAGCCGTGCGAGGCTGGGCCGAGCGGGGCCCACACACGGCGGTGGGCGTCGACCCCGATGGCGTCATCGACGTGGAGCATCTCCTGGGCGCCATTGGCGCCGAGACCGGCCTGGTGCATCTGCAGTGGGGCAACCACGAGGTGGGCACGCTGCAGGACATCGCCACCGTGGCCGCCGAGTGCCGCCGGCGCGGGGTGCTGCTGCACGTCGACGCCGCCCAGGCCGCCGGCCGGGTACCGATCGACTTCGGCGCCTCGGGTATCGACCTCATGTCGGTGTCGGCGCACAAGTTCGGCGGCCCCACCGGCACCGGGGCCCTGCTGGTGCGCAGGGGGCTGCGCCTCGACCCGCTGCTCGTGGGCGGCGACCAGGAACGGGCCCGCCGCGCCGGCATCGAGAACATCGCCGCGCTCGCAGGCTTCGGCGCGGCCGCCGACGAGGCCTTCGCCGGGATCGACGATGAGCCGGCCGCCGCCCGACGGCTCACACAGCGCGTGATCGAGTGGGCCGACGCCACCGAGCGGATCGCGGTGCTCGGCAGCCGCACCGCCCGGCTCCCCCACATCGTGTGCCTCGCTGTCGATGGCATCGAACCCCAACCGGTGCTCATCGGCCTTGACCGGCGTGGCATCGCCGTGCACTCCGGCAACTCCTGCTCATCCGAGGCGCTGGAGCCCTCACCGGTCCTGTTGGCGATGGGGGCCGATGCGGCGCATTCGTTGCGCATCTCGGTGGGGTGGTCGAGCACCGACGCCCACATCGACCATCTGCTGACGGTCCTTCCCGAGGTGCTCGCCGGCCTCGAGGCCCTGCGCCGCTAGCGGCCGACCGACTCAGGTGTCAGTCGCCCGAGTCGCGCATCCCAAAGGCCGATCTCAGGGCTCCGACCCGGCGGATCACGAAGCGGTCCAGACCGAGCACTGCCACCACGCTGATGCCCC
>Ga0105047_10006810_pt1 | contig 19325 bp, 14 predicted proteins | sample MAT04_FD_78384 | JGI IMG/M metagenome (GOLD analysis project Ga0105047, IMG submission 78384) | Freshwater microbial communities from Lake Fryxell liftoff mats and glacier meltwater in Antarctica - MAT-04 (megahit assembly) | ecosystem: Environmental > Aquatic > Freshwater > Ice > Liftoff... | reverse complement strand
GTGTCCTTGCTTGGGCGGCTTTCTGGGCCGGTGGAAGCCGCTGGCGAACTCAGAGGCGCTGATTTCCTTCCTCTCCGCGCTCGGGCTGGGCGTCGCATCGTTCCTCGGCCTTTTCCCCGTGGCGCAAACCGGGCCGCCCGCCGTCGCGCCGCAGTCCTGGGCGGGTCCGGCCGTATTCGCCGCCAGCCTGTGGTTGCTCTTGGGGGGCCTGGTGGTCTGGCTCTGGCAGGGCCGCGAGCTGGGGGGCGACGAGGGCATGGAGGCGGGGAAAGCGCTCCAGTGGCTGGTGGATTCAAGCCAATGGAGCCGCGTTTGGAATGATCAACCCCCGCTGTTTTCGCTGATCGGCGCGCTGGCGTTCAAGTTCTTCACGCCGGGGATGGCCGCCGCGCGCAGCGCCGCGGTGTTGCTGGGCCTGGGTGTGCCGCTGACGCTGGCGGTGTATTACTCGCAGTTGGGGATTCGCGGGGCGGCGGCCATTGCGGTGTGCCTGCTTTGGGTGGCGTTACCGTCGGAATGGGGCGCGTTCATGCAGGAAGGTCCGGCGTACGCGGTGGCCCTGGCCGCCCTGTTGCCGCTGCTGCTGGGCGGCGGGGGGCGAGCGGCGCTGGGCGTTTCCGCATTGATTGCCGCGCTGGCTCTGTGTGTGAAACTGACGGCGGCCTTTGGGCTGGTGGTTCCCTTCGTGTGGCTGTGCCAGCGGTCCTGGCCCAAGGCTTTCGTGTGGGGCGGGTTGACGGTGGGATTGGTGGCGGGGGCATCGGTGGTCTTGCCCGGTTGGTCCTGGTCCAACATGAGCGCCGCCCACCTCCAGTCAGGAGTCGCGGAAATTCAGCATTATCGGATGAATCCCATCGGCTACGCCACGAGTTGGCTGATCTGCGCGCTGGCGGTGCTCGCCGTGGGGCATCGCTACCTGACGAGGAATGGGGCGCCGTTGGTTCCCTGGCTGGCGGCGGCGGGTGCGGCGCTGGGGATTCATCTGGTTCACCGCCCCTTTTTCGGCTACTACGCGGTTCACTTGCTGACGCCGCTGGCCGTGCTGGGCGCGGTGGGATTGGTGGATTTGTGCGGGCTGCTCCGGGCCGGGCAACTCTCGCGCAACGAGCGCTGGGCAGCCATCGCCGGGGTGGTCCTGGCGTGTGCCGGCTGGGGCTGGCAGCGCACGGAGCAGATTTACGCCAGCCATCAGCGGTCCATCGCAGTTGATTCCTCTCCGGTGGTCGAGGGACTGAAGGCTTTGCGGCGATCCGGTCAAACCGCCTTCGCCTCGAGTCCCAGGTGGACCTTTGCCGCCGGCCTGCTGGTGACGCCGCCGGAGCTCACCATTCTCTCTCTCAAACGTGGCTGGTCCGGCCAGATGAGTTACCCGCTGGCGGCCAGTCTGGTGGCGTCGAACCATGTCGGTGGAATCGTGGTTTCCCCCAGCCTGGTCAATGTCCCGGGATGGTCCAACCTGTTGAGCGGCTATGCGGCAACGGCCCGGTCAGAGGATGTCGTTTTGTATGTGCGGAAGGATTTGAGCCCCAAGCCAATCGAGGTGGATGAGCGAGCGCAGACACTCCGGATGCTCCGGCGCCTGGGGTTATGACGCCTCGAGTTGTGAATCGCTCCCCACCACCGTTCGCGAAACGGGGTGCTACATGGTGAACACGGTTTGCCTCACCATCCCGTGCCTGAATGAGGAGCAGGCGCTGCGGAGCAATCTGCCACGCCTGCTGCGGCATCTGCGGACGATGCCCGCGACGCGCTGGGAAGTCGTCGTGGTGGACAACGGTTCGACCGACGGCACCCAGGAAGCGACCCGCGAGTTGCGGGCGCAATACGGGGAGGTTTCCCTGCTCGTGCAGCCGGAGCGAGGCCGGGGCAACGCCATCCGCAAAGCCTGGCGCGCGAGTCAGGCGGGCGTGCTCGCCTACATGGACGCGGATATGGCCGTGGATCTCGGGCAGATTGCCACGCTGGTGGAACCGATCGTGAGTGGCCGGGCGGATATCGTCTATGGGAACCGCTTTGATGCGAGCAGCACGGTGGTACGGTCGCGGATGCGGGAATTGCTTTCGCGGGGTTACCGGCGGCTGGCGCGGTGGGCTTTGGGACCGGAGATTCAGGACTTTCAGTGCGGGTTCAAGGCGATCCGGGCGGCTTGGCTTGAGCCCCTGCTGGGCAAGGCCAGGAACGGGCACTGGTTTTTCGACACCGAATTGCTCGTCTGGGGAGCGGCCCTCGGGCTGCGGGTCCAGGGCATCCCGGTCGCGTGGACGGATCGTGACGAGACCCGGGTGCGCTTTGCCCCCACCATCGTGTCCGATCTGATTCTTCTGGCCAGGCTGCGCCGCGCGCTCCGTGCCAGCCGGCCGCCTTGTCGGCAGGTGGGCGAGTCCGCCGCAAACGGCCAAAACTGAACCGACCATGCTCTCACCCGCGACAGCTTCCGCGTCAGAATCCAGCCCCGGGTTCACCCTGGTGGAGTTGCTGGTCACCCTCGCGATCATCGGAGTGCTGGCGGCGCTGCTGCTGCCCGCGCTCGTGAACACCAAGGAACAGGCGCGGCGCATCCAATGCACCAGCCAGTTGAAGCAACTCCAACTCGCCTACCTGTCCTATACCGCCGACCACCAGCAGCGGCTGCCGCCCAACGGCGGGCGCCCGGACGCCGAGGGCCACTGGCGCAGCCTGGCCCAAGCCTGGTGCGGGCCCAGCGCCGCCCCGGTGGATGCCGACACGAGTGCGCTCAAGGCGGGCGTCCTCTTTCCCTACGTTGGCAACGACCTGCTGTATCGGTGTCCCTCTGACAGATCAACAGTCGAGGCGACCCCGGCTGGGGAAACTCCGCTACGCACGCGCAGCTACGCCCTCAATGGGTGCCTGAACGGCTACAGCAATGAATGGTATCGCCTGGTGAGGAGCCTGTCCGAAGTCACCACGCCGGCGGTCGTGCTGGCGTTCATGGACGAGCATGAGCGCACCATTGATGACGGGCATTTCATGATTCACCTGCCGCCCAGCCCGCACGCGCCGAATCGGCCCGCGCTCCGCCACGGGAAACGCACGCCGGTGTCGTTCCTGGACGGTCACTGTGAGGCCATTGCCTTTGGGGAGGGCGCGCGCGTTCTCCAGCGCTACACCATTCCGCGCGAGCCATAGCCTCCCGATCAGCGTGCCGGGGCGCCCCCAAACCGGTTCACCCACCCGGTGGCTGACCTCCTCGAGCGGCTGTGGTTCAACGGCAGTGCGGAACACCGGCGGCGGTGCGGCGACGGGCAGCATTCCTGCGCCCCCGGGCACTTCAACCTCGGCGCGGGCCGCGGCGGCGCGCTAGATTACGTGGGCGACATCATCATCGTGGAGAGCGACTACGGCTTCGTGCGGCGCAGCCGGTGCGAGCGGTTCACCGGCGGCGGGGACGGCAGCGGGCCGGGCCGGCGTGCTGCGCGCGGGCGAAACTGTGAGACATCAGGCTGGGGGCAAGGGTCGTATTCATCGTGTGATCGAGAGCACAATCCGGCGTTGGGCGGGATTGTTTCAGAAAAATTTCCGCTGCGATGCTGTGGGATAAACGTCGCGCCTGTCTGCCATTCTCTGCCCCACTGTCCTCGTCCGAGCCGCATCGGGCGACGCGATTCTCAATCCGCAGTCGCCCAGAAAAATGGAGACAGGCGTGACGCCTGTCCCACGGCCAATCGTTCGCTCAGCCGCCAACCAGCAGCGGAACCAGATGCCGCAGGTGCAGCACGGCCGCAATCCACCACGCGACGAAGGCCCCACTGCGTTGGTAGAACGCCACGGCCACCGCGTCGCCGAGGGCGCGACCGAGGAGGATTTGCGCGGTCAGCGCAGCGGAGGGCGCGTCATCATTGCGCGTGATCATCCGCCAACTCGTGTAGAGGCCGAGGCCCACCACGAGCGCGATGGCGGCGCGGCGATCGCGGAAGAGGCGGGCGCACAGGGAGGTCGGGGCGAACTGGAGGAAGAGTTGCAGGAAGGCCAGTTGGAAGAGGCCCGCCGCCGCCCATTCAGCGGCGGAGGTCGGGCGTATCACCAAACCATTTGCGACGAGCGCTGGATCGAGCACAAGCAGGCGGTAAGCGGCGGCGAGCAGCGCGAAACCTGTGGCGGCGAGCCAGAGGTTCCGGGAGCGCGGCAGATCAAATGGGGCGCGGCCCAGATGCGGTTTCTCCCAAGCGAAAACAAAAGCCCACATGACGGCGCTGGTCAGCGCAATCGTCAGGGCGCTGAACCAGACGGGAAAGGGGCTTTGCGCCCAGCCGGCGAGTTTGGGCAGGCAGGCGGCGGTGGTTAGCAGCGCAGCGAGGGCGGCCCGGCGAAGCGTCGGCGGCGCGGTCAGCAAGTCCATGACGATGGGACCGGCGCGTGCGCGTCTCGGCACGGTGGGACAATGCTTCCAGCCGGTCTGGGCTGTGGATAACAGGCTGGCAGCACGGTTCCACCATGCGCGCCGCCGCTCACGGCTTCGCGCCGTGGGTAACAGGCTGGAAGCACTGTTCCACTACGCGGGCGGCGTCCGCGGCCAGTGCGGTGATCGCGGGCCAGTCCTGGGCGGCGAGCAATTTCTTCTCCGCCAGCCAGGAGCCGCCGACGGCGAAGACGATGGGCTGCGCGAGGTACGCAGCGAGGCTTTCGCGCTTGATGCCGCCGGTGGGGATAAACTTAACGCCGGTGTGCGAATACGGCCCGGCCAGGGCTTGCAGCATCGTGAGTCCGCCCGCGGCCTCGGCGGGGAAGAACTTGAGAATGTTGCAGCCGGCGGACCGGGCGCGCTCGACTTCACCGGGCGTCATCACGCCGGGAAAGAACGGCAGCTTCAACTCATGCGCGCGGGCGACCACGGCCTCGCTGAGCCCCGGAGCGACGCCGAATTGCGCCCCCGCGTCCACGGCTTGCTGGAGTTGGTCCACGCCCAACACCGTGCCGGCGCCGACGAGCATCTGCGGCAGTGCTTGGCGGATGGCGCTGATGGCGGCGAGCGCGGCGGGTGTGCGCAACGTGATCTCGATGGTAGGCAGTCCACCGGCGGCGAGCGCCTCTGCCAGCGGCACCGCCAGCGCGGCATCGTCAATGACGACCACGGGCAGGACGCGGGTGCGAGAAATGGCGTCGAGCATGGGAGGAATCGGAGCGAAGAATCAGGACTGGAGAATCGAAGCGCCTTCGCCCGGGCGGGAGACAAAGAGCGTCGGTTCGATGCCGGTGCGCTGTTTGTATTCGGCGGCAATCTGCTGGGAAATGGCCGCCACTTTGCCCGCTTCCACCAGCGCAACGCAGCAACCACCGAAGCCGCCACCCGTCATGCGACAGCCATAAACACCGCCCGCGACGCCGATGTCCGCCGCGATGTCCACCACGGTGTCGAGTTCGGCACAGCTTACTTCGTAGTCGTCCTTGAGCGCACGGTGGCTGGCATACATGAGCTGGCCGACGGTGGTCCAGTTGCCGGCGCGCAAGCCCGCGGCGGCGTGGGTCGTGCGCTCGATTTCGCCGATGACATGGCGCGCGCGCTTGAACGCGACGGGGTCGAGCTTGGACTGGTTTTTCTCCAGCAGATCGGGCGTCGCATCGCGGAGCGACGGCACGCCGAGCGCGGCGGCGGCGGCTTCGCATTGCTTGCGGCGCGTCGGGTATTCGCTGCCGGTCAACTCGTGCTTCACGTTCGTGTTGATGATGAGCACGGCGACCGCGGGATCGCTCATCGGCACCAACTGGGTCTGGCGCGTGCGACAGTCGAGGAGCAACAGGTGATCCTTCTTGCCGAGCGCGGAAATGAATTGGTCCATGATGCCGCAGGGCATGCCGGCGTAATCGTGCTCGGCCTTCTGACAGAGCAGCGCTTTCTCGACGGGATCGAGCCGCTGACCGGTGATGGCCTCGACGAGCGTGGCAGTGGAAACCTCCAGTGCCGCGCTGCTGGAAAGTCCGCCGCCAAGCGGGACGGTGGAATGAATCAACACGTCCAACCCGCCGGGGTTGAGACCGCGCGCGACGCAGCCGGCGAGTACGCCGACGGGGTAGTTGGCCCAGGAACCTTTGGGCAAGGGCTTCAGCGGCTGAGCCAAATCCACGGTGGTGGGAGCGTCGCCGTGCGTGGTGCGAAGGTTCACCCGCTGCGAGCCGTCGGTGGTGGGCGCAGCGGCGATCACCGTGTAGCGCTCGATGGCCATTGGAAACACGAAACCGTCGTTGTAATCGGTGTGTTCGCCGATCAGGTTGACGCGGCCAGGGGCGGCGGCAATCCACCGCGGTTCGCGGCCGAAAGCCTGCTTGAATTCAGCGGCGGTTTGTTGGGCGAGTTCTTGGAGCGTCATGGTTTTAGGGGTGAAAAGGTCCGGGCGATGAACGGCGCGGAGGATAAAGCGACGCACGGCTTTGGCAAGCAAGCCATTGGCTGCCAGAGGCGCGCGGTGCATCGCCCGGTTGTCGGTTGGTCCAGTGCGGTAGGGAGTCAACTTCCGCGCCAGCGTTTGGAGTGCGGACAGCTTGCTTCCGCTTTCAGGCGCAGCGAACCGCCCCAAAGCGCCGGCCAGCCGGACGCACTCCAAACGCTGGCGCGCCAAGTCGGCACCCCTCCAGATGAATCTCGTCACCAACAGCTTGGGGATGCACCGGCGGCGCGCGTGCCCCACCCGCGCGCCGCCGGCACAGGCAGGTTGCCAGCGCAGTCATCCTGATGGAACATACGCCATGCGCTACTGTCTCCTGTCGCTCCTCACTCTGCTCCCCTGGCTCGCCGCGCCCCGGTCCTTCGCCGGCGGCAGCGGCTTGAACACCGTGCTTGTGGTCAACCCTGCCAGCAGCAATTCGCTCGCCCTCGCCAACTACTACGCCGAGCGCCGCCAGGTGCCGCCACAAAACATTTTCCGCCTGGCCAACGGGACCGGCGACAACGTTTCCTGGTCGCTGGCCGACTTCACGAACCGGCTGGTCCGCCCGCTCCTCGGCGCCTTGCAAGCGCGCGGCCTCACGCAGCAGGTCTGGCAGGTGGTGCTCTCGATGGACATTCCTTACCGGGTGGACCACTACGGCCCCACGACCGATTGGAACTCCACCACCGCAGCCTTGTTCTATGGCTTCAAGTTCTTCTCGGCGGTACCGCCCGGCCTGCCTCCTTCCTGTTCCCTGCCGGACGCCTCGGCGAACAGCTACGCGTTCAGCGAACTGCCCTTCCCAGACGCGCGGCCCGACACCGCCACCACCAACGCTTTGCTCACCTTCCTGCTCACGTCCGATTCGCTGGCGCAGGCCAAGGCCATCGTGGACCGCGGCATCGCCAGCGACCGTTCTTATCCGACGCAGCGGGTGTATCTCGCCAAGACCACGGACGCCGCGCGCAACGTGCGTTTCTACACCTTCGACGACGCCATCTTCAACGCCCGGGTCACCGGCGATCAGGCGTTGGTGCGCACGAACACAGACTCGCTGCTGACTTTCACCAACGCCCTCGGCATCGAGACCGGCCTCGCCAACTTCACCATCCATCCCAACTCGCTCGTCCCCGGCGGCACAGCGGACAGCCTGACTTCCTACGCTGGCGCCATTTTCAACAACCAGGGGCAGACCACCTTGCTGGCGTTCCTGGATGCCGGCGCCGTGGCGTCCTACGGCACCGTCGTCGAGCCGTGCAATTGGCTGCAAAAATTCCCCAGCCCGCTCAACTACTTCTACCAGGCGCGGGGCTTCTCGCTCGGCGAAAGCTATTACCAGAGCCTGGCCAATCCCTTCGAGGGACTCTTCGTCGGCGATCCGCTGGCCCAGCCGTTCGCGCGCCCGGGCTTTGTGGATTTGCCCGAACTCAATGACGGCGCGGTGCTGAGTGGGCCGGCGGCGCTCTTCCTGGATTTCGCGGGCGCCGACGCCGGCCGGCCCATGCAACAGTTGGACCTCTTCGTGGATGGCAATTACTTCGGCCCGCTGACGAATCAGCCGCCCACGCCGGGCAACGTGCTGTCCGTCACGCTGCCGGGCCGGATCGTGAATTACACCGTGCCCGTCAATGCCACCGTGCCGGGCGTGGCCCTGGGCTTGGAAAGTGCGATCAACACAGTGTCAAACCTGACCGGCGTCGTCGCCTACACCTACGGCGACCGCCTGGAGTTGCACGGGCTGAACGTCGCCACGCTGGGCAGCGCGATGCCTGCCAGCGCCAGCAGTTCCGCCGGCGCTGCGGCCGAGGCCACCACCTTTGTGCGGGCGGCGCGAACGACTTTTCTCGACTCCGTGGCGGACGGGCTCAATCGCTTGAGCGTCTCCAATGCGCCGACGGCGGGCGCCTGGATCCGGCTCACCGTGGTCAAGACCAACGGCGTGAGCGTGAGCTTCGCCATCACCAACACCAGCGGCACCACCGTGTGGCCATTGGTGCAGTCGCTCGCCGGCCAAATCAATGCCAGCGCCACGTTGCAGGCCGCGGATGGCGTGATCGCCGAGGACCTCTTCAGCTACGAGCCCGGCCGCCCGCAGGCCGGCTTCAACTTGCGGGCGCGCAACCCGGGCTGGCTGGCCGCCCAGGCGCAGGCCCGATTTGAAGGTTCGCCCATTTTCCGTTTTCTCCCGGCTGCCAACAACCGCGTGGACGGCAATTGGTCCGACCTCCGCCCGCGCAATCACCTCTACCTCTCCGCCGGGCGGGTGGCGGGCAGCCCGGTCTTCATGGTGAACACCAGCCTGCTGCCCGATGGGTATCACGAGCTGGCGGTCGTCGCCGCTGAGGGCACGAGCGTGCGCACGCAGTCGCGCGTCACGCGGCAGGTCGTCGTGCAGAATACACCCCTGCAAGCCACGCTCACCGCGCTGGTCGGCGGCACCGAGGCGGCGGTCGAAGGCACCTTGCAGTTGCGCGTGAACGCCGGGCCGGGAGTGATTTCCTCCCTTGAGCTGTTCACGACTGGCGGCTCGCTGGGCCGCAGCAACGGGGTGTCCAGCGCGACCTTTGCGGTGGCCGGTTCGTACCTGGGCGAAGGCCTGCACCCGTTCTACGCCCTGGCCACCGACGCGGTCGGCAACCGATATCGCACGGAAACGCTCTGGATGCGCCTAGCCAGCACGCAATCTCCGTTCACCCTCACGCTCGCCAAGTCGCCGCTGGCGCTGACGTGGCCCGCGGTGGCGGCCCGGCAATACCAGGTGCAAGCGACCACGAACTTGAGCCTGCCGTTCCAACCAGCCGCCTCCCTGCTGGCCTCAAACAACACCGCGCGCTGGCTCGTGCCAAACGCGGCTACTGCGCCGACTTTCTACCGCGTCCGCACGCTGCCGTGAGCTACGCCCGCGCGGCATTCACTGGCCGAACTCAATCCTCCATCGCTGCGCGCGTGCCGGCAACCAGCGCCTCCACCCGCGTCGCCAGCGAAAAATCGGACGGCGCTTCCAGCGTGTAGCTCAGCCGCGTCTTGGCCGTGATGAGGTAAAACGCCTCCGGCCAGTCGGGCCGGTCGAGGGGCAGCAGCCTCGGTCGGATGATGCCCGCGCGCGCCGGACGGCCTTCGATGAGTTCGCTGCGGTCAATCAGGCATCCGGCGGAAACGGCGTTCACGATGCGCTCCGCGCGCGAGGAGAGTTGGTCGGGATTCACTTCGTACACGTAGAAGCCGTGCGACTCCCAGTCCTCGTGCAGGCAGAGCGCCAGGTCGAAGGCCGGCTGTCTTTCGAGCCAAGCCACATGCGCGCGGATTTCCGGGCTGCGGGGCTGGCGGTAGTCGCGGTTGAGATCAAGGCCATCGGGGTTTTCGCGCCGATTGAGCAGGAAGCCGCCCGGGTTGAGGCAGGGCAGGAGCCAAAGCTCCGCGACGGGCCAGTGGTCCTCCGCCAGCAGCCGCTCGGCCGCGAGCGGCCCGGCGGGTTCATCCCCGTGGATGCCCGCCGAAACATAGACGCGCCGCGCGCCTACTGGACCCGGGCGATGCCAGGCCACCAGCTCGAGATCTTCCCGCCGACCAAAGGGGTGTCGTGCCCAGCCGTGCTGGAAGGCCGCCGCCTCAACCCCACGCAGGACGGCGGCGAGGTCAAGCCGCTCGCCGTGATATGCGCCGTGGTTTTTCCCAAGTCTTTGCATGGCCGCGAAAGTAGCGTCCAGCGAGCCGCCCGCCAGTGCAACGACCCTATGCGGGAGCTTTCTTCAAATCCCCGCAGCCGCCGACGTGAGTCGGCGCAAATCCAAACGAATGGCGCGGACTCACGTCCGCGGCTACAGAGCTTTGCAAGACCCTCCCGCCTCACGCCTCCCAGCCCGCAAGTTTGACCCCCCTGCCCTTTTCCCGCAAAGTCCCCGCATGGCGAATTCCTTCGGTGAACTCTTCCGCATCACGACCTTCGGCGAATCCCACGGCGGCGGCGTCGGCGTGGTGGTGGACGGCTGCCCGCCGCGGCTCGAGTTGAGCGAGGCGGATTTGCAGCCCGATCTCGACCGGCGCCGCCCCGGCCAATCGCGCATCGTTACTCCGCGCAAGGAATCCGACACCGTGGAGATTCTCTCCGGAGTTTTCAATGGGCGCACCCTCGGCACGCCGATTTGCCTGCTGGTCCGAAACGAGGACGCCCGACCCGAGGCTTACTCCGAGATGAAGGACAAGTTTCGTCCTTCGCACGCGGACTTTACCTACTTCGCCAAGTACGGCATTCGCGCCTGGCAGGGGGGCGGTCGCGCCAGCGCCCGGGAGACCATCGGCCGCGTCGCCGCCGGGGCGATTGCGAAAAAACTCCTGCGCCAAAGCTTCGGCGTCGAGGTGCTCGCCTGGGTCAGTCAGGTGCAGAAACTCCACGCCCGCGTCAACTACGAGAAGGTCACGACCCGCGAGATCGAATCGAACATCGTCCGCTGCCCCGATCCGGCGATCGCGGAAAAGATGATCCGGCTGATCGAACGCACCCGCCGCGACGGCGACAGCGTGGGCGGCGTGGTGGACGCGGTGGCCCGCAGCGTGCCGGCCGGCTGGGGGGAACCGGTGTTCGACAAGCTCGATGCCGAGCTCGCCAAAGCGATGCTCAGCCTGCCGGCCTCGAAGGCCTTCGAGATCGGCTCCGGGTTCGCCGGCACCCTGCTCACGGGCCGGCAGCACAATGATCCTTTCCGTGCCCGGCGCGGCAAGGTGTACACCACCACCAACCATTCCGGCGGCGTGCAGGGCGGCATATCCAACGGGCAGACCATCTATTTCCGCGTGGGTTTCAAGCCCGTTGCCACCGTGATGCACGAGCAGGACACGGTGGACGAGAGTTTTCACAACACGACGCTCAAAGGCCGCGGACGCCACGATCCGTGCGTCCTCCCGCGCGCCGTGCCGATGGTCGAGGCGATGACGGCCCTGGTGCTAGTGGACCATGCCCTGCGCCAGCAAGGTCAGTGCGGGGCGATTTGAGCCTGCGCCGGAGCGGCGCGAGTTGCGCCGCCACCTCAAGCCCGTCTGCAAATCAAGAGGCCGACGAAGCCGAGGCCGGGATCAGTGACTGGAGAGTTCTGAAATCGCCGCTCGCGAAGGAGGAGGGCGAGGAGAGATGCCACGATCCGCGAAAAGCCGCGCATCCTGCCCATGAACCTGGTAGGGCCGCCCGGTCCCCCGTCACGTTCACCGCTCAAGTTGCCGCGGCTTCCACAGCTTTGCGGATGGCCAATTTGAACTTTTCGAGGCCTTCGCCGAACGCGGCGGAGATCGGCAGCACGGGAACTTTGGGCACGCGTCGCTTGAACTTGCGCAGGTTCGTCTCGGCCACCGTTTCGTCCATCTTGTTGGCCACAACCAAGCGTGGGCGAGCGATCATGGACTCGTCGTAAAGCGCGAGTTCGGTGAGAAGTTGCTGGTAATCATCCCAGGGGGCCCGACCGTCCGTGCCCGCCATGTCGAGCAGGAGCACGAGTATCTTGCAGCGCTCCAAATGGCGAAGGAAGGCATGGCCGAGGCCGACGTTTTCATGGGCGCCTTCGATGAGGCCAGGCACGTCACAAACCACCAGGCGATGGAAATCCGCGTATTCCAGAATGCCGATTTGCGGATGCAGCGTTGTGAAGGGATAGGCCGCAATCTTCGGTCGGGCGCGCGAGATGGCGGTGAGCAGGGTGGACTTGCCGGCGTTCGGATAGCCGACCAGGCCGACCTGGGCGATCAGGCGCAATTCAAACAGGAAATGGCCTTCGTCGCCGGGTTCGCCGGGCTGGGCAAAGCGCGGGGTCTGGTTGCGGGCGGTAGCGAAATTACGGTTGCCCAGACCGCCGCGTCCGCCCTGGCACAGGATGAACTGCTGGCCGTTCTCGGTCAGGTCGGCGACCAACTCGCCTTCCGGTTCCGGCTTTTGTCTCGCCGCGGGCGGAGGCTCGGCGCTAAGATCAATCACCATCGCCTGTGCCCCACCGGCGCTGCGGATGAGGGGCCGATGCGCGGTGGCGCTGGGAATCGTGACCATCGTTCCGTGGGCGGCCTGCGCGTCCGCGGCGTCTTCGACGGCGGGCGGAGCAGGCAGTCGCCAAACCATCGTGCCGCAGGGCACCTTGACGAGGCGGTCTTTCCCGGCCGCGCCGTCCATCCCTTTCCCGAGCCCATGCTCGCCGTCCTCGGCGATGAGCCGCGGGGTATAAAACTGGGCGATGAGATTGTTCAGGTCGTGATCGGCCTGGAGAATGACACTGCCGCCGCGGCCCCCGTTGCCGCCGCTGGGGCCGCCTTTGGGGATGAATTTCTCCCGATGGAAGGCCACCGCGCCCGGGCCGCCGTGACCGGCGTGGGCATACACTTTGATTTCGTCAATGAACATGAGAGGGGAGGGGGAGTGGAAATCCGAAATCCGAAGGCCGAAATCCGAAAGCAATCCGAAGCCCGAAATCCGAAACCAACGGCCCCGGCCAGTTCACCCCGGCCCTGGCCAGGGCGGGGGAAGGCCCTGCTCCCAATTGGCGGAGGTTCCGGGCAGTTCGGGCTTCGGACTTCGAGTTGCCTTCGGATTTCGGATTTCGGATTTCGGATTTTCCGCCCGCTCGCGCCACACAGACACAGCGGGTGGCAGGGCGGCGGGCGGCAAGGTGGCGGGCGGCAGGCATCGGGCCAAAAAAAAAGGCGAGGCTGCGCGCCTCGCCCGGAGATCGCTGGGGCGCCGCCTAGTTGGTGGCGGCCACCGCGGGAGTGGCTTCGGCCACCACGTTGATACGGCGGCCTTCGCGGTCGAACTTGACCTTGCCGGTTACGAGCGCGAACAGAGTCCAATCCCGACCGGTGCCGACGTTGCGGCCCGCCTGGAACTTGCTGCCGCGCTGGCGGACGATGATGCTGCCGGCGGGGACGGCCTCGCCGCCAAACGCTTTCACGCCGAGCCGTTTGCTTTGACTGTCGCGCCCGTTGCGGACGCTGCCTTGACCTTTCTTGTGTGCCATAAGTCTAGAGGGTGATTTCCTTGATCTTGAGCACGGTCAGTTCCTGCCGGTGACCGACCTTGCGGTGATAGCCTTTGCGCCGGCGCATCTTCCAAGCGATGAGCTTGGGACCACGCTTGTGCGCGACGACCTCGGCGGTAACGGTGGCACCGGCGACCGTGGGGGTGCCCACGCTGACGGTGCCCTCGTTATTGACCAGCAGGACGCGGTTCAGCGTCACGGGCTGGCCAGCTTCGGTTTCGAGACGTTCGACTTCCAGCGTGTCGCCTGCGCTCACGCGGTATTGTTTGCTGCCTGTTTCTAAAACGGCGTACATAGTTTGTTTTGCCCCGGAAAAGGGGCCGGAATATCCGCAATGCAGCGGGGTGTGTCAACGGCGGTTTTCAGGATTGTTCGACGGCAGTTTTCAGGCTTGCACGGGCCCCGGCTCGCCGGCCCGAACATAAGGATTGACACCGGTGAGTCGCCAACTAGCCTCTTACCCGACTGAAGGTTTTTGCCTCGGTTCCTCCCGACCCAGTGTTGAAAGTGCATTTTCGACACTGGGTTGTTTCTTTTCCAGGCGCTGAATCAGGTTCAGCACCGCCGGCAGAAAGGTCAGGCCGGCGGCCATGCAGGTGGCCGTGCCTATCGCCATCACGTAGCCGAGGCTGGCGATACCTTGATGCCGGGCGATCATCAGGCTGCCGAACCCGGCGATGGTCGTCAGACCAGAGACCAGCACGGCCTTGCCGGTGCTCTTGCCGAGGATGCCCGGGTTGTGCTCTTCGGCAAAGCGGTTGAGGATGTGGACGCCGTTGGTGACGCCGATGCCCACGACCAGCGGCAGGATGAGGATGTTGGCCGGGTTGAAAGGAATGCCCAGCAGGCCCATGAAGCCGCCCAGCCAGATGGCCCCCACCGCCACCGGCAGCAGTGCCAGCACGATCGCGGTGGGGCTGCGGAAGTGGATCAACACCAGCAGGGAGATCGCCGCCAAGGAGTAGAGTGCCGCCTCCTCGCAACTCCTCCGCAACAGCCCGGTGTACTCGTAGAGTTGCACCGGCGGTCCGGTGATGACCGGCGAGTTGGTGTCCAGCGGGTCCAGCGCCTGCCGCAGGGCGGTGACAAATTCTGCCTGGTTCTCGCGCTGCCACAGGTCGTGCTTGGGATAGACCATCAGCAAGTGCCGGCCGCTCGAGCCGACGAAGCGCTCCCGCAACGAATCCGGCAAGTCCTCGACGCGCAGCCGCGACTGGTTATCCTGCTGGACGATGGCCTCAAACGTCTCGCGCAAGTCGGTGAAGAGCGCCCGCTGGAGGGTTCCCAGGCGCGCGGCATTTGCTTCCAGATTGCCCGCGTGCAGCTTGACGCGCAGCGTGGCGATGGCATTGCGGAGGGACTTCAACTGCCCCCGCAGCGCTGGCTCGCGCTCGCGCAGTTCGTCGAGCGCCAGATCACAATAGCCCTGCAACGACCACAGGCTGCGGCTGAATTCATCCAGGGTGTTCGTGCTGAAGGAGCGGCTGTCGGGCGCGGGAAACTCCAGTCCGGCCAGGTCGCGCTTGATCTCGCCCACCAGCGCGAGCTTCTCGTCCTGGTTCTCAGTAAGAAAGCGGCTGAGGCTCTGCACCCGGGCGACCGGGGCGAGCCGGTTGATGCGCTGCTCCAGGCCCGGTGCCTGGGCGAGATTCGTCGCCAGCACCATGCCGTAGATGGCGGTGTTGGTGGTGCTGGCGATGAGCTTGCGCTCCCAGACCACGGCCGGCAGGCCCTTGCTCTGGAGATTCAGCAGATTGTAGTCGAAGACCACTTTGCCGAACTGACTCACGGCCAGCGCGCAAAGCCCAAACGTCAGCAGCATCACGGTCACGGGCCGGCGCAGCCAGAGCTGTTCGATCCGCGCGCGGCGATCCAGCTTGTCGCCCAGGTCGTGGTCAATCTTGTTCTGCCGCCCGCGGAGCAACAGCACTGGCAACATCGTCAACATGGGCACCAGGCAAACCAGCAGGCCCCCGCCGCAGATGATGCCCATCTCGCGGATGCCGCGGAAATCCGTGAGGCCCATCGCGAGGAAACCGCCCGCCGTGGTGAAGCCGCCCGTGAAAATCCCCTGCCCCGTGAACACCATGGCGGTCTTCAGGGCCTCGTGCTCCGTGTGCCCGTGGCGCAATTCCTCCTCGTAGCGCGTGATGAGGTGAACGCCAAAATCAATCGCCAGCCCGATCAAGATCGGCACAAACGACGTGGTCAGGATGTTGAGCTGTCCGATGACCAGCGTCGCAAAGCCCAGCGTGTAGCCGATGCCCACCACGAGGCAGATCACCGCTTTGATGGGGCGCCCACTTTCGTGATAGCCGTACACGAAGATGAGCGCGCACAAGATGAGCGCCAGCACGCTGGCCCAGGTGCTGTCCCGTTGCGTTTGAATCATCTCGTCGTGCTCCAACACGGGTTCGCCGGTGAGGCCGACGTTCACGCCGGGCACTTCCGCCTGGGTTTCCATCACGAGCTGGTTCATGCGCTCGACCGCGGCACCTTTCAAAGCTCTGCTGGGGGCATGGGCGGTGACCAGGAAGAGCCGGCCGTCATTGAAGTTGATGTAGGATTGCTGGTCCGCCTGCCGCTGCGCCCCGAACAAAGCGTTGACGCCCGGCGACGGCGGGTCGCCCCGACGGGCGAGGCCGTCCTCGGCCTGCCGCACGATGCGCTCCAGCGCCGGCACGGCTTCCATGAGGGACTTGTTGTCCGCGTTAGTCTCGCGGGAGGCGGTGCGAAAGCCCGTGTTCACCAAATCCACCAGCGTCACCAGATTGCTGGCGGCGGTGAACTTCTGGATGAACGGCCGGTAGTCCTTCAGCCGGTGCTGCATCGCGCGCAAATCCTCCTGCGGCACAAACAGCAGCGCCTTGGCCCCCATCACCTTGAGATCGCCTTTGAAGAAGACGCCGGCAAACAGGTTGGTCTCCACTTGCAGCTTCGCCCCCAGTCGCTCCACGAACTGCCGGTTCTTTTCCGAGTCCTCGCTCTCCACTACCACGGCCATGTCGTCCACATGATGGAAGTCCGTGCGAAATTCCTGGTAGTTCCGGTGGTAGCGCCGCTCCGCTCCCACGAGGCTGCTGCGATCCGTATCAAAGCCAAGGCACATCTTCGTGTACACCACACAGGCTAGGAACAGCGCCACCTGCGGCCAGAAGAACCACCGCGGGTACCGGATCACCGCGTCCGCGAGGCGGCCCAGCAGACGGCCGGTGAGCGTGCTTTGCAACTCGTTCATGCGCCCGCCTCCTGGCCCATTGCCCTGGCTGTGTGAAGAGACATCCGATCGGTTTCCCGCAGTCGGGCAGTTCTGCCGTTGGCATAGATCCCCTGCGCGGCGGTCGCCGCGGAGTTTTGAAACAGCTTCGCTGGGTTGGTCGTTGCCATCCTTTAGCCTCCCTGCTCCCGATTTGCGCCCATCGCCGTCGCCCGGCTCGGTTCGACAAATACCGCGGTGCCGTAACACAACACCTCGGTGATGCCGGCCGTGATTTCGTTGGCATCATAACGGACGCCCACCACGGCGTTGGCGCCGAGTTGCCCCGCGTGCGCCAGCATCTGATCAAATGCATCGCCGCGCGCCTGCTCACAAAGCTGGGTGTAAATCGTGATGTTGCCGCCGAAGAGACTCTGAATGCTGGCGCCAATGTTGCCGATCACCGAACGCGATCGCACCACGATCCCGCGCACGACGCCGAACGCTTTGACCACCCGATAGCCGGGCAGTTCAAAGGTCGTCGTGGTCAGCGGGTGCGTCTGATTCATGCGGTCGCATATTAAACACCCGCGCGCCTCGCGGCAGAAGGGGAATCTTGGCCCCGGCCACGCCGGCGGGGCGTCTCGAGTTCACCGGTAAGGCCGCCCGCGCACCTCGCCCGGCCTGGCATTGGACCCTGTTGGATGGCGGCAAGCAGGGGAGGCATTCGCGCGCCAGGCAAGGGCACCCGGCCCGCCCCAGCTCCCACGCTCCCGCAGGCCCGGTGGGCCTCACCGGAGCGCCGGAACTACCTACACCCCCGGGATGCAGCAAAACTGCTTCCCAACCGAGCTTGCGACTTGCCCGCGGGGCGGCGACCGGATATAAACCGGGGCGAAGAAAGGCCACATCTTATGCTCCCAGCCGTCCGCCAATCCCTCAACACCAGCAATGTCCTCTGCGTCGTCATGGGCGGCGGCCAGGGCACGCGCTTATTCCCCCTCACCCGCGAGCGTTCCAAGCCCGCCGTGCCGCTCGCCGGCAAGTACCGGTTGGTGGACGTGCCCATCTCCAACTGCATCAACTCCGGCTTCCGCCGCATCTACATCCTCACGCAGTTCAACTCCGCCTCGCTGCATCGCCACATCTCGCAGGCCTACCAGTTCGATCATTTCAGCGGCGGCTTCGTGCAGATTTCGGCGGCGGAGCAGACTTTCACCGATCAGTCGTGGTATCAGGGCACAGCCGACGCGGTGCGGAAAAACATCGTCCACTTCCTGAACAACGACTTCGAGTACCTGGTGATCCTGAGCGGGGACCAGCTTTACCGGATGGATTTCCGCAGCCTGGTGACGCAGCACGCGCAGACCGGCGCGGACATCACCATCGCCACCACGCCGGTGCCGCGGGACCAGGCGGCTTCCCTGGGCATCATGCAGGTGGATGGGGACCGCAAAATCGTGCGGTTCTCCGAGAAGCCCAAGGACCCCGCTTTGCTGGACTCGCTGCGCCTGGACCCTGCGATGTACGGGGAACTCGACATCCAGGACAACCGGGAGCTCTTCCTGGCCTCGATGGGCATCTACGTGTTCAGCCGTCACACGCTGGCGCCTTTGCTGAACAATCAGCACAAAGATTTCGGCAAGCACATCATCCCGGCAGCGATCCAGACACACCGCGTTTACTCCTACGTTTATCAGGGCTATTGGGAGGACATCGGTACGATTCGGTCGTTCTTCGAGGCGAACTTGGACCTCGTTTCCGAGCTGCCGAGGTTTAACTTTTTCGACATGAACTCGCCGATCTTTTCGCGCCCGCGCTACCTGCCCGGCTCGAAGATTAACGGCGCGGCCATTGACCATGCCATCGTCTCGGACGGCTGCATCATCAACCGCTCGAACATTGCCCACTGCATCATCGGCCTCCGCAGTATTGTGGGCGAAGGCAGCCGGCTCCACCGCGTGGTGTCCATGGGTTGCGACTACTACGAGACGCAGGCCTCGATCGAAGCCCACGAGGCCAAAGGCGAGCCGCGCATCGGCATCGGCCGCAACTGCCGCATCGAAAACGCCATCATTGATAAGAATGCCCGCATCGGGGACAACGTCGTCCTTTCGCCGGAGGGCCGCGAGCAGAACGAAGATCATCCGAATTGCTATATCCGAGACGGCATCATCGTCGTGCCGCGCGGCGCCAACATCCCGCACAACACCGTGATCGCGAAGTGAGCGGCAAAGCGGTTCGCACTCCGGCGATGGTGCGACCGGCGAACGCTCCCTCAGATGGTCGTTGGTCCTGCGCGTCCGGCGGCTGGCATTGCGCCCACACTGCCCCACGCTGGGGCGGGGAAGACCGGCAAGATTCCCATTAGCAAAAACCCGACCGCCAGGCCGGGGATGGAAACCCACGGTTGGCCTCAGTGCGCGGGTCGGATCGACGGAACAACCGCATCCCGGGCCTGGCACGAGGCGCGCAGGCGGGGCCCCCGCTCGAAGGTCAGCCAAGCCGCCGCCGCCGCCGTGGCGGCATCGGACGGCGGCCCTCCCCTGCCCTCAAGGCTGCATCAAACCCCTGAGTTAGAACAATGCGGGCGCGGCCCTGAACGATTTGTCGGGACTTTGCATTCCCGAATGCTCTTCCCTGAGCGGATGCCTAAACCGCACCGATTCCCCGATGGCGATGAACAAACCCTCCTGGAGGAACTCCGGGTGGAACTGGTTCCCGCCCAACAGAAGCGCC
>Ga0105047_10006807_pt1 | contig 19333 bp, 22 predicted proteins | sample MAT04_FD_78384 | JGI IMG/M metagenome (GOLD analysis project Ga0105047, IMG submission 78384) | Freshwater microbial communities from Lake Fryxell liftoff mats and glacier meltwater in Antarctica - MAT-04 (megahit assembly) | ecosystem: Environmental > Aquatic > Freshwater > Ice > Liftoff... | reverse complement strand
TTCGTTTTCCTATTTCGATAGGGGTTGGTGTCATCCCTCTAATTCATCACAAACGGGGACTCCCGACGCTCCGTTCCTGGAGCCAGTTGTCGTATGAAACCCGCCAGGATTGGCGGATGTTTACCAGTTCAAGACCTCAAAAGCATGTGGCTACAGCGCAGTCCTATTTTGATGAGCATCTGTCGCATAATGATTACTACACAGCCGGTGAGGCGAAAGTTGGTCACTGGATAGGTCGGGGCTGTTTGATGCTGGGGCTCATGCAAAATGGCAGCGCGAAGAGAACGGCTTTTCAGGCACTCTGCAAAAATCAGCATCCTTCCACGGGTGAGTTACTCACCCAGCGGCAACGTGCCGGACGTCGCATCTTTTTCGACTTCGTATGCTCTCCGCCAAAATCGGTTTCCATCATGGCGGTTACGTTGAACGACCGTCGTTTAGTCGAAACACATGAAGCGGCAGCGAAATTTGCGCTGTTGGAATTGGAGCAATACGCCTGTGCGAGGATTCGCAAAAACGGAGTCTGCGATGATCGCGTTACCGGAAATCTCGTAGGTGCGGCTTTTACGCATACAGCCTCTCGTTCACTCGATCCGCAATTGCACACGCACTTCACACTATTCAACTGCACATTCGATCCGGTGGAAGACCGATGGAAGGCACTTCAAACAGGCAGGATGTTTGATGCCATCAATTACGCCACGGAGGTGTATCGAAACGATTATGTCCGGCGGATTCATGCGCTCGGCTATGAGACTAAGCCCGGAGAGCATGGTTTTGAAATCGAGGGAGTGCCGAGAGAAATTCAGGAACGATTTTCAAAGCGAGCAAAGGAGCGGGATGAAGCCATCGCCAAGATGGAAAGGAAACTCGGGCGGGAGCTTACCAATAATGAAATCTCACACCTCGTTCACCAGACACGCCCACGGAAGCTGAATGACATTGCAACCGAGGAGGTGAAGAAGCTGCAACTGACAGAACTCACGCCCGCAGAATTGATGGTGTTGCAATCACTCCATCGCACCGCAATGGACAATACCCGCAACCAGTCTGGCAGCGGCGGCGGAGAAGAAGCCGCATTGCAGACTGCAACCGATCACTTGTTTGAAAGGAAATCGGTGGTGAGCAAAGAAGACCTCCTTTGCCATGCTTTGATTGAAGGACGCGGCAACGTGAATTTGGAAGTCTTGAAGCGCAAACTGGATGACACTTCAAAATATGTTCGGGTCGGAGATGAATTCTCGCTCAGGAGTATTTTAGAGAAGGAGCTTTCCCTCATTCAGATGATGAACAGCGGAAAGCATGTTTCTCCGTCGCTCAATCCGCAATTCAGCCCGGCTCCCTGGCTGGGAGAAGATCAACGCAATGCTGTGCTTCATGTATTGCAGAGCAGTGATCAAATTACCGGATTTCGTGGTCTCGCTGGGACAGGAAAAAGCACCGCTTTAACAGAAATCTCAAATGCACTAAGGCCGTCTGAATACCGCATTTTATTCTGCGCACCGACCACAGCGGCGACTGAAGTTTTACAAAAGGACGGGCATAATGCGCAGACGCTCCAGCGTCTATTGGTTGATCCCTACGTGAGTAACACCCTCTCAGAATACAGCGTCATAGTATTGGATGAAGCGGGTGCCGTTGGGCTGGACGACATGCACAAGTTGCTGTCTCTCGCCCAAGAGCACGGTTCGCGCGTGATTCTGTCAGGGGACACCGGACAACACACCTCGGTAACCAGTGGTGATGCCCTGCGGATTTTAGAGGGGTATTCCCGTTATGATTACGGGCAACTAACGCATATTCGCCGACAGCAACGCGCTGATTATCTGGAAGCCGTGAAGCTTGCAGCGGAAAAGAAACCGCAGCAGGCATTCGACCGTCTCGATAGAATGGGCGAAGTCACTGAGTGGGATGACGATCTCTATTCCAAAGCGGCTGAAGCGTATTTGGATGTGTGGCAGTGCAAACAGTCCGCGCTGATTGTCGCGCCCACATGGAGCGAAATCGAAGCCGTTACGGTTACAGTGCGTGAAAAGCTGAAACAAAAAGGAACGCTTCTGGGCGTAGAGCACAGCAAACCAGTGCTGGAATCGCTCGGATGGTCGGAAGCGCAAAAGCGAATGCGTCAACGCTACCAGCCTGGACAGGTGCTTGTTTTCCACGCGCAAAGCAGCGCATTAGCGAAAGGGGAATCAGTGGTGATCCAGACAGTATTGCCTCATTCACTCAAAGTGCAACGCACCGACGGCAGCACGGCAAACATTCGTCTGCCGCGTGAAAACGTTGGGTTCGATGTATGTAAAAGCAAAAGCATCTTCATTGCTTCCGGCGACAAACTGCTACTGCAAGCCAATGATGCAAAGCATGGTCTGACAAATGGGCAGCTCGTGGAAGTGAAGACGATAGAGGGGAAGAATATCGTTCTGACGAATGGCCGGATCATTCCTGAAACATACCGTCAATTCACGCATGGCTATGCTGTCACCTCGCACGCCTCCCAAGGCAAAACCGTAGATGAAGTGCTGCTCGTTGCATCATTCCGCTCTCTCGCCGCCGTGAACCGTGAGCAGTTTTACGTTTCCATCTCCCGTGGACGTCACCGCTGCCGCATCTTCACCGATGACAAAGAGCGTTTACGAGATCGCTTGCAGAAAACGGCCAGACGCAAAGCAGCCATCGAACTGGCTCCGCTGGAAGCCGCATTGTCCCGCGAAGGATTCGCACCAAACACCGCAGCAAAAGAAAAACCTGCTCCTGCCTCAGCGCCACTTAAGACAGCGTCACCTCTACATTCACATGCTGTGACAACAAAGCAGCGAACCTTCGTCCAGCGCATCATTACCGCATTCAAAAATTGGTATACCCACCTCCGATTTGTTGAAGCCCGAAATCAGCAGCAGCAAACACAAACTCCACACACTCGCCGAAGAGGAATATCCGTATGTTAAAATCTCAGCTCCGCCGAAGCATCTCCGTTGAAGACCAAGCGCCATCGTGTTTTGAAACATCGGAGTTCCCCGCTCTATTCATCGAGTTCGAAACCAAAGATGGAACAGTTACAGTTTTCCCCTATTCGCAGCTCGTTACCTTTACCTACGATGCAGAGCAAACGCACTTGGTGTTCACTTTCTCAACCCACTCGGTCATCGTCACTGGTATGCAATTAGGACACTTCCGCTCTCGTCTTCGCGATGCGAGGATTACCACGCTCATTGAAAGCGACGCTCGTTACGCAAATCTCCAGACAACCCAGACAACCCAGGCAACCATCACGAGTATTTCGGTGAAGGGCGCGCCGGAGCTTATCTGATCTGGCGCTTCGCTCCTAAAGCGATGGGATAACTTGGTTCAGCGTCCTTTATCTTTTTTCGCGCACCGTCCGGGAAGACCTCGTAAATGGCTCCTTCAATAAGGGTCACTAGACTCAGCCCGGACGCTAATGTCTGCCAGTAAGCCTGGGTAACGGCAAGTTGCGCGAGTGCCGGGATGCACTCTTCCAAGTAGTCTATTTCATCGTCTTCCATTTTCATGTCCCAATTTCCAACACTCAGCCCTTCATGTCGCGAGTTCCTTTGCACGTCGGAAATTTGGAGCAACCCCAAAACTGCGCTCCGGCATTTGAGCCTGTTCGTGCAGTGCGCAGAGTCATTTGATTTCCACACTTGGGGCAAAGAACAGTTGTTCCTAAATCAGCAGTCGTCATGTCGAGGATACTATTTTTGGAAGTCGTTTTCTGATTTGTTTGTAACGGCGAAATTGCATCCAAAAGGGTTGTGCCATCAATCAGTTCAATGGAGTGGTCCTTTGCAAAAGCCACGGCTTCGACAGTAAATGAACTGGTCGTCACCAAAACTCCGTATTGCGCACGTTCAGCAGTCATTGCGCCGAGTAATTCTCTCACCGTTGGTAACCCCACTTTTTTCCCCTTCCACCGCTTGCATTGCACAAACGTGGCCGCCCCATCTTTCGCAAGTTTAAGATCAATTCCACCGTCGGGGCCACATCCAAGCGTTTCAGTCACTTGATAGCCTTTGCGGCGATAAAATTTACCGATCAAATCCTCAAACTCTTTCCATTGCAGCGCGGTCAAGGAATCCAACGATCTTTGGCCTTCGAATTGACTTCGGATTCTCCAACTGCGAATTGCCGATAAAAGTGAAATAGCCAATAATCCCACCGCTACATACTTCGCATAAGTGGGAGCACCATTCCCATAGGGTTTTAGTAAGCGGTTTGATTCAACTAACACGGGCAATCCATAGCGAATTCCGAAGTAAACGAACAAAGCCAGCAGGGCACTCACCCACCAAGGTGCGAGAAGAAGATATTGAGAAATAGATGTCGTTTTGTGACGAGCCATGGGAAACATCTAAATTCGCAGGCTACCAAAGCCAGCGCAAAATATCAATATCAGTCAAGTATTTCGCTGGCCCAATCTATCTTGAAAGATAGCATCTCGGCCCGCCCATGGACATTTTTGCAACACATCGCGGAATCGTTGATTCCTATAGCTCCTATATCCGGAGTTTTGTTACGATTGCTGATCCAGAGATTCAACAGGTGGTTGAGGAATCGTTCAATCGGGGGGATTTATGGCCGGAGCCTTTACTTCAGTTAAATCCCGCTTTTGCTGAAGCAGGCGAAATGAAGGAGCTTGTAAGTGCAGGACTTCTCCACCCGGACTGCGAGGAGATATTTACCGGCTACCGTTTATACCGGCATCAACGCGACGCCATGGCTCTCGGGTTGGCTGGCAAAGATTTTGTTGTGACATCGGGTACGGGTTCCGGAAAATCACTGACCTACATAGGCAGTATTTTTAATCACCTACTGAGTGCCGGGAGTGTCATTCCACCCGGCGTTACGGCTGTTTTAGTTTATCCGCTCAATGCATTGGTAAATTCACAGGAAGAGGAATTGCGGCGCTATGCGGAAAACTACCAAAAGGCTCGTGGAGAAAAATTCCCTATTCGGTTCGCGAAATTTACCGGGCAAGAAGGAGCGGATCGCACCCTCACGCTAGACGAAGCACTCGCCCTGCTAACCCCTCTTTGCCCAACATGCCATCGGATGCTGCACGCGAAACCCGGCGGAGGAAGCTTCACAATCGAACAGCTTCGGGAGTATCTGCCAAACCCGCCCGCATGAGTTCACCAACTCTACAACTGCGAATCCTCGACCAAACCAGCGTCTCGCGTGAGCTGGATTTGGTATCGGAGCTTTTTCACCGCATCAACCGGATTATCCCGGAGGATCAGGAGCTGCTGACCATCACCCCCGAGACGAGTGTCCGAGATGCCATCGCGCTGCTCCGCAAACACGGTTACCTCCTCCATTGAAGAAGCCTACGCAAGGCTGCTTGCCGGTGAGAGGCCACCACTATTACCCAGCGAGAACGAAGGACGCTGATGATCGCTTTCACGTATGGAGTCAGGTGTTCGTGGAGTGTGAAATTGTTTGAAATTATTTAAATAACACAAGCTGTGTTGGAACAGCCCCGATAATTCCAAACATGTCTCTTGAAGTGTTTGAAATTGATATGATAGTTGAAGCGTGGCTTTAACAAATCGAAAAAATCTACTCAAATCTCTCCACGTGGAGTTGCCGCACGGAGCGCCTTTCGATGTTCACCAACTGAAGGCTATGGGCATCTCTTCAGCGCTGGCCTCCCATTACTTGCGAGCGGGATGGGTTGGACGATTGGGCCGGGGGGTGTTTTCATTCCCGAAGGACGAACTGCAAAGGGATGCATGTCTCTTGTTTCTGGCCGGTCGCCATTCGGGTCTGCATGTCGGCGGAAAAACCGCTCTCGCCTGGCGCGGCGTGAGACACAACTTGTCCGCGGTCGAACGGCTTTGCCTATGGGGCAGTGTAACCGGCAAATTACCCGAGTGGTTCACCGAAAGATTTCCCTCCGACTATGTGGCTCGAAAACTTTTTGCGGGGAAACTCCCCGTCGATTTCGGGCTGCAGCCCTTGCCAGAGAATCCAAGCGGTCCTCTCGTTTCTGTGCCCGAGCGCGCATTGCTGGAAATGTTGAGCGAAGTCGGTATCCGCCAGGGTGTCGAAGAGGCGCGCAATATCATGGAGGGAATCCGCTCACTCAGAATGGACGTCCTCACGCCACTCTTGAAAAACTGCCTCCGGATCAAAGTTGTTCGTCTTTGCGTCCAGTGGTCAGAAGAACTGGGCTTGAATTGGGCACCTGAGGCGCGGAAAGCTGCGCAGCGTAAAATGGGCAAGCATCGTTGGATGACACGACTCAAAGATGGCCGCGTGCTGATCCTGAAACCGTAATGAACAAGACCTACGTTGATACCGTCCGCTTGCTGCTGGAGGTTCTCCCTGCAGTTTTCAAATCTGCGGCGTTCGCTTTAAAGGGTGGGACAGCACTGAATCTTTTTGTTCGGGAGATGCCCCGGCTTTCCGTCGATATCGACGTGGTCTATTTGGATCGCACCAAAAGTCGTGAAGACGCGTTGGCGGACATTTCCGAAGAATTGAAGCGCACACAGGCTGTGCTCCTCAAAATGGGAATTGAAGGCGTGATGCGTAAGACCAAGGACGGTGATGAGGTGAAGCTCCTTGCACACAGGTCGCAGACCGAGGTGAAAATCGAAGTGAACTATGTTTTCCGCGGAAGCGTGCTGCCCGTGGAGTCACGCCGTTTGGCAATGAGCGCACGCAACCTCTTCACCACGGACGCATCCGTGCCCACGCTAGCTGTTGCCGAGCTCTACGGCGGCAAGCTCGTCGCCGCCCTGGATCGGCAGCACCCGCGTGATCTTTACGATGTTCATGGCCTGTATCAAGACGAGGGACTGACGGCGGAAGTCTTGGAATGTTTTGTCTGCTATCTCGCTGGGCACAATCGTCCCGTCCATGAAGTGCTTTTTTCGCGAGACAATGACATGAGCATCGCCTTCGTGAACGAATTCCAAGGAATGTCCAACCAACCAGTTCCGCTCGATGATTTGAACGCAATTCGTCAGCGTTTGCGCCGAGAACTGCCTGATGCTCTGACCACCAAGCAACGACGGTTTTTAATCAGCTTGGTCAATGGAGCGCCGGAGTGGGATCTCATGACGTGCACCCACTTGTCAGAATTGTCCGCCATTCGTTGGAAACTCCAAAACATTGAGAAACTGCGGAAAACCAATCCGAACAAGTTTCAATCCCAAGCCAAGGAGCTAGAAAGACGGTTGCTGTAAAATTGTGCAACTGCAGGGGCTGAATCCGTCAACGGCGCCTCGCGCAAACATCCCGAACGTGGCCGCGCAGCCAGTGGTGTGCTAAATCGGCGTCGAGTCGTGGGTGCCAGAGTAATGAAACGGTGAACTCAGGAGTGGAGAACGGAAGAGGGAAACTATGCATTCCTGCGCGCAGGTTTCCGGAGTGTCGTTCGGGAACAGTGGCGATCAGGTCGGATCCCCGCGCGAGAGCCAGCGCGGTCGCAAAGCCACCGACGATCGCGACGACAATTCTCCGTTCCAACCCGAGTAGCTCCAGGGCATCATCAATTGGTCCCTTTTCGAGACCATGACGTGAAGCGCAGATGTGCCCGCCCGTTGCGTAACGGACGGGGGTGATCTTGCCCTTGCTCAACGGATGTCCCTTTCGCACCACACCAATGTAGCGATCCCTGAATAATGCTTGCACCCGCAATTCCGGACTCGTCGTCTTCTCCACAACGCCGGTTTCAAGATCGACGGCCCCTTCACGGAGCGGCGTGCTATCTTTATTTGGCTTTTGTACGAAACATAGCCGGACTCCCGGAGCCTCCTTACCGACACGAGCAATGAGGTCAGCCCCGAAGTTCTCCACAAAACCTTCGCTGGTCCTGAGGGTGAACGTCCGCACGAGCTGCTTGAGGTCGAGATTTTCGGCAGGGCGTAGGACCGCCTCCCCACCCAGCACGAGTTGACTGACCTGCTCGCGGAGTTCGAGGGCTCGGGGGGTGGGAACGAGGCCCCGTCCGGCCCGGACCAACAGTGGATCGCCTATCGTCTCACGCAAACGCGCCAGCGCCCGGCTCATCGCCGACGGACTGAGTCGCAGCCGTCGTGCGGCACGTGCAACGCTGCCTTCCGCGAGCAGCACATCAAGGGTGACAAGTAGGTTGAGATCGGGACGCGACATGCGGCACCCATAGCACAGTTCGATTGTGATGTGGCGTAAAACGCATGAATAGTGTGCAAGCGCTGCGTCTTCCGCCATGTCAGGCCATGGACTAAGAAGAGTTCATGTTGAGAACAATTTTTGCGGGGCAGGATGAAGCAGTCGCTGAACGTGCGGATCACACCCCTTCGGTTCGTGGAGCGCTCGCCTCCCTTTCTTTATCCATGTTGCTGTCCTCACTCGGCAGCAGCATCGCCAATGTTGGTTTACCAACGGCTGGCACAGGCGTTCGCCGCGTCCTTTCAGCAAGTCCAATGGGTAATCCTCGCCTACCTCCTCGCCATCACCACCCTGATTGTCAGCATCGGACGACTTGGTAACATCACTGGTCGCCGCCGACTGTTACTCGCCGGGATTGCATTGTTTACGGTGGCTTCTGTCATGTGCGGTCTCGCGCCAACGCTGTGGCTGCTGATTGCTGCCCGGGCGGTGCAGGGCATCGGAGCAGCCGTCATGATGGCCCTCACCATGGCCTTTATCGGTGAGATGGTTCCGAAGGCGAAGACTGGCAGCGCCATGGGGCTGCTTGGAACAATGTCAGCGATTGGTACCGCACTCGGTCCATCGCTCGGCGGAGTTCTGATCACCGGACTCAGTTGGCGAGCAATCTTCCTGGTCAACGTGCCGTTGGGTATCCTGACGTTTCTTCTCGCGCATCGCTACCTGCCCATTGATCGCCGTGCAGCGAAGATTGAACGGGTTGGTTTCGATAAGGTGGGCACGGTGCTGCTTGCTCTGACACTCGCGGCTTATGCACTCGCCGTAACGATGGGGCGCGGCAATTTCGGTCCGCTCAACATGATCCTACTATTGGTAGCCGTCTTCGGTGTCCGTCTCTTCATACTCGCCGAGGCGAAAGCAGCTTCCCCTCTGATTCGATTGGCGATGTTTCGGGACCCCGTGCTAAGCGCGTGCCTCATCATGAGCGCGCTCGTCTCGACGGTGATGATGGCGACGTTGGTGGTGGGGCCGTTCTATCTCTCTCGTGCACTCGGGCTCGATGCAGCCCAGGTTGGGCTCACCCTGTCGGTTGGTCCGCTTGTGACAGCGTTAACCGGCGTGCCAGCCGGTCGCCTTGCAGATCGCCATGGCGCACAATCCACGACCATCGTCGGACTGCTCGGAATGATCGCCGGTTTCTTCATGCTGTCCATGATGCCGACAGCGCTCGGTGTCCCCAGCTACATCGCCCCCATGATCATCATTACCGTCAGCTATGCGCTGTTCCAAACGGCCAACAACACTGCCGTCATGACAGATGTTCGGGTGGACCAACGGGGAGCTATTTCCGGCATGCTAAATCTATCGCGAAATCTCGGGCTCATCACCGGCGCATCCGCTATGGGCGCTCTGTTCGCCTTCGCATCAGCGGCAACCGACATCACCACGGCGGATCCTGGGGCAATTGCCACGGGCATGCGGATCACCTTTGCAGTCGCGGCACTCCTGGTCGTGTTCGCCTCGCAATCGCGATTGGGAGCCGTGCGCTCACAACAGTGCAGCAAAGATGATACGGGCGTGATTGCGCTGTGATTTTAAATCAAAATATGTGACCACGAGCCTATCGCCTCGGAGGGAATAGCGGCGGGAGACCCAAGCCTTTCTCTCTTCTTTCCTAGCCACGCGGCAATGAGCGGCAGGACCGGATTATTTGCGGAGTGCTCGGCCCCTGTGTTCGCCGAGCCAGCGGAGCAAAGCTGATTTTTGACGCACGACTGCGCAAGCAAGTCGCGTGTCAGCTTTTGCTGATACGTCAGCTTGCCACGCTTTCGTCGTGCGTCCACCCAACCCGCGTGCGAGGAACGCAGTGGAGCGCTGGCGGATCTTACTTCAGGAAAGCGGACACGATGTGCGCAGTGAAGGAGCGCGAAGCAGTGACGGAACAAGCACATGGTGTCCGCGCGGGGCGGGACATTGGAACGCGCAATTGCCGCGACTCATTCGCGGAAGTTCTGCGGACTCGCTGCGAAAATGACGCCGCACGAACGCGGAACGTAGTGAAGCGATGGTGCGTTTCAAGGGGGAGACAGCATGGTGTGACTGTGTCGAAGAGTCTGCGGAGTGGGTGGGCTGTCGTGGAGGACGTAGCGGACTCTGACACAGGCACACGCTGCTGGCTCGCGGCGATGGGCAGAGCAAATCGCTCACCGGTCCTCGATCCTGGCGATGCGAGGTCCATCCGGCAAAGGCCATATAGTTCTAAATTGTCGTCAACGGCGTTACCACGACTCTCGCGCCAGCAGTTTCGTCGTAAGGTGTAGAGAAATGCGGAGCGGGTGCGCCTCCATGTCACTTTATCTCGGAGGCACTCCCCGCAGATAGCTCTGCTCATACGCTTCGCGGATCGATGCAATTTCTTCACCCAGACGCTTTTCGTAGTAGCCGTGTAAATAGGAGTAAACCAAGTAACCGAAAATTCCGCCGAAAATGATGGAGAATACCGCGGCGCATCCGATGAGTCCTCCTGCCCGGATCGAGTTCCACCTTTCGATGGTTTAGGTGTCAGTTCCCAATACCCAATTGCATCCTCTCCAGTCACTCAGCGAGTGTCCCAAGCACCTGTTATGACTCATCAAAATCCCCGATTTTTCAAAAAGAGTTCTTTCTCTGTAAAAATGGCGGACCAAAAGCGGATGCTGAACTGTGTGCAAAACTGTGTGCAACTCGGAGGTCAGCGCAGGTGAATTTAGGTGAATTTTAGTTTGCGCAGTAACGAGGAATATCTTATAAACTGCTCATAATCAGTAGTTAGCGAGGCCGATCCCTACCTCAGGAGCCATCCTTTAAGTGATTCCATTTAAGGCGATTGCACTGGAGGAGGCGCGGTCAAAAAGTTCTCTTCAGAGAAGGTGTCAGCAAAACTGTCAGCAAACTCGTGTTTTTCACGATGATTTTTGACTACTTGCCACCGCACTCCGAGATCACTCAAACACCTGACCAATTTGTCGTGGTATCTCCCATAACCGGAGAACAATCATGCAAAACCGTTACCGCCTATTTCGCCGTGCAGAAGATGTCTATTATTGGCACGACAGCGAAACGGGCAAACAAGGCAGTTTAAAGACGAAGATCAAGCGGGAGGCAGCACTGCTGCTAACCGCCAAGAACGAGTCAAAGCGAGTTTCAGTAATCAATCTCGCTGTAGGAAGGGCCTATTTGAGTGCCCATGACTCAAAAATGACCACAAGGACATGGAGTGATGTCATGGCCGAGTTTGGATCCCATGGATTGCCCACGACACAGGAGCGCTGCCGACGCGCATTCAAAAGTCCTGTTTTTGATTTACTCCGAACCAAAGCGCTCGTTGAAACCACTGCGGAAGACTTCCTCCTTATATGGTATCTTAGCTTGGGACGCTGTCTCCGCCGCGTCCACGTCTGCTATACAGGGGAGCCGAGGAACGCCGTCCCATGTCTTGCACGGCTACGCGATGGAATTTCACCAGCGGAGTTCTTAAAGACCGGCGCGAGCAGTTCGGGTCGTAATCATATGGTTTGACACCGACGGGAGCGAGACGTCGGTGGAGGATTGGACATCAGGAGTCAATCGATGCCTTAACATGTTGCTGTCCGGCGCTGCCTTGAAATTGCGGAATATGCGCGGTTGCGGTCGGCTGATCACAACCGAAGGCCGTTCTCCAACCAGCGCAAAGGGAGTTTTGGAAGTTCAACGAGTTTGAAAACGCTACTAAACTGAGGGTGCTCTTGGATTCCGATCCAATGCTCATCAATGGGCGTTGAGCAACTTGACAAATTGATTCGATGTAAACGTCCTGCCCGTCGATCCTGGGGCAGCGGATCGTTTGAGGTTCGTCGCGAGCAGCTTTGCGACTCAAAAAAGTGGCGAAACTTCAGGAACCGCAGCATGGCGGGGTTATAGCCATTGGCTATAATCCTGCCAAAGTTTTCCAAGTGCAGCTGTATAAAACGTAATTGCGAATAGTTAATAGCTATAGTCACTGTGAGGGTAAGGTATTGGACGGATAGCGCGATTCTACCCACGATGTCCGCCTATGAAACTCAACACACTCATCCCATTCGTTCTTATTTTGACGCTCCTTCCCGCCATCGGTGGCAATGGCACGCCCGGCAAAGATATGAAATCCGTGACTTCGATGACCTCGCCTTTCGATCAAGGTAAACTCGAACTCCAGTCGGCCAGCGGCGCTTTCTTTTCCGTAGGGCACGACGGGGAACCGAGTCTAAACTACTCCTCAACCGCTTACCGCCTCGGCATTATGCTGAATACCCCTGCGGGCGATGGCTGCCTGCGAGGCAACTACGAACTAATGCTGCAACTCATGTATGGCTCGGTGTTCGACGGACCAGGAAACTATCTCGCAGGCGGGGAGCTGATCCTGCGCTACAATTTTGTCCAGCCCGACTCAAAGTGGGTACCTTACGTGCAGATCGGCGTTGGCGCAGTTTATAACGACATCTACAAGGATCAGACACAACGCCTCATTGGGCAGAATTGGGAGGCCGTCCTTGAGGCATCCGTGGGCGTCCGTTACTTCTTCAATGAACGCTGGTCCGGGAATGTCGAAGGCGGATTCCAACATATCTCCAACGCCAACAACGATGATCGCAATGTGGGCCTGAACTCGCTCGGCGCATCGGTCGGCCTTGGCTACCATTTCTAATCAATGACGGAGCGAAACTATTTAGAACTGCGCAGATACTCTCTGCTCCGATATTTAGAATTCATGGAAAAAGTTTTAATGTAACAGCACTGACTTGCTTTTCGCTACGCCACGAGTGCGCCCTCAGCGGGCGGCCAAACAAAGCGCCCGCCCAATGCTGCATCACTGGCATCGAGATCGTCGGGTCAGGCTTCGCCCTCAACGAGCCTCCCCTTCAGGACGTTTCAGGTGAGGAAAGCCCCCGTGTATTAGACGGCGATTCGAGGATTGCTTCGGGTGCCATTGGCCCTGACTCTGCACCCTCTGCTCATGTCGAACGAAAATTCTTCTTTAACTGAAACAACATCCTAGCCGGGAAAAGGCGCGACGTTGCCAGTCGTCGGGTGGGGGCTTCTGCGGGCGGGCTGGAGGCGTTGCAACAATTGCTCCGCGCCCTGCCTCACGATACCGGGATGAGCTTTGTGATCGTCCGGCATCTCTCGTCGGATCATGTGTATGTCATCCCGCCGGGGCGCGACATGATCATCTCGGGTGGCAGACTGCTGCTGTTCCCGCAGGAGCGAAATGCGTGGCATCGCGGGATCGATCAGTTTTTTCGCTCACTCGCCGAAGACAGAGGGCACCAATCCATCGGCGTGGTAATCTCGGGCAGCGCGACCGTGCCAATGGCACGCTCGGGCTGGAGGTCAACAAGGCCGAGGGCGGCGTCACCTTTGCCCAGGATGAAAGCGCGCAGCATGACTCCATGCCGAAGAGCGCTATCGCCAACGGGTGCGTGGATTTCGTATTGTCGCCGGTGGGTATCGCGGCGGAGATCGCGCGCATCGCCAGGCATCCTTACATCGCAGCAGTTACGGAGGAGGAGGGTAGCGAGGATGGAGCGGGCCACGGGCGGATCGCGGAGATCGTGCGACGGGCGACCGGTGTGGGTTTCACCTACTACAAGGCGAACACGATGCAGCGGAGCATCCAGCGACGGATGCTGGTGCATAAAATCGCGACGCCCGCCGAATACGAGGAACTGCTGCGGGCCACACCGGGTGAAATCGAGGCGCTTGAGTAAAAGATTTTCCGGCCATGGTTCGAGCGCAGCCGAACGATGGCATGAGGGCGGTGCGCGACGCGAAGTCTCCGGGAGCGCAGTCCGGCGGGTATCGACTGCGATCACTCCGAAGTCTTCGTGCATGGTGGGCGATTTACACCCTTACGGATGCTTTTGCGCTCTCCTGTTTGCGATTGATAATTCGCTCATTCTTGCGCGCCAATTGCGCTATCGCCTGCTGCTGCTTTTCAACAGGTAAGTCTTTCACAATGGTCTGATAGGATTGTTTGAGCTCTGGTTTTTTTTCCAACTTCTGGATGTCCTTCCACCGGAAGGCCTGTATCGTCGCCACCACGATGACGGTGTGGGTGTCGAGCAGCGCCCGCTTCATCCGCGTGGCTTTTTCGATGTCCATCACCGCCACGTTGCCGAGTGTTGTATCGAGCGCCTGCTGGTGGGATCGGCGCTGTCTTTGAGACGCGAGAGGGTCTGTGAGCGGATGGTGTCACTCGGCACCAGCCACAGGATCAGCGCACGGTCTTGTTGCAGCAGGTACTTCACACCAAGGCTCACCGCCTCGCAGGCCACCAGCGTCTTGCCGCCGCCCGTCGGGTTGCGCAGGCACACATAGGGGATGCCTGGTATCTGTTTTACCGGCGCGTAAGGTAGCCTTGGCCTTCATGGATTTCTCACGTCACGGACATGAACGCCATCGAGGTTGGTACCACATTCGGCATATCGCCCCGGACCACCGCATCCTGGAGGGAGTGGTACGTCTGGTAGTAGCGCTGCAGCCAGTGCAGCGAGTGGGATTGGTATTGCTTCAGGTTCATTAGCTCTTGGTTTCGTAGGCCGGAGGTTCTTCACGGAGGATGCTGGTGCTTTCCACGGCGGACTCGATTTCCCGGGCTTCCGCTCGCATCTTCTCCACGATGCGCACCTTCTCCGGGTAGGGCAGTGCCATCAGGCGTTTTCGGCGCAGCGTCTTTTCTTCCAGTGTTCGTTGCAGCAACGGGCTCATGGCAGGTTCAGGTAGTTTTGTTCAAAACGTTTCCAGACAGCTTCGAGGCCGTGGCGTGCCAGGATGTTGTGCAGCATCGCATCGTTCGCAGCCCGCGCCTCCATAAACGTGAGCGCACGCGCGAGGTCTTTCCCACGGCCCGTTTGCAGCGCGATGGTCATCAGGTGCTCCGCCGTCATCACCCGAGCGGGCACGCCTTCAAAGTCTATCTCTCGCGCCTGCTCCACCGCCTCGCGCAGCAGGGTGGACTCTGCGGGCAGGAACTGCACCGGCCAGCCATGCACCATCACCGCATCCCCTTCCGCCGCGTGGCCGCGTGCCTTCAGGAAGTCATAGATCGGCGTCAGCGTCAAAATCAGCGGCGAGCCTTCGAAGATCACAAAGATATCCAGGTCATACGTAGAGATAGGCTCCAGATAAAAAGTGGCTCCCATCGCGCCGCCGATAGCCCACTTGTCGATGAGGCCCGCAGCGTGCAGTTTATTGATCTCGAAAAGTGTGTCCTTCATGGTTTTGGCAGTCCTGCTGTTCTATCACTTCGTGCGGATGGCGTAAGGGGTTTGTTTGAAAGTGATGCCTTCGCGCTCCATCCGCGCTTTGCTGAAGCGGCAGTTAGCGGAATAGACCACCTTGAGTCGATAATGCGCGGGTAGGTGTTCTAGCGTCGTGCTCGCCAGCACATTGCCGTCGTCAACGCTCTTATTCGGATCACCGCAGCCCAGTTCCGGCACGTCCTTCAACAGCCGAAACGGCATTTCGAGATGATGTTTAATGACGGCATCCTTGCCGATCCAGTTGAGCGTGGGACACCGGGCCCCTCGCTTTCGAGGGTGTTTGTTTTTTGCGAGGAACCAGAGGTAGACGGGTATATGCGTGCTGGAGAAGATCTGGCCGGGGAGGGTTACCATGTTGTTCTTCATAGTAACCAGGACCTGCGGTTTGACCTTCGGCGTTTTCATTGTGCTTCGCGCAGGGCAGTCGCCGGACTGGTTGGAGTATCCAGCAGCAGCGGTATCATAAACGAAGGAGTCTGACTTTTTATTGGAGTTGTTGGGCATTCTACGAATTAAGCTGTGCAGGCGGTGCAGTCATCCTCAGAGGAGGAACTTTTTTAATTCCTACCTAAAATTCCATTCTTTAGGAAAGGTTTAATAAATTCGGCGAGGGAGATGAACGAATCGGTACGCTGTCACTCCGGCATTTAGCCGCGTATGTGGGGACGATTAGGGAAGGCAAATCCGCCCTACTGGTCGCGCCCATAGGGAGTGAGATAGACGCCTTGAAAGGAATTTTTCCGTCACACTACCGTAGCAATTCCTCGTAAAAACTCACACTTCTTCACACGAGCGCAATATGTCCGTAACTCGCCATGTGCAGTATGTCTCATTGTGAAAAGCGGATCATTTCAATCTATCATCGTATTTCCGGTTAATTACAGGCCCGTTAGGAGTGCTGCTGTGTATAGGGATGCAGCCTTTTCCAAAGGCTGTCAGAAAGTGCGGCTAAGACGTTTTCAGTGCATCTCAAAAAACGACTTTTTCCTGTCATGAAATTTACCAACAACCATCAAGTGTTGATCGCAGATGATGAAGAGGACGTTATTAATTTGGTTTCCCAGAACCTTATCGGCGCAGGATTTCATGTTCTGAAGGCGTCCAATGGAGAGGAGGCTCTGGAAAAAGCAAGGGCTATGAACCCATCTTTGATCGTGCTCGATATGATGATGCCTAAAATGAGTGGAACCGATGTGATGCGCCTTCTAAAAAGCGATCCCCGGACTGCTGGTATTCCCATTGTGATGCTGACTGCCCGTAAAGATGAGGTGGATCGGATCGTCAGCCTGGAGTTGGGTGCGGATGATTACGTAACCAAGCCTTTCAGCCCGCGTGAACTGGTGCTGCGTATCCGCTCCATCCTTCAGCGTCGTTCCACGCCTGCACCCATGACCCGCCATGCGGTGTATGGAGACATTACTTTTGACAGTGAAAGGCATGAGGTGCTTGTAAAAAACAAGCGTGTTGATTTGACCGCCGTGGAATTTCGCCTTCTAGGGGCGCTTTTCACTCATCCTGGCCGGGTGTTCTCGAGGGATGAATTACTCAACACGGTTTGGGGCGTGGATGCGGATATTGAAATTCGCACAGTGGATACCCATCTACGACGCTTGCGTGAAAAACTGGGGACTGCCTCGGAGCAAATCCAGACGATTCGTGGCTTTGGATACCGGCTAGATCTAGGTAACTGACTATTCAAAACCTGAAAAGGGGAGGGCACCTTTACATCGTTACGGCCAACCTGTTTGTTAGGGTGTGTCCGGCTCGTAGTAGAAATTCTGCCAGCCGATTCTCGATCGGAGTTCCTGCTGCTCCACACTGAAGAGCATCGTCTTTTTATCGCGTGAATCGCTCACGTATTGTGAAAGCCTGGAAGGCGCAGCCTTTACGAAGCCACTTTCAGGCAGGGCTTGAGGTTCCTGAGCAGCCGTTTTTTGAGGGATGGGGGATTCAACAATTTTGTTTACTTCCGAATCAGCAGTGGGATTTAAATGTGTTGTTTTGGTTGCCGCTTCGCTCCGCAGCTCATGGGTTGTTCCAGTTACACTTGGTGAAACAATGGCTACTGATGATAATGTGGCTGGAGGTAAAAAGTTGGGTTCCGTTCTTTGAATATTTTCCCGCTGCCCGGATGAGTGAACAGGAGGCAAAGCATACGCTGGCTTTGCCGCGGGGGTTGCGACGGTTCTCACATCCGATGTCGAAACGTTTTTGTATCGTGTAACTGGGAGGCTAAAAGAATGCTGTTGTGTTGCTGCGACCATGACTTGAGGCGTAGTGGGGATTTTCGGCTGTGAAGCAATCTGTTCGCTCGGATGGTCTGCAGCTTGAGCAGGCGGATAGAATTCAGGTGGATTTCCTTTTAGGAAACGCGCAGTCACATTCGGTGAAGTAGCTTGGAGTGTGCGCTGGGGTGCTGGTGAAAATGCGATTTCAGGGTAGGGACGATCCACGTTTACGAGCCATAGGAGGATGAGCAACAGGCCAACATTGAGCGCCACGGATGGCAAAAAGAACGGGTTTGTTTTCATTGAGATAGAAAGCCGAAAACCAGTGCGGGTGTTTCCACCCGCACTGGTTGTTTCTCGAATCGGTTTATTGCAAAACTTTCATGCAATAATCCTCCCCATACTAGAAGTAGGTTGCGCCGACTTGGCCGCCGTCCGAAGAACGGCTTACTTTCATTTCGCTCAACTTGACGTTCGGAGAGAGCGTCGCTCCTGAGGTGGCGAGGATGGTGTTCTTGAGGTTGGTGGCAAACGTGCCCTTTACCGCAGGACCGCCAGTGGTGCCATTGCCAAGGCTGCTGCGATGCATGAGGTGCTGGTAGCCCCAGAAGGTGTACTGGCCATTTTTCACAGCGTCCGTGGAGAAATCCACGCCGTTGTATTTCAAGGAAACCGCAGGCTTGATTGCTGCGCCGAGCACGTTCGTCGCGTCAGAAGTGCCCATGTAGGTAACGAAGAAACCGCCTGTGTAACCGTCGCCGAATGGATCATACGCGCCGGCAGCGAGTGTTTTGTTGGTGAATGCGCGCAAGCTACTTCCGCTGCTCTCACCGCTGTTGCCGACAGAACCGGTGCTGACACCATTGATCGTCTGAATCGGATAAAGATCCATCGTTTGCACCACGTCATTGGTGCCGAGACCATTACTGAAGGTCAGTGGCTTCCACTGTTTGACAGTCGAGAGCGCACCGACACCGGATTCAGCAAATGCCGTGATACGGGTTCCAGAATCGGGGTCGCGTCCTGTGGCATAAGCGATCACCGTTTCATCTGCCGTATTATTGGTGAAAAGAGCCACCGGAATCGCGCCGGAACCTAAGAGGTATTGGGCGAGCTGGGTGGTCATGGTCTGTCCGGATGGGAACCCGTTGCTGGCGATCCAGCGAAAGGTAACCACACCGACGATGGTGGTGCTCAGGTTTTCATAAGGCACGCCAAGGAAGGTGTTCCTGAAGAGCGTGCTGGTCTGGTAGTTATCCGCCATCGAGATGTCTGGCACTGTAACTTCCGCAGGATTGGCGACGTTACGGGGATCGAGGTTGGCAGTGCCCGTCGCGCCATCAACTAGGAAGCGGACGTTCAGTGATCCGGCCACCGTCTGGATGCCGGCTGCGGAACCTGACCATGATGTTTTGATCGTCACAGCAGTTCCCCCAATATTACCGCCAGTGTAAGTCACAGCGTTCGCGCTGGTGAGTGAGGCGTTGTCGGATGCAGTCGTGACCGTGCCCGAAAGGGTGGAGGCGATTGCATTGTGTGTAGCCGAGCGAAAGGCGGTGGAGCCTGTGATGTATATTTTAGTCTGCGCATGTGCAGTGCCTGCAAGCGCGATGGCGAGGAAACCCGCCGTCAGTAGTTTTTTGAATGATTTCATTTGGTTGTGTTTGG
>Ga0105047_10006806_pt1 | contig 19334 bp, 22 predicted proteins | sample MAT04_FD_78384 | JGI IMG/M metagenome (GOLD analysis project Ga0105047, IMG submission 78384) | Freshwater microbial communities from Lake Fryxell liftoff mats and glacier meltwater in Antarctica - MAT-04 (megahit assembly) | ecosystem: Environmental > Aquatic > Freshwater > Ice > Liftoff... | reverse complement strand
TGACAGGCACCCTTGCCCTCCTGCTCCACCATGAACAGCAGCGTGTCGCCGTCGCAGTCGTAGTAGCCCGCGCGCACGAACTGCCGGTCGCCGCTGGTGTCGCCCTTGCGCCACACCTCCTGGCGACTGCGACTCCAGTAGACCATGCGGCCCTCGGCGAGCGTGGTGGTCAGCGTGGCAGCATTCATCCACGCCACCATCAACACACTTTTCGTGTGAACGTCTTGCGCGATGACGGGCACAAGACCGTTGGCGTCGTACTTGACGGCGGCCAGCTGCTCGGGACTGGCGAGGATCGACACTGCTTCGGGCATGGCCGACAGCCTAGGAGTCGGCGCCGCCACGCCACCGGTGAAATCAGCGGCCAGTTCAGCCGCGCGAACGTCGGGTGCTGCGACCGGCTGTTTGCGCCGGTGCCGAGTTGGTGAGCGGGCCGAGGTGCTCGACGATGGCCTCCATCGTGGGGCGGTCGCCCGGTGCGTAGTTGTCGATGGCCGCGCGCATGGACGCAAGATGTTCTGGGCTGGTACCGCAGCAGCCACCGACGATGCTGGCACCGGCGTCGATTGCCATGGTGGCGTACTTGGCCATCAGTTCAGGCGTACCCGTGTACACGATCTCGGTGCCCACGAAGTGCGGCACCCCGCAGTTGCCCTTGCTGACCAGCGGGTGCGGCGTACCGTCCATCTCCAGCAGCGTGACGAGAATGTCGGACGCGCCAACACCGCAGTTGGCACCCATCGCAAGTGGCGCGACCGGCTCGTTGGCCAAGGTGTCGGCCATCGCACCTGGCATCAAACCCATCATGGTGCGTCCAGCGGTGTCGTACGAGCAGGTGACGACGTAGGGCATGCCACCCTCGATGGCCGCGGTAACTGCAGCGTGCACTTCCTCGGGCGACGACATGGTTTCGATCCACGCAACATCGGCGCCGCCATCGCGCAGACCGCGAATCTCGTCGGCAAAAGACGCAACCGCATCGGCGTGGTTGAGGGCTCCCATCGGCTCGAAAAGCTCGCCAGTGGGCCCGACGGACCCGGCGACCACGACCGGGCGCGGCGCCGCATCGGCCACCCGACGCGCTAGCTCGGCTGCGCCCTTGGCCAGTTCGTACGTACGCGCCTGCGCGTTGTGCAGCTTGAGGCGGTGCGGGTTGCACCCGAACGTGTTGGTGAGAATGATGTCCGCGCCGGCGTCGACGAACTGCTGATGAAGGCTCATCACATCGTCAGGTCGGTCGGTGACCCAGAACTCCGGCGGCTCGCCGGGCCCGAGGCCGTTCATCATGTAGTTGGTACCGGTGGCGCCATCGGCCAGCAGTACTCGGCCAGATGCCAGAAGTTCGGAGAGCGAAGTGCGCATTGCCCCCAAGGTTACCCCTGCACCTCAGGCGACAGCGTGAGCCATTTGCTCCATCACCTCAGGGGTCAGGGCAGCGAGCACGTCGAGCGAGCCGAAGTTCTCCACGACTTGGCTGGCGCGGCTGGCGCCGGTGATGACGGTGGACACCCTCGGGTTGGCCGCGCACCAGGCGATGGACAGCTGGGCCAGCGAGCATCCGAGCTGGGCGGCAATCGGGCGCAGACGCTCGACCTTGGCGACCGACTCGGCGTCATTCATCCGCTCGGCCAGCCACTCGTAGCCGGGTAGCGCTCCACGGCTGTCGTCGGGCACACCGTCCTTGTACTTGCCGGTGAGCAGTCCACTGGCCAGCGGGCTCCAGATGGTGGTACCCAGGCCAATGTCGTCGTACAAACGGGCGAACTCTTCCTCGACCTTCGTGCGCGTCAGCAGGTTGTATTGCGGCTGCTCCATCACAGGCTTGTGGAGATGATGCTTGTCTGCGATGTCCCATGCGGCGCGAATCTCGTCTGCAGACCATTCGCTGGTGCCCCAGTAGAGAGCCTTGCCCTGCGAGATCATGTCGCTCATGGCCCACACGGTTTCTTCCATCGGCGTGTCCACGTCGGCCCGGTGGCAGTACACGAGGTCGATGAAGTCCAACTGCATGCGCTCGAGCGACCTGTCGATGGCCTGCGACAGGTACTTGCGATTCAGCGTGTTGCGCATGTTACGCATGTTGCCGTTGATGCCCCAATAGAACTTGGTACTCACGATGTACGACTCGCGCTTCCAGCCCAACTCCTTGATCGCGCGACCCATCTGGCTCTCACTGCCGCCGCCGGCATATGCCTCGGCGTTGTCGAAGAAATTGCAGCCCGCGTCGCGCGCTGCGGCCATGCATTCCAGCGCCATTGCATCGCCGAGCTGATTGTCGAACGTGACCCAACTGCCGAATGAGAGGACGGACACTTGCAAGCCGCTGCGACCGAGCCGGCGATACTGCATCTTTGAAGCCATGCGCCGACTGTACCGGCGGGCAGTGTCGGGTAGTTCGGAGCCGAACGTTGAATTCAATGGTCGCTACGTACGGACCGTTGCATTCACCGTTCGGGGCCGAACAAGTTCGACCGGCGTAGCGCGGCGAGAGCAGCGATGCCGGCACTGCCGACCCCGCAGCAACCGCCGATCAATCGGGCGCCGGCTGCGAGCCAGGAAGGCACGAGGCCGGGTAGCTCAACTCCACCGGGGGCACCCGACCAGCATTTGTGGTCGCCGTCCCAGGTGGCCCCATGGTTCGGATAGACGACCAGCGGCAGGTCGGTCGAGACCGACGTCAGCAGTGTCTGGACCAAACCGGGTGCAGTGCAGTTCACCCCGACGGCCGATAAGGTCGGCGCGACTGCAGCGATGGCGTCAGGGAACACATCGCCGCTGCAGGTGTGCACGCCATCGGCGCACGTGAACGTCAGCCATGCCGGTGCGTCGGTGAGCTCCCGAAGCTCCTCCACCACGATCTCCGCTTCTGCGCGCGACGGAATGGTTTCGATGGCGAACACGTCGGGGGCGGTATCCACCAACACCTCCAGCCGGGCACGGTGAAACGCACGCACCTCGGCCCAAGTGGCCGAGTAGCGACCGTTGTACTCACTTCCGTCACCCAGGTACGCCCCGAACGGACCCACCGAACAGGCGACGACGGATGGCTGTGCAGCGCGGGCCACAGCCGTGGTGGAGGCAAGCAGGCGACGGGCCTCCGGCGCGCTGAGGCCAGCCGCAACGAACCCCGGCACGCTGGCCTGATAGCTGGACGTGATGATCACGTGGGCGCCGGCGTCCACGTACCGGCGATGCGCGGCCGTGATGACCTCGGGCCGATCGATGAGGACAGCTGCGGTCCACAGCAGCCCAGCGGGCTGCTCGCCCATCTCCTCCAGCACCGTCGACAGCCCGCCATCGATCAGCGTGAACGGCTCACGCAGCAGTGCCGTCACGCGGGCCGCACCTGCACGCCCGCTGCGGTCATCGCCGCCTTCGCCTCGGCGATGGTGTGCTCGCCGAAGTGAAAGATGCTGGCCGCCAAGACGCCGGTGGCGTGACCCTCGGTGATACCCGCCGCCAGGTGCTGCAGCGTGCCGACGCCCCCACTGGCTATCACGGGCACGCCAACCGAATCCGCCACACGGCGAGTCAGCTCGACGTCGAAGCCTTCACGGGTGCCGTCGCGGTCCATCGAGGTCAACAGAATCTCACCGGCACCCAGCGCCGCTGCACGCTCTGCCCACTCGATCGCGTCGATGCCGGTGGGAGTACGGCCGCCATGGAGGTACACCTCGAAGCCTCCGGCGGGCGTGCGCTTGGCATCGATGGCGCACACGCAGCACTGCGCGCCGAACTCGGCGGCGATGTCGCGAATCAGTTCCGGCCGCTGCACGGCGGCGGTGTTGACGCTGACCTTGTCGGCGCCGGCGCGCAGCATCAGGCGTGCATCATCGGCCGTGCGAATGCCACCGCCAACGGTGAACGGGATGAACACCTGCTCGGCAGTGCGCGAGACGACATCGACCATTGTCTCGCGGCCATCGGACGAGGCGGTGATGTCGAGGAAGACCAGCTCGTCGGCCCCGTCCACGTCGTATTTCGCCGCCAGCTCCACCGGGTCGCCGGCGTCGCGCAGCCCGACGAAGTTGATGCCCTTCACCACGCGACCGTTGGTCACATCGAGACACGGGATGACGCGCGCCACTCTCATTGCGCCAGCTCCTGTAGCGCTTGCTGGACCGTGAAGCGGCCTTCGTAGAGCGCCTTGCCGGAGATGACGCCAGCAATGCCGTGCACCACCTTCAACGCCGCCACATCGGCGAGCGTGGCGACCCCACCGCTCGCGATGATGGGAATGATGGTGGCCCGGCCGACGGCAGCGAGGCCTTCCACATCGGGGCCGGTCAGCATGCCGTCGCGAGCGATGTCGGTGATGACGAACACCGCAGCCGTGGGGAACCACTGCAGCGCGTCGGTGAGCTGCACACCGGAGCCTGCGGTCCAGCCGTGCACGGCGACTTCGCCGCTGCGGTGGTCGAGACCGACTGCGACAGCGACGACATCGGACGCCTCGGCGACCAGCTGCGGCTCGGCCACCGCCGCGCTCCCCATCACGACGCGCGCAACGCCGGCGTCGGCAAGCGCCTTCGCATCGGCAACCGTGCGCACGCCGCCACCCGTCTGCACTCGCGCCTGGCCGGCAACCGCTCTCGCGATGGCCGCAACCACCTGCCGGTTCACCGGCAAGCCGCTGCGCGCGGCATCGAGATCGACGACGTGAATCCAGGTCGCGCCGGCCTCGGCGAACGACAACGCGACCGCGACAGGATCGTCGCCGTAGGTCGTCTGGTCGTCGTAGTCGCCTTGGCGCAGGCGCACGACCTTGCCGTCGCGCAGATCGATTGCCGGATAGAGGTCGATCATGTCGTCGCTTGCGAGATCGATTGCAGCTGACCGACGAAGTTGCTCAGCATCGCCAGGCCCGACCGGCCCGACTTCTCTGGATGAAACTGCGTCGCGAACACGTTGCCGTGGCGAAAGGCTGCGTTGACTGTGCCCCCGTACTGGCAGGTGGCTGCCACCACTGTGGGGTCGGTGGGCACGGCGTGCAGCGAGTGCACGAAGTACACCCATGGGTGCTCGCCCAGCCCTTCGAACATCGGGTCGGGCGTCGGTAGATCGAGTTGGTTCCACTGCATCTGCGGGCGTGGCAGCTGATCCGAGATCCACTCGATTGACCCTTCGATGACGCCGAGGCCAACTGCCGTGTCGTCCTCTGCGCTGCCGTCGAACAGCATCTGCATGCCCACACAGATCCCCATGAACGGCCGACCCGATGCCACCGCCCCGTGCACCACGGCCTCCAGACCGGCGGACCGCAACGCGTTCATGCAGGCACCGAAGGCCCCGACGCCGGGTAACACCACCGCTGCGGCATCAGCCACCAGACCCAGGTCGGCAGTGAGGCGGGCGTCGGCGCCACAGTGCTGCAGCGCCTTTTGCGCAGAACGCAAGTTGCCAATGCCATAGTCGAGCACGGCCACCAGCGGGCCTGCAGAAGCTGCCGTCACAAGACGCCCTTGGTGCTGGGCACGCTGGTGCCCTCCACGCGCACCGCATCGCGCAGCGTGCGCGCCAGACCCTTGAACGCCGCCTCGATGATGTGGTGCACGTTGGTACCGTGGCACAGCCGCACGTGCAGCGTGATGCCTGCCGCGGTCGCGAAGGAGTGGAATGCGTGCTCGGCCAACTGCGGGTCGAAGGCGGGATTACCTAGCGGCAGCACCTCGGGCATCGGCACGTTCCACACCACGAACGGGCGGCCTGAGAGATCGAGGGCCACCTCCACCAGCGCCTCGTCCAACGGGTACAGGCCGCTGGCGAAACGGCGCACACCTGCCTTGTCGCCCAACGCCTCGCGGAATGCCTCGCCCAGCGCGATGCCCACGTCCTCCACGGTGTGGTGCGTGTCGATGTGCAGATCGCCGATGGCGGCGATGCGCAGATCGAACCCGCCGTGCTTGCCCAGCTGCTCGAGCATGTGGTCGTAGAACGGAATACCGGTACTGATCTCCACCAGGCCGTTGCCATCCAGCTCGATGGACAGATCGATGGAAGTTTCCTTGGTGGTGCGCTGGCGGCTGGCGGAACGGCTCATGAAGCAACCTTCGAAGTCAGGGCCGCCGCAAGGGCGGTCAGGAACAGATCGTTCTCGCCAGCTGTGCCGATCGTGACGCGCAGGCAGTCGCTCAGACGTGGCCATCCGGAGCAATCGCGAATGAGCACGCTGTGGTCGAGCAACCTCTGCCAGACCACCTTGCCCGCCACACAGCGCGGGCGGAAGAGGATGAAGTTGGCGCCGCTGGGGAAGACGTCGACATCCATCGTCGCCATCGCCGCGGAGAGCCGATCGCGCTCACTCACGATGAACTGCACTCGCGCTTCCATCTCGTCGACGAAGGTCAGCGCGAGCCGCCCGGCGATCTGCTTGGCCGCATCGAGGTGGTACGGCAGCACCACCTTGTCCAGCTCTGCAACCAGCCATGACGGCCCGATCAGATAGCCCAACCGTGAACCCGCCATCGACCATGTCTTGGAGAACGTGCGCGTCACCACCAGCGGACTGTCCTCGTCGATCAATCCGACCGCCGACCAATCGGCGAACTGCCCGTAGGCCTCGTCGACCACCAGCAAGCCGGGGGCCATCGCCAGCACCTCGCGAACGTTCGCCTCCGGCTCGACCAAGCCGGTGGGGTTGTTGGGCGAGCACAGGAACGTGATGACCGGCGACGTGGCGGCGAGCACCTTGCGAACCTGCGCCATGTCCAGCGAGAAGTCGGCGGCGCGTTCACCTTCAGCGACGGCGGCACCAGTAAGGCGCGCGATGTGACCATGCAGCTGATACGTCGGCTCGAACGTTGCAACCGTGCGGCCAGGACCGGCGTACGTGAGCAAGAGCGTTTGCAGCACTTCGTTGCTGCCATTGGCCGCGAACACCTGGTCTGGGAGCACCCCGTGGACGGCGGCGATGCCTGCTCGCAGAGCGGAAGCCGAACGATCGGGGTAGCGGTTCCATTCCACTCGCGACAGTTCGGCGGCAAACGCATCGCGCCAGGCAGCCGGCGGTGCGAATGGCGACTCGTTGGTGTTCAGTCGCACGTCGACCTCGACCTGCGGCGAGTGATAGCCCTCGAGGGCACTGAGGTCGTCTCGCACGGGCACACGGGTCACCCGGCCACGTTACCGACGCACGGCGGCGTGCAGGGAGTGGATTGAGTCTTCCTACACGCGCCACAGGGACTCGATCGCAGGGCCGGCCGGGCGCGGCAGACTGTGTGCCATGTCTGACAACCCCTCCGTCTCGCTGTCCGTGATGGCCGACCACGTCGACCGCTACCAGCAAGAGGTCGGCGACTTCGTGCCGGGCTTTCAGCTCACTGAACACGACGATGTGGCCGGCGCGCTGGTGGAGGCCGAACGGGCGCTGCGCGGCGCGGCGCGGCTCTTGCGTCGGGCGGCGAAGCTGGCAGCGAGCGCCCACTGAGCGCGAGATACACGGACCGTGGGGAAAACGCGGCGACGGCCCCTTACGGGGCCGTCGCTCAGCGACACCGGGCGGCGGATCCCAGCATCGCTCGCAAAACCAGGTGGCGGGAACCTGGTTAGTGCGGTCACTATACACCCGAATTCGCAGGGAACAAATCGTCCCGCTCAGCGGTGACGGCGGCCCGCTGTGATGGCCGCCGTGGCAGCAAACTGGCAGGGCAAAGGGGTTCGATCGTGCACTTTTCGCACTGCGGCTTCTTGGCGTCACACACCCTCCGGCCATGCAAAATGGTCCGCAAACTGAAGTCGCCCCACTCGGCGGGAGGCAGCAATGCACACAGCTCAGCCTCGACTTTCACCGGGTCCTCCTGCGTGGTCAGACCCCACTTGCGCGTCAACCGGCCCACATGCGTGTCCACCGGAAGGCCGGGCAGGCCGAACGCCACGCTGCGCACCACGTTGGCGGTCTTGCGGCCGACACCGGCGAGCGTCACGAGGTCGTCGCGTTCGGTGGGCACCTCACCGCCGAAGCGGTCGAGCAGACGCTGTGTCATCGCGATCAGGTTGCGAGCCTTGCTGTGATAGAAACCCGTCGAGCGAATGATGTCTTCCAACTCGCCCGGTATGGCAGCCGCCAGTGCAGCGGCGTTCGGATACTTGGCGAACAAGGTGGGCAACACCATGTTGACCCGCGCATCGGTGGTCTGCGCCGAAAGGATGGTGGCAGCGAGCAGTTCGAACGCATTGCGATGGTCCAGCTCACACAGCGCTTCGGGGTAATCCGCCGCCAGTTGTGCCGAAATGGCCGTGATCCGGCCTTTCGGAGTCCGCGGTGTGCCCATGCAACGAGGCTAGCCACGCCAGTAGCCTCGGGTCGATGGTGCAGGTGCGAGCGCAGCGCAGTCTTTCGCCCGCGGAACTCGCTCAGGTCATGGCGTTCCTCGAGGTCGCGTATGCCGCCGGCCAACCGCGCCTCAACGACCACCTCAGCAGCGACCTGACGCACGGCGAGCGCGATGGTTTCCGTGCCGCAATCGCATCCGTCGGTGACGACATCGTCGGGTATGCGCAGGCCTCAACAGCCAACGACGGCGTCGTGGTCGGCGTCGTGACAGCCAGCACCGACCACGCCGAACCACTACTGCATGAGCTGCTCCGCATGGTGCCCACTGCCACGGCCGTCACCTGGTGGAGCACCGAGTCGTCGGCACGGGTTGCGGCGGAACTGGACCTACTACCCGACCGACGGCTGTTCCGCATGGGCCGGGCGTTGCCGATCGCCGACACCACCGACGTCGAAGTGCGGCCATTCCAGGTGGGCCTCGACGAGCAGGCGTGGCTCGAGGTCAACAACGCAGCCTTCGCCGCGCATGGCGAGCAAGGCGGCTGGGACCTGGCCACCTTGCAGCAACGCGAACGCGAGGAGTGGTTCGATGCCGATGGCTTCTTACTCCACGAACGAGACGGTCGGCTGGCAGCGTTCTGCTGGACAAAGCTGCACCCTGGCGCTGCGCTCACGGGCGAGATCTACGTGATCGCTGTGCACCCCGACTTCCACGGCCACGGCTTGGGCAAAGCGCTCACCGTCGCCGGTCTGCAGCACCTTCACTCCGTCGGCGCTGAGGCTGCAATGCTCTACGTCGACGCCGTCAACGAAGCAGCCATCGGGCTCTACCGTGCCCTCGGGTTCGAAGTGGAACACACCGACCAGTCGTACCATCGCTCAGCACAAGGAGCCTCTTCATGACCACCACCGATCCGGCAGCCGACCAGCTCCCACGCTGGAGCGTCGCCGACGTGCACGAGTCATTCGCGGCACGCACCTTCCTCGACGCGATGGACCGCTGCGGCGCCGACGCCGCACGGTTGGAGGCGCTGTTCGAAGACCACGGCATTCGCACCACCGATCCACGTCCGGTGACAGCGGCTGATGGTCAAGCGGCCGACGCCGTCATCACGGCCATCAATGCGCTCGAAGAACACTCCGATGTGACCGGTGCCTACATCTACGCCACCACCAGCACCGACAGCTACGACGAGAAGGCTCAAGGGCTGATGGGCGAGTACGAAATGGTCGGCTCGCGCCTACGCCCACTGATGGCACGTTTCGCAGAATGGACACACGCGCTCGGTGTCGACGAACTCGCAAGAGTGAGCGACGAAGTCGCCCAACACGTCGGCCCCCTCACCAAGTTGGCGGCCCGGGCGCAGCGCCAGATGAGCGAAGCCGAGGAGGGCCTCTACGGCGAGCTGGTCAACACCGGCTCATCGGCGTGGTCGCAACTGCACAGCACCGTGACCTCGCAGATGACCGCACCGGTCGCTATGCCCGACGGCACCGTGTCCGACCTGCCAATGGCTGCGATCCGTGGCCTGGCGTCACACGCCGACAGCGCAGTGCGTAAGGCCGCCTACGACGCCGAGCAGGCCATCTGGCCCACCGTTGCACCCGTGTGCGCGGCGGCGATGAACAGCGTCAAGGGCGAGGCCAATGTGCTCAACCGTCGCCGTGGTTGGCCGTCGCCGCTCGACGCATCGCTCTTCGCCAACAACGTCAGCCGCGCGACGTTCGACGCGATGCAGCAGGCCATCATCGACTCGCTGCCCGACTTTCGCCGCTGGATGCGCATCAAGGCGGGGCTGCATGGCCACGCAACGCTGAACGGCCACGACGGCTCACTGCCCTGGCACGACATGATGGCGCCCCTGCCATTCGCACCCGCAGAGATCTCGTGGGATGAAGGCTCGGCGATCGTCCGCAATGCGTTCGGCTCGTACGGCGGCAGCCTGGCCGGCTTGCTCGACCGGGCGCTGGAGGAACAGTGGATTGACGCAGGCCCGCGCCCGGGCAAGCGCGGCGGTGCATTCTGCATGCCGTTCGTCGGCGACCGTTCGCTGGTCTTCCTGAACTGGAGTGGCAGTGTCGACTCGGCGCAGACCACCGCCCACGAACTCGGCCACGCCTACCACAACACACAACTCGCCCATCGCACGCCACTTCAGCGGGCGCTGCCGATGGCGCTTGCCGAGACGGCCAGCATCTTCTGCGAGACGCTGGTTGTGGAGGAAGGCCTGCAGCGCCTGCAGGGCCGCGATCGGCTCGCGCTGCTCGACGTCGACCTGCAGGGGTCGACCCAGGTGGTGGTGGATATCCGCAGCCGCTTCCTTTTCGAGACCGAGGTGTTCGCACGCCGTCAGCGGCGCACACTGGGTGTCAGCGAGCTCAACGAGCTGATGTTGCAGGCGCAGGCCGACGCCTACGGCGATGGCCTCACGCAGAGCACCGCCCACCCCTACATGTGGGCCGTCAAGCCGCACTACTACGGCTCGCACTTCTACAACTGGCCGTACACCTACGGCCTGCTGTTCGGCCTTGGCCTGTTCGCCCAGTACCGCCAGGACCCACAGGCGTTCAGCGCGCACTACGACGATGCGCTCTCGCGCGCCGGCATGAACACCGCCGAGGAGCTCGGCCAGGTGTTCGGTTTCGACGTCACCGACGGAGCGTTCTGGACGGCAAGCCTCGACGTCATCCGCCAGCGCATTGCCAGCTACGAAACGCTCGCCGCCGAGGTCGTGTGAGCACCACGCTCTACACCCCCGATCGTCACGAGCTCGCCGCACTCCTTGCCGGTGAGCCTCGCTATCGGCTGGATCAGGTCTGGGACGGGTTGTACACGCAGCTGGCCGCGCCGGCGGAGATCAGCAACGTGCCCAAGGCGCTGCGCGAGCGGCTGGCTGCCGATCTGCCGATCTCGCTCACCGAGGTGACGCGGCAGATCAACGACAACGGCGACACCGTCAAGTACCTGTGGGAACTACACGATGGCAACCGCATCGAAACCGTCCTGATGGTGTACCCCGACCGTGTGACCGTGTGCGTCAGCAGCCAGGCCGGCTGTGCGATGGGCTGCGGCTTCTGCGCCACGGGCCAGGCAGGTTTCACCCGCCAGCTCACCGTCGGCGAGATCGTGGAGCAGGTAGTGGTTGCTGCCCGCGAAGCGCGCTCGATGGACCGACGCCTGGCCAACGTGGTGTTCATGGGCATGGGCGAACCAATGGCCAACGAGGGTGCAGTGTGGGGTTCGGTCGAGCGACTGCATGGCGCCATCGGGCTGTCTGCCCGCCACATCACCATCAGTACCGTCGGTCTCATCCCCGGCATCCGCAAGCTCACCGAACGGCCGCTGCCGGTCAACCTCGCAGTGTCGCTCCACGCAGCCAACGACACGTTGCGCGACGAGTTGGTACCGATCAACAAGCGGTACCCGCTGGACGATCTGATGCGTGCGTGCAGCGACTACCTAGAGGCCAAGGGCCGCAGGCTGAGCTTCGAGTGGGCGATGATCGAAGGGGTCAACGACCGCGATTCCGATGCCGCTGAGCTGGCCAAGCTCTGCCGCCGCTTCCGGTTGCCGGCCCACGTGAACCTGATCCCGCTGAACCCGACGCCTGGCTACCCCACCATCGGTTCATCGAAGACTCGCGTGGCACGGTTCCACACGCTGCTCACCAACCTCGAGGTCAACGCCACCGTGCGCCGCAACCGTGGCACCGACATCGACGCCGCCTGTGGTCAGCTGGCAGCAGGCCAGCCAGTCGCCATGCGCCGCAAGTCCGCCACTGACTAATCGACTGCCAAATACTTCGGGTTCGCTACGGCCAACTTGTCGCGCACGTCCGCGAGTACCAGTTCTCGAACCTCGTCGAGACGGTCATCGAAGGCGCCGTCGCGAAGCCGAGCAGCCAGCTCCGCATCGTCCGCACAGCCGAGTTGGGCAAGGCGGAGGGCATGGGCCGCTGCCTGGCCGTGCCCCAATCGGAGTTCGCGTTCGACCATAGCCAGCACGTTGACGGCGACGCGCGTGTGGAACTGCAGGCGACCGGTGGTGCCCGTCAGTACGTCGCGCTCCAACCACTCTCGAACCGACTCGACGAGCTGCTCCGCCGACGGCATGTCGTGCAGGTTGCCGTCGTCGTGAAGGGTCACCAGCGTCCCTCCAAAGCCAGGAACAGGTCATATTCGTTTTCGCACACACGGCGACCGATGGCGGCCAGTTCGTGGCTGCGGGCTGCACCGATGAGGTGCGTGTTGGCCTGGCCAATGCACATGATCCCCCACTTCAGGGTGCCCAGCACCTCCCACCATCGGACCACGTCGGGGTCGACCGCTCCCCCGCCTGCGGCCTCGTACGCGCGGAACAGCTGGTCGTACTCGCCGACTCCGGCAACCGGCAATCGGGAGCCGAACCGCCAGGCCCTCACGCAGAGCCAGCCGAGGTCCTCCATCGGGTCCCCGAGGTGCGCCAGCTCCCAGTCGAGAACGGCACGCAAACCTTCCTCGCCGACGATGATGTTGCCCAAACGAAAGTCGCCGTGCACCAGCACGGGCAGGCGCGCCGGCGGTCGATTCGCTTCCAACCATTTGAAGACGAGCTCGAAGGTGGGGTGCGGCTGGCCCAGCTGGTCCAGCACCTCGCGGTACTGATCGACCTGGTCGAGCATCGGCAGCGCAATCAGCCCGTCGGTCGCGACGGCGTGCACCTGCGCCAGCGAAGCGCCCATCTGCGCCGGCAGCACTTCGCGGGCGTGGGCGAACTGCTCATCACGCAGGATTTTGCGAGCGATGGTCTCGCCCTCAACCGCCGTCAGGATCATGAACGCGCTGCCCAACGCTGAGGGATCCGACGACGATGCAACCAGTTGCGCCACCGGAGCGCCGGCGACACCCACCGACCGCACAACCGACGCCTCGATAGCCATATCGCGCAGATCGCCACTGCGCTGCCGCTGCAGGATCAGCGACCTGCCATCGGCCACGAAACGGAACGTGTCGCGCGAGGCACCGCCACTGAGCCGGACCACGTCGGTGACAACCTTCGCCGACAGAACATCAGCGAGTACCTCAGCCAGATCGTTCGACGCCGCATCAGCCATACGGTCAGCCTTGCCGATGGGCCATTGACTACCAGAACCGAAGCGTCAGCAGTGGGCGCGAACGGTGGGGTACAAGTTCACTGCAGGGCCACCCGCTGGGTGAATCTCGATGTGGAGGTGCGGAACGCTGAAACGAGCGTTGCCTGTCTGGCCCATGTACGCAATGACATCGCCCGCCTTCACCGCACCCAGCTTGCCGTAGTGGTCGAGGTGCCCCATGAAGTAGCGGTTGCCGTCGGCGCCCAGCAGCGTCAGCACGTTGCCGCCCAGTTCGGCGCTGCGTGCGGTGGCGAAACCGTCAACGACAGCCAGAATCGGTGTGCCGATCGGCCCGATCATGTCGACGCCTTCGTGACGACGCCCGCCACTTCGGGGCGCGCCCCAGGTGTCGCCGAACGAGACGGCGGCGTCGCCGGTCGGGCACACCCAATCGGGACCGCCGTAGTCGTTGCCACCGGCGCCACCAGGCCGGCCCCCGGCGCCACCGGCTCCGGTCTGCCCACCGCTGCCGGCATTGCTGGGTTGCGTGGTTTGCGGCGCATCGCTGCCACCGTCGATCTCGGTTCCACCGTCAGCGCTCTCCGTTGACACTGGTACCGGCTGCTGCGCTGCCGCGGCGGCCGCGCGCGCCCGCTCCTCGGCTTTCAGCGCTTTCTTGACCGCTTCGTCCTTGAGGCGTTCGGCCTCCACCTCCTTGAGGTGCTGGACTTCGGCCGTGGCCTGGTCACGAAGGGTGGCGGCGGTCGCCTTCTGCTGTTCGGTCTCGTCGCGTTTGTCGGCGAGGGCTTGCTGCTGCTTGGCCAGCTGACGGTTCAACGACTCGAAAAGATCAAAGTCGCGTGCGGAAGTATCGGTAATGACCTCTGACAGCGCTTCCAGCTGCATCTGCTCCTCGGGCGTTGCGAACCCGTTGAGCAGCGGCGAGGTCGTGGTGTCTGAGCGGGTAAAGCGGTTGATGGCAACCTGCTGCACCTTCTCCTGCAGCGATGCAACCTGGCCCTCCAGGTCGGCCACCTCGGCCTCCAGAGCCTGTGCTTCAACTCCGAGCGAGTCCAGCGTGGACTCCGCGTTGAAGTACGCATCGGCCGCGGCGTTTGCCTGCTCGCGTGCGTCGGCAATCTCTTTCGCCGCCTGCTCGGCGGGGGTGTCGTCGGCACGCACCAGATGGCCAGGCACGACAGGGACCAGGACGCACAGGCCAACGAGGAAGACCACGGCGCGTCGCATTGCTCGCAAGGTTACCGGGGCCAGCACTTTCGTTTCAGTCACCTCGCCCTCGGCTCTCTTTCGTTGTGCCGTGCACGTATCGTCATCGGCTGTATGAGCGCTGTTCTGAATCTGTCTGGTGTGACCTTTGTTCGTGACGGCCGCACCATCCTCGCTCCGTTGTCCTGGAAGGTCGCCGCCGACGAGCGGTGGTTGGTGCTCGGCGCAAACGGCTCTGGCAAGACCACGCTGATGCGGATCGCCTCGATGAACGAGCACCCGTCGGCGGGAACGGTCGACCTACTGGGCGAACGGTTGGGCCGTACCGACGTACGTCAGCTCCGGCGTCGGGTTGGCTACCTGTCCGCATCGCTCGCCGCCCAGCTGCGCCCCGAGCTGCGCTGCCTGGACGTCGTGATGACCGCCAAGTTTGCGGCCCTCGAGCCCTGGTGGCACCGCTACACCACCGACGACGAGGCCCGCGCGGCACATTGCCTCGATCGCATGGGCGTGGCGTGGACGGCACAAAAGTCGCTGGGCACTGTCTCCTCCGGCGAACAACAGCGGGTGCTCTTGGCCCGCAGCCTGATGAACGAACCCGGCATCGTGTTGCTCGACGAGCCCAGCGCACGACTCGACCTCGGTGGTCGCGAACACCTGGTGCAGGCACTGAGCGAGTTCACGCACGACCCTGCCGCGCCACCGCTGCTGCTGGTCACCCATCACCTCGACGAAGTGCCGCCGGGTATGACTCACGTGCTGATGCTGCGTGACGGACAAGCAATCGCCAAGGGCCCATTGGACGGCACGCTGACGAGCGATGCGTTGAGCGAGTGTTTCGGGCTGCCGCTACAACTGGAGCGTCGAGCCGATGGCCGCTTCAGCGCGTGGAACGCACCAGCTCGGTAAGCCGCTCGCGGCCGTTAGTGATCTGATCGGCGAGAACCCGCTCCAGCACGCCTGCCGTCCACAGCGCACCGCCGTAATGAAGGTGCATATGCAACGTGCTGGCGCCGTCATGCTCCAACACCTCGGCGCGCAGCACCCACGGACTGTGCGTGCGGCCATCTGTCTCGGCACGCTCGAATACAACTCGATGCGCGGCGGGGTCGTGGATGGTGCGATGCATTCGAAGGCGCTTGCTGCGGGCGAACGGCCCGACTCGAGCGCGGAGCTCTACGTGCCACGCCGGCTCGCCGCTACCCGACGGCTCCACGCGATGCAGCAGGTCCATCCACCGTGGATACTGCGCAAGATCGTCGACGTACGCGAACAACTGGTCGGCACCGCAGGGCGCTTCGAGCGTCGCGTGGGCATCCATGGGTTGCAGTATCGCCGATTGACGACGAATCGCTCACAGATTCATCACACCCTGCGCCCAGAGTGGGACCAACACCCCGCCTTGGCGGACAGGACAAAGGACACACCTCATGCAACAGCGCAACAAACTCATCGTCGGGATCACCACCGTCGTGCTCAGCGGCACGCTCGCCTTCGGCACGATTGCTTCCGCCACGGGCGGAGGCGACGGCAGTGGCGGCCGCAAGAACCTCACCACTGAGGAGAAGTGCGACAAGATCGACGAAGTCCAGGCCCGTGCAGCCGAGATTCAGGGACGGATCGCCGAGCGCATCCCGATGCTGGAGGCGCGTCGTGCAGAGGCCGAGGCCAACGGTGACACCGATCGTGTCGAGAACATCGACCGCCGCCTGGCTCGCCTGGAGAAGATCAGCGCTCGTTTGACCGAGCGCCTGGCCAAGGTCGAAACCTGGGCCGCCACCAACTGCGCCGCCTAGATCGGCGGCTGATCTCGCTTGCCGAACGCCCGGGACAACAGCGGGCTGCGGGCGGTCAGCAATCCATCGAGGTCGTCGCGCTGGTCGAACACTGGCTTCCACGGCGCGGACGGCTCGTCGGGCTCGTGCGGCGCAGGGACCGCAACCGTCGGCGCTGGTTCGTCGGCAGCTTCGGCAACAACACGTTCGGGATCGGTCAGCGAGAGCTGACCGGTCTCGTCGCGTGATGCGTGCGATCGGTGGCGTCGTGCACGCGGAGCGGCGGGCGGCGCTGCCTCTCGCGTCTTGAAGAGGCGCGGCACCGGATCGCGGCGATCGTCCAGCATCCAACCCAGCGGGACGACCATGGCGTCGGCATGGCGGCGGCAGAGGACACCGGCCCGGTATGACTGCGCACCGTCGAGTGACTCGATCCAGACGACGAGGTGTTCGGCATCAATGCCGTACATCACCTCCGCTGGCTGGGAACAGCCAGGTCGTTCACACAGTCGTGCCATACGCCGAAACTACTCGCCCGACCTCCCCCCGCATGGGACAAGCACCCACAAACGCACAGTCCCCCGGTGCGAGTGCCACGCCACCAGTACGAGTACTGCGCCAACATGCGAGTGGGTACTCGCATCCCGGGGTGCGAGTGAGCACTCGAAGAACACCGCACACTCACACTGGTGGCGTGGCACTCGCAGTGGTGTCGTGGGACCCGAAAACGACAAAGGCCCCGCCGGAGCGGGGCCTTGCGAGTGGGCGATACGGGGCTCGAACCCATGACCTCTACGGTGTGAACGTAGCGCTCTAGCCGACTGAGCTAATCGCCCTCAATGGCACGGCAAGGCTAGCAGCCAACCTCGCGCTGACAACCGCCGAGCAGGGCCGAAACTGCCCGCGGAAGTGGCACCTTCCACCGCCCAAGGGTGAGTAAGGGCGCCGGTTTGTCACGATTACCCGCCCATGGGCGGAGAAGGGTGACATGGCTCGCTAGCTGAGCAGTAGGCAGGCGGTTCCCAAGCCTTGACGATCGCGGTGGGGCTCGGTGCCCTCTGGGCAGCGTTCGTTCAAGGTCAGCAGCACCGCGACGGTTGCATCGTGTGGGTCGGTGCAGAGGCGCTCGGCAGCGTCACCGTTGGCTTCGATGATCACGCAATCACCAGGGTTCAGCACGTTGTCCACCTTCGTTGGCACCGGGTCGCCGGCAGTCACTACACCCAACACCACCAGCGCGGTACCGCCTGCCGCCATCCACGCCATCAGTCGCCACGGGAAGCGCGGTGGGTCCTGATAGCGAGCGACCGGATTGTGCCGCGGCTCTGTGAACTCCGGCGCTGCCGGATCGCCTTTCCTGGCAGCCCAGGGTGCAACGGGGCTCGCCAATGACAGGTCGTACGCCCGTCGCCGCTGCGGATCGCCCACAACTCTCCAGGCCTCATTGATGGCCGCCATCTGCACAGCCCTCGACTCGCCGTGCATGTCGGGATGATTGGCACGGGCGGCACGACGGTACGCGGCTCGAATCTCGTCGAAGGAAGCGTTGCGTACAACACCCAGTGTGTCGTAGTGCGTGTTCTTCGGTGTGTCGTTCGGGTTGATGATCAGCTCGTCGACTCGTTGGCGACACTGCCACCACTGCGCCAGTACACGCCCGCCTCGCGATCCAGGAAGCCCTCATCAACCAGATAGCGCCGTAACGCTGCCGTGTCGGCGTGCCGCTGGCCGAGCGTCAGGTTGACCATCGCCTCGCTGTAGTGCCGACCCGGCTCGAACAGTTGCGCGAGCCAGTCCAAAATCACCAACCGTTTGCCGGACGACGACGGAATGGATTGCAGCCGCCCATCGACGACGAACGCATTCATCACCTTGCGATCGGCGGCCGGAAGCGAGTCGTGATCGCTCAGCGCCGGGCGAGCCAGGGCCACCCGTGCGGCCTGCTGAAAAACATCAGCAGCAATGGTCAACCGACCATCGTCGGCGGTGATCACGCCGACGTCAACGAGCTTGCCCAATGCCTTGCCGACCTGAGCGATCGAGAGCCCGCTGGCAGTGGAGACGTCGTCGACGTGCGCAGCACCGAGTTGCACGGCTGCGAACACGGACCGTCGATCCGAGTCGGCGAGTGCGCCAGCAATCGCACCGGCAGAGACCGCGACTGACTCGTCAACACTCATCGCTGGTCAGTATCCGAGCTCGAAATGGATCGGACCAACTAACGGCTCGCCCGCTGCGAAACGGCGAACGTTGGTGGTGATTCGTTCGGACAGCAGCGGGATGGCCATCTCCGGCGTGTTCCCCACGTGCGGGGTGATAATGCAGTTCGGCAGCGACCACAGCGGATGGTCGGCCGGCAGCGGTTCGGGATCGGTGACGTCAAGTGAAGCCCCAGCGATGATGCCGTTCTGCAACGCCCACACCAGATCGTCGGACACGATGTGCCGACCGCGGGCAACGTTCACGATCCACGCATGTGGCGACATCTGCTCGAGCTCGGAGCGCGAAATCATGCCTTCCGTTTCGGGGGTCAATGCCAGCGCAAGGAACACCACGTCGGCCCCGGCCAACGCATCGACGTAGCGGTCCGGCTCCAGAACATCGTCGGCACCCTCCATGTCGGCGACACGATTGCGCACGACCGTCACATGGCAGTCGAACGGGGCGAGCAGCCGCAGCAGGTGCTGGGCAATACCGCCGCCGCCGAGGATGGTGACGTTGGCGCCAATCAGGTTGCGGCCGTGCGGGCGCTGCCACTGGGTGGCCCGCACGTACGTGCCGAGGTGTCGCAGACCAGCCAACGCCAGCGTCAGCGCCATCTCCGCGACCGGCTCGGCATAGACGCCCTTGCCACACGTCCACACGCGCTCATCGTCGACCAGGTCGACGAACGTCTCGATGCCAGCGAACGGCAATTGCACCCAGGCAAGGCCCGGAACGTCGAGCAAGGCGTGGCGCAACGCTTCCGGGTTGCGCGGTGCCCCCCAC
>Ga0105047_10006805_pt1 | contig 19334 bp, 18 predicted proteins | sample MAT04_FD_78384 | JGI IMG/M metagenome (GOLD analysis project Ga0105047, IMG submission 78384) | Freshwater microbial communities from Lake Fryxell liftoff mats and glacier meltwater in Antarctica - MAT-04 (megahit assembly) | ecosystem: Environmental > Aquatic > Freshwater > Ice > Liftoff... | reverse complement strand
CTGACTCGAAATCAGGCGTACCGCAAGGTACCGTGGGTTCGAATCCCACCTTCTCCTCCATGAATAAAGGCCCCGTAGCTACTAATTTGGTAGCACGGGGCTTTTTCTATGGAATTCACCGTTGCATTAACAATTTGTCACAGTAGTGTTGCAGGCCTTGCGGTAAAGTGGTTGCCATCGCTCTCGGGGGTGCACAAAGATCGGGGAAATGGCGGCATGCGTTTAAGAGACAGTTTCTGGGCCTTGCTGGGCCACGACATATCCGATACCCGCGAGTTTGTTGTCGAGCGGATTCGCAGCGGCATGCTGAAGGCTCTTGACGCGCATTGCCACGACAGCCAGTACGACTGGCTGGACGCCAGAATCAGCGGAGCGCGAGATGTTTCGGCACTTTGGTATCTTCGGCCCGACCTCATGCACGCCATCTCGGCTTGTCGCGACGAGGCGGCTGCGCGGCACGCGCTGGACAAAGTCACCCTTCTGTTTAAAGGCCACCACCCCAGCGCGACCCCATCGCGATTTGGCTCGTTATAAGCCGCAGGCCCCACGGCCGGGACGATTCTACTTTTCGATAGCGAGCAGTTCCACTTCAAACGTGAGGGTCGCGTTAGGCGGCACCACACCACCGGCTCCGCGGTCGCCATAAGCAGTGGCCGGAGGGCAGGTCAGCGTCGCTTTGCCGCCCACCTTGATCTTCTGCATGCCTTCGGTCCAGCACGGTACGACACGGTTCAAGGGAAACGAGGCTGGCGCATTGCGCTTGTACGAGCTGTCGAATTCTTTTCCGTCAGACAGTGTGCCGCGGTAATGCACTTTCACCGTATCGCTGGCTTTCGGAAATGCGCCTGTACCGGGGGCAGTGTGCAAGATCTTCACGCCAGAGGGCAGCGTCTCCGCCTCGGCTGCAAAAGTTTGCGGTCCAAAGGCGGTCAAAGCGAGGAAAAGAGGAATGGCTGTTGAAAAAGGGGTCATGACAATCGGGTTGGATACAGCGATATTGCTCAGTGGAGTCTAGATGGTTTCTCAGTCAATTTGAATGCAGACGCGGTGGGCGCGCGTCGGTAGATTCGCTGCACAGGAAGCCAGAGCGGGTCTATGGATACGCCAGCCTATCGCTGCCTTAAGCGCCTGCCGTCAGCAGGGCCAGGGCGGCTCCCACCTTACTCGCGTCAACCGGGAGTGGTTGCAGTTGATCCGTCAGTGCGGCCAGGGCCGCGACCCCGTCACGCTGCAATAGGGCAATGGTCTGCGCCGCCAGTTTGGGCGATTCAAATCCAAGGCTTTGCAGCAACAAATGGCCTTGTGCATCGACCAGCTTGAAGCGAAACTGGCCATCTGCCTCGCGGTATTGCTTGAAGCTGGGCAAGGCCGTCTTCGCCGCTTTTTTGGGCGCTCCAAGCGGCTGGTCGCCGAGCTTGCGCAGGCCCACGGCGTGGCGCAGTGCACCCATGAAAGGCGTAGCGACCTGGCGGGCCTTGGCTGCACCGGCCAGTAAAATCGCCTCAATTTTGTTGGGGTCGTTGATCAGTGCTTCGTAGGATTCACGCATGGGCGCAATCTCGCGGTCGATGCGCTCGAACAGCACCTGTTTGGCATCGCCCCAGGTAATACCGCTGGCGTAGGCCCGGCGCAGTGCCTGGGTTTCTTCTTCGCTGGCGAAGGCCTGGTAGATCTGAAACAGGGCCGAGCCTTCCGTGTCCTTGGGTTCCCCGGGCGCGCGGGAATCGGTAACGATGCCTGCGATGAGTTTCTTGAGCTGATCGCGTGGTGCAAACAACGGAATCGTGTTGTCGTAGCTCTTGCTCATCTTGCGTCCATCGAGCCCCGGCAGTGTGGCCACGGATTCTTCAATGACCGCTTGCGGTGGCACGAAGTGCTCGCCATACCGGTGGTTGAAGCTGTGCGCCATGTCACGCGCCATCTCGATATGTTGAATTTGGTCGCGCCCCACAGGCACTTTGTGTGCGTTGAACATAAGAATGTCCGCGCCCATCAAAACGGGGTACATGAAGAGCCCGGCGTTGACGTCGGTATCGGGGTCCTGGCCTGTGGCCGTGTTTTTATCCACTGCCGCCTTGTAGGCATGCGCACGGTTGAGTACACCCTTGCCGGTGACGCAGGTTAGTAGCCAGGTGAGTTCGGGAATTTCCGGAACGTCAGACTGCCGATAGAAGGTGACGCGCTCGGGGTTCAAACCCGCGGCCAGCCAGCTGGCGGCGATTTCCAGGGTCGAGCGCTGAATGCGCGCGGGCTCATCTATTTTGATGAGTGCGTGGTAGTCGGCCAGAAAATAGAAACTCTCCGCGCCGGTTGTCAGGCTGGCCTGAACTGCCGGCCGGATAGAACCAACATAGTTGCCCAGATGCGGGGTGCCGGAGGTCGTGATGCCGGTTAGAAAGCGGGTAGAACTCATGGAATGGACAGCGTGTGAACTAGCGAATCAGGGCGGAAAAAGGCATGAGCAGAATGTCGAGCAAGCCAAAAGTGAGCGCCATGACCGGCTGCATCCACAGGCTGCTGACCACACCCATGATCACCAGTGCCATGACAATGAAAAAGCCCCATGGCTCAACGCGTGACACCCACTCCCCCTGGCGGTGTGGCAGCAGACCCACCAGAATGCGTCCACCGTCCAATGGGGGCAAAGGAAACAGGTTGAACGCGAACATCACAACGTTCACCAATACTCCGCCCTGGCACATCTTGAGCAAGAAGGGCTCGGAAACTCCAGAGCCCTGCAGGATGAATAGCAAAATACCCCACAGCAAAGCCTGCACAAAGTTGGCGCCAGGTCCTGCAAGGGCCACCCAGATCATGTCGCGCTTGGGGTTGCGCAAATTGCCAAATTGGACCGGCACAGGTTTGGCATAGCCAAACAGAAATGCGCCAGATGTTGCGAAGTAGAGCATCAATGGCATCAAAATGGTGCCCACCGGATCGATGTGGCGCATGGGGTTCAAGGTGACTCGGCCCAGCTTCCAGGCGGTGTTGTCACCGAAATGCCGCGCCGCATACCCGTGGGCTGCTTCATGAACGGTAATGGCAAAGAGCACCGGCAGCGCGTACAGGGCTACGGTTTGGATGAGGTGTGCAAAGTTCATGTGTCTTAAAGTCCCAGCTTGGCCACGTCGCCGCGGCCCTGCCGAATAATCTGCGGCTCGCCGGTGGTCAGGTCGACCACCGTGGTGGGCTCCAGCGGGCAGGCGCCTGCGTCGACCACACCGGCAATCACGTTCTCAAACCGCTCACGGATTTCCTGCGCGTCGTTCATCGGTTCGGTTTCACCGGGTGCTATCAAAGTAGTAGCTAGCAACGCTCCATTGTGGAGGGCTAGCAGGGCCTGGATTGCTGCATGCTCCGGAACACGCAGACCTATGGTCTTGCGTGACGGATGACTTACCCGCCGCGGTACTTCCTTGCTCGCCTCCAGAATGAAAGTGAACGGGCCTGGCGTGGCAGACTTGAGCAAGCGAAATTGTGTGTTGTCGACTTTGGCGTAGCTGGCCAATTCGCTCAGATCACGGCATAGCAGGGTTAGGTGGTGCTTGTCGTCAACGCCCCGTATACGGCGCATATTGTCAACCGCCGTTTTGTCGTCCAGATGGCAAACCAGGGCGTAGCTGGAGTCGGTGGGTACAGCCAGAATGCCGCCCTTCTCCAAAAGGGATACCGCCTGTTTCAGTAGCCGTGGCTGGGGATTTTCTGGGTGTACTTCGAAATATTGGGCCATGCCGTTGAAAGGGTCTCAGTAGTCGGAAAAAGGGTTTTCGGGGGGGGTTATTGAATGCGCGAGGCCAGCGTTTCCCACACCGGAGTCAGGTTGCCTGGCAGGTAGGGCAGGGTGCCCAGTTCGGTGTGACTCTCGTCCGGGCTGTGGAAGTCGCTGCCTCTGGACGCAGCCAATCCGAACTCACGTGCCGCATCAGCATAAATAATGTACTCGGCCGCACTGTGGCTGCCCGTGACCACTTCAACACCCAGGCCGCCGTGCGCCTTGAATTCGGTGAAGAGCGCAAACTCTTCGTTCGGCGTGAACTTGTACCGCGCCGGGTGTGCGATGACGGCCATGCCGCCGGCCCGGGTAATCCAGGTGACGGCATCCTTGAGCGACGCCCAGCGGTGTGGAACAAAGCCTGGCTTGCCTTCGGTCAGGAACTTGCGGAACACTTCATTGGTTTCCTTGCACACACCACTTTCGACGAGAAAACGCGCAAAGTGGGTGCGGGAGATGAGTTCCGGGTTGCCAACAAACGTGAGGGCGCCTTCATAAGCTCCCTTGATTCCTACTTTGGCCAAGCCATCTGACATTTCCATGGCCCGTTGCTCGCGCCCGCCCCGTGTCTGACGCAGCCCCTGCAGCAGGTCCGCATCATCAGGATCAAATCCTAAACCGACGATGTGCACAGTCTGGCCCACGAAGGTGACCGAGATTTCAGTCCCTGTCAGGTAACGCATGCCCTCGGCTTGGGCGGCGGCCGCCGCACGGTGTTGTCCGCCGACTTCGTCGTGGTCGGTCAACGCCCATAATTCGACGCCATTGGCGCTGGCACGCGCAGCCAGGGCTTCAGGCGTGAGCGTGCCGTCGGAGACGATGGAGTGGCAATGGAGGTCAGCGTTGAGTATGGTGGTCACTTTTGCATTTTAGGCGCAGGGAAGCGGGCGTGCCGCTTCGTGGTCTTGTGGAACTGTTGGCCTCCAAAAATCGGCCGGGCTTGCGAGTTGCAGCATTTCCCCATCGTGGGGGTGTGCGAACGCCAGTGCACAGGCATGCAACAGCAGACGAGGTGATCTGGCGGCTGCCTCGGCGGGCCCGTACAGCATGTCCCCCAGAATGGGGTGTCCGATGGCCAACAGGTGAACGCGCAGCTGGTGAGTACGACCGGTCACCGGTTCAAGCTCGACACGGGTGGTGTTGTTCAAAGGGTCTGCGTGCATCACCCGAAAACGGGTCGTGCTCGGTTGCCCGTTTTGCAGGTCGATGACCCGGCGCGGGCGATTGGGCCAGTCGACCCCAATGGGCAGGTCGATAGTCTGCCATTCGCCGTCGGCTGCGTCCAGGTGCCCGCTAACTATCGCCACGTACCGCTTGCGCACCAGACGGTGCTCAAAAGCACGGCTGAGGGCTCGCTGCACCATGGCACTGCGTGCAATGACGATCAGGCCGGAGGTGGCCATATCCAGTCGGTGAACTACCAGCGCATCCGCGTACCGCGCCTGAACCCGGGCACTCAGACAATCTTGCTTGTCGGGGCCGCGACCGGGCACTGAAAGAAGCCCTGCGGGTTTGTCCAGCACCAGAACGGCGTCGTCCACATGAACGAACCTGACAGGGCCGCCATCCGGCATCACATCAGGCAGCATCGCTACCGTTTACCAAGCGCTGCACGGTTTCACAGAACTCGTTGACGTCATTGGGTTTGTAGATGAGCGCGCTGGCGCCCTCCTGTATGGCGCTTTGCTCCAGCTCCGGGGTGACATACCCGGAGGCCAGCGCCACGGGCAAATCCGGACGAATCCGTTTGGCGTCACGCAACAGGTCGATTCCGCTATATCCTGGCATGTTGTAGTCGCTTACGAGCAAGTCAAAGGCCTCCGGGTGGTCCTGCAATGCCGCCTTGGCTTCCAGAGGGTCGCTGAACGTGGTTACTTTGAAGCCTTTTCGCGTGAGCACTCGGGCAATCAAAAACACCAGCGCCTGATCGTCATCCACGTACATCACGTGGCGCCCATTGCCCTGCACCGGTTCTGCGTGAAGGGGTTCAATGACGGGGGCTTGCGGTTGTTCTTTGGTGGTCGGGAAATACAGCGTGAACACACTGCCGTGGCCCGGCGCACTTTGTACGTCGACAGCGCCTTGGTGGGTTTGCATGATGCCGTGTACCACGGACAGCCCGAGGCCCGTTCCCTGCCCGACCACGCGGGTGGTGAAAAAGGGCTCGAAAATCCGCCCCATGGTCTCAGAGGACATTCCCCGACCTGTGTCCGTGACTCGGAGGGTGACGTAGCGGGCAGGAGGCAGTCCCACGCGGCCACTCAGGGGCTGGCCCAATTCGCAACTCGCCATATCGATGGTGACCGCCCCCTTTGCACTGCCTATGGCCAGAATAGCGTTGGTACACAGGTTCAGAAGCGCCTGTTCCACCTGGGTGGCGTCGGCCAGCACGGGGAAGCTGACTTCATCAATAACGACTTTCAAATCAACCAAGGGAGGAAGGGTGACCCTGACCAGTCGTGCTGTTTCCTGCACAACCTCGGCCAACTGGATCGGTATGCGTTTGGGTGGCTCATTGCGGCTGAATGTGAGAATTTGCCGCACCAGATCGCGGGCGCGTCTTCCGGCCTTTTCAATTTCCTGCAGGCTGGTCCGCGCCGGGGCACCGGGAGGCGTGTCTTGTTTTGCCAGGTCGACGTTGCCGAGAATCGCGCTCAGAATATTGTTGAAATCATGGGCAATGCCACCGGCCATGGTGCCCACCGCCTGCATCTTCTGCGATTCCCGCAGTTGGGTTTCCAGGGTCACCCGACGGGCCTCAGCCAGTTTTTTGGCAGTCAGATCGCGGGCAAAAATGGTGGTCACCGCGCCCGGGGGGCTGTATTCGCTGCGCATCCCCGGAGCAGCCATCGACGGCTGAATCAAGGGAGACCGGGCGCGTAATCGCCTTTCAAGTGACACGCTGATTTCAACAAATATGTCTTTGCCCAGCAGGGTGGTTGCCTGGAACTCACCGAGCGTCGTCTGCGACGACGCGACCCCCGCGACTAGCGCGTTTTCCACGTGCGGCAGAAAGCGTCCGAGCTTGCTGCCAAAGGCCATTTCCGCAGCGCACTCGAACAGGGTGGTGGCCGCCGGGTTGAATACGGTAATGCACTGGTTTTCATCGACGCACAAAATGGCGTCCAGTGACGAGTTGATGATTGCCGCCATGCGTTTTTCGCTCAGCAGCAAGTCTTCGTTGCGTTGGCGCAGCACCACCGCGCTTTCCTGCAGCGCATGCCGTTGTGCCAGCAAGGGTCGCTGGTCAATGATGGCGCAGATGAAATGGGCCAACTCATCCAGCGGGTTTTCAATACGGGCGATATGCAAGTCGCCCGTGAATGTGCCGTTGGAGCCGGCGAGAAATACTACTTCGTTGACTTCACTGGTTTGCTCCGCTTTTGCGCTCAGAAACGCCACAGCCACTTCGTCGGTATGCCCTTGTGCCACAAAAGGCAGCAAAAAATGCAGTGGTGGATCGTTTTCCAGTGGCTGCAGCAGCTGCAGAGCCATCGCATTGCTCGCCAGGACAAGGCCTTCTTCGTCCACCACCATGAGTGCCAGCGGCACATTGGAAAAAAGCGTGGCAAAGCGCTCTGATGCGCCCTCTGCTTCCTGCTGGCTGTAGCGCAGGGCCTTGTTCTGCACTTCCAGTTCGGACTGGTACTTGCGCAGGTCTTCAATCATCTGCCCCGGGGCATAGCCGTCAACGGGCAAGTCCTGCGTCGTGCGCCCCGCTTTGCCCGACTGGTAAGCGGGTCGGGGAATGACACGGAATTTTTTACGGCGTGCGGGGTTGTTCATGGGTCAGTTGCGGGTCACGCTGTTGCCGGGCTCAAATACGGCTGCCTTCAAGGGGCTGTTGGTGGTGATAAAGCTTCGCAATACATCCGCATCAACAAAACCGGTGTTCACAAAACTTTTGTGCGTGTCCATTCGGGGGTAGCCATCGCCTCCCACCGCCATGAAGCTGTTGATAGCCATGCGGTAAACCCTTGCAGGGTCGATAGCATTGCCCTGAATGCGGGCATCCTGGATACCACCCGATGTGATCGTCAACGCAATACCCCCAAACTGGGGAAATGCACCAGAACCAGCGCTCATTTTTGCGGCGGCAGCCAGGTAATCCCGCAGTTCTGTACCGGTCAATTCCAGTGTGACCACCGTATTGCCAAACGGATGGACTTTCAGCACATCCTTGTAGTTGATCCGTCCGCCTGGCAAAGAGTCGCGCACGCCGCCCGCGTTCACGATTGCAAGATCGGCCCCGGTCCTGGCCATCATGGCTTGTGCGACCAGTACGCCCAGCGTGGTGGGTTGGCTGCGCACCAGGGCACGGTCGCCTTCCAGCCGCGCGTCACTGGCGCCCACATCGACCAGCAATTTTTGCTGACCGAACGCGCGGTAAGGCCGCAGCATCGCGAGCATGTCCCGGTCTTCCGCAATTTCGGGCGTGTAGTTCACCAGGGCTGCGATCCCATTAACGCCCGTGACCGACTTTTTGAGATTGATAGGAATAAGCGCATATTTGACAAGCCTGAACTCGCCGTTGCGGTACTGAAAATCAGCACGTCCCACGTACTTGCCCCATTCGTGGGCTTGCACGATCCAGGTGCCGTTCTGGCGATCGGGCGTGCAAGGGGCCCCGGGAACATACGCGCGGTCCAGGTTGTTTTCAGCCTTCATGCAGGCGGGGTTCTGCGTGTGCCCGCCCACGATCAGGTCAATGCCTGTGACTGCGCGGGCCATTTCCACGTCGCCAGGGGCCTGGGTCCCGTGGTTGCCGTTTTCGTAGTGGCCCATATGTGTGGCGGCAATCACCACGTCGGCCTTGCTGCGCATCTCGGGTACCAGTTGGGTTGCTTCCTGAATAGGGTTTCGAAACTCAATGGCTTGGATGTTGTCCGGATTTGCCATTTTTCGGGTGTCTTCTGTGGTTAATCCGATCACGGCAATGCGTACCCCGCCGAGGTTAAACACCTTATAGGCATCAAATAGGCGCGTTCCCTGGGAATAGATGTTGGCCGACAGCATGGGAAACCGGGCCAGAGCGCGCTGCATTCTCAATACGGCGGGACTTTTGTCGAACTCGTGGTTGCCCACCGCCATGGCGTCATAACCCAGCAGGTTCATGCCCTGGAAATCCGGCACCGCGTCCTGCAGGTCTGATTCCGGTACGCCGGTGTTGACATCACCGCCATCGAGAAGCAGGCTGTAGCCCCCTGCCGTTGACACTTCGCGACGGATGGAATCGATCACCGTCTTGCGAGCCGACATGCCGTATTCACCCTCGTCGTTTTGCCAAAAACGACCGTGGTGGTCATTCGTGTGCAGTACGGTGATGGTGTAGGTTTTGTCTTTCTCCGGCGCGGTGGATACCAGGCTGGTACAACCAGCCAACGCGGACAAGACCAACGCACCAAAAATGGTCTTTGCAGGGTGCATGGGCATACCTTAACGGGTTGGGGCGGGGCGGAGTCTGTTTATATCAAACTCGCTGACCGCGCCGCCCGTGTTACCCCATGCAGTGCGGATGTATGTCAATACCGCTGCCAGTTCCGGATCACTGAGCCGCAACTGGAACGGCGGCATGCCAAAGGGTCGTGGATTGCCCGCAGTGGCTGGTGCAAAGCCCCCATTCAACACAATCTGGACCAGGTTGGCAGGATTGGCCAGATTGATGGCACGGTTGCCGGCCAAAGCGGGGTAGGCCCCAGGCTCTCCCTGACCTTGCTTGCCGTGGCACTGGGCACAGTACTTCTCGTAGATCTTTGCGCCCAGGCCGGCGGGATCTGGGCGGCCTGCCTGGGAGAGGGTGGCCGCAGGGGTGGCCGAGCCACGGGAGGGCAAAGCCTTCAAATACACCGCCACTGCGTTGGCATCGGCATCCGACAGGTATTGGGTGCTGTTGAGCACGACTTCTGCCATGGGGCCGCTGGCATGGCCGCCGCCCGCGGTGCCGATTTTCAGCAGTGCTGCGATATCGCCGGTGCTCCAGCCAGAAACGCCGGCTTCATGCTGGTCGAGCAGCGAGGGGGCATACCAGTTGCTGGCAGGCACTGGTCCGCCGGCCAGCGCCTTGCTCTCATTGATTGCGCCCAACGCATTGCGGCTCGAGTGGCAAGCACTGCAATGGCCAAGACCCCGCACCAGGTAAGCACCGCGATTCCATTCGGCTGTCTTGCCCGCATCGGTCAAAGACGACACTGCTTCGGGTGCCGCGGTAAAGCTCAGTGTTCGCCACGCGGTGAGCGCCAACTGTGTGCTGTACGGCCAGCGCAGGCCATGGGCCATGTTGGGTTTGTTCACGGAGGGCAGGCTTTGCAAATAGGCGTAGAGGTCATCCGAGTCTTTCCGGGTGACGTGGGTGTAGTTGGTGTAAGGAAACGCCGGGTAGAGCAGGCGCCCGCTTTTGGACTCGCCATGGTGCAGGGCGCGCCAGAAATCCTGGGCAGACCACGAACCTATGCCTGTGGCCGGATGGGGCGTCAGGTTGCTGGAAAATACCGCGCCGAAAGGCGTGTCGATTCGTTTTCCACCGGCATAGGGCGCACCTCCCCGCTCGGTGTGACACAAAGCACAATTGCCCAGGCGCGCAAGGTAGGCACCGCGGGCTACTGTCACACGGGGTGACGCAGCGGGCGCTTGCACCTCTCTTGGCACTTGCGCTGGAGCGCTGCCACAGGCTATGTCGGGCGCGCCTGCCGTTTTGGGTGGGGGCTTGTCCGCTGCGCGGGAACGGGATGGCACCGGCTGTGACGACAGCCAGTGCGCGACGGCATTGATATCGGCATCGCCCAGTTCTTTCGCCACCTGCGCCATGCAGTCCGGCGCGCTGGCGTGGCGCTGGCCGGTTTGCCATCCACCCAGCTGGGCGTTGAGGTAGTCACGCGGCAGCCCCAGCAGGCCTGGCACGTTGGGCGCCACGCCTGTAAGGGCCGTGCCATGGCATTGCACGCAGGCCGGAATCCGTGAAACAGCGTCCCCATTTTTTGCCAACATTTCGCCGCGGGCCAATACCGCTGCGCTCGCTGCGGGCGGCTTGGGCTTGGCGTAAGGCAAGTCAAGTGAAGAGAAATAGTCCGCAATCTCTCTCAGGTAGGCGTCATTGAGCGGGTCAATCAGCCCGGTCATCAGAGCGTAGTGGCGCCTGCCATCCCGGAAGTTGACCAACTGGTTGTACAGGTAGCCCGCGGGCTTGCCAGCCAGCCGGGGGTAATAGCCATCTGGTCCGGCACGGCCCTGGTCGCCGTGGCAGGCGGTGCAGGCCAGCGTGCGCTGTGCCGTGGTGTCCTCAAAACTGGCCGCCTTGCTATCCGGTGCGGCTAACGTCAGGGTCAGGAGCGTGGCGAGGAGAAATCGTCGGTGCAATGCGGACATGCCGCAAGCATACCGCTCACGGGTTGACCCATACCACCCGTTTTCCCTGGTTCAACCAGGTTTCGTACTGGCCTGCATAGGCCTCTTCCAGACGGGAGCGCTTGACCTTGAGCGTAGGGGTGACGAAGTCGTTCTCCGGGGTCCAGGTGGTTGTGACGACGGCCAGGTAGTCCAGCTTTTCATGGGAATCGAGTCGCCCGTTCACGGCCTTGAGGTGGCGCTCAATGGAATCGGTCAGTTCACGCTTGCTTTGCGCAGTCGCGGATCGCACCACGGCATCCTGCGAGAGCATCACCAATGCAAAGGGTTGTGCAAAGTTGGCACCGGTGACGGCACACGCCTCGATGTCCGGGTGCATCACCAGCAGGTCTTCAATCGGCGCTGGGGCGATGTACTTGCCCTTGCTGGTTTTGAAAATGTCCTTGACGCGGCCGGTGATGCTGAGAAAGCCCGCGGCGTCAATCCGGCCTTTGTCACCGGTGCGCAACCAGCCGTCGGCTGTGATGGCCTCGGCTGTCTGGTCGGGCTCTTTGTAATAGCCCTGCATCATCGCCTGGCAACGCACCTGTATTTCGCCCGTTTCCGGCGCGACACGGCTCTCGACTTGATCGTAGGGCAGGCCGACCGAGCCGACCTGGCGCGAGCCCGGAAGTGTGGAGTGCGAAACGCCGCAGTTCTCGGTCATTCCATAGACCTCAATCAGATCCAGCCCCAGGTTGCGGTACCACTGCAACACATCGGCCGGCATGGGCGCGGCACCGCCAGCGGCCAGGCGGCATTTGTCGAGCCCAAGGCCCTTGAGAATCTTGCGGCGCACCAGCCAGCCAACGACCGGTATGCCGAGCAATTTTTCCAGCTTTCTCGCCGGCATTTTGGCGTGAACACCCTGTTGAAACTTGACCCACAAACGCGGCACCGAAAAAAAGATGGTGGGGCGTGCCCGCTGCAAATCCTGTATGAAAGTATCCAGTGCTTCCGCAAAGAAAACATGACCCCCATAGCGCAGGGAGGCCTGCTCAATGAGCATGCGCTCGGCCACGTGGGCCAGCGGCAGGTAGGAGATGTAGCGGTCACGGGCATCCATGCGTACACGCCGGGTGGCGCTGGTCACCCCCCAGGCCATTGACCGGAAGGTATGCACCACGCCCTTGGGCTTGCCCGTGGTGCCGGAGGTGTAAATGATGGTGCAGATCGCGTCCATGTCCGGCGCAGGTGCGCCTTGCAGGGGTGCGCTTTGGGCGATCACATCGCTCCACAGTGCCGCTTGGATATTGGGTGCCAGGGGCAGGGCAATCAGCTGCACTCCTGCTGGTACGCCAGCCTTCAGATTGCCGGTGTCGTCCATTTTGCCGACAAAGCAGGCGCGCGCCTCGCTGTGCTGCAGGATGTAGGACAGCGCTTCGCCATTGAACGTGGGGTAGATGGGAATGGACACATAGCCCGCCATCAGGATGGCCAGGTCAGCCAGTATCCAGTGGGCACTGTTTTTCCCCAGGATGGCGACCCGGCTGCCGGCGGGCCATCCTTGGGCCTGCAGCCAGCTCGCCATGCGGCGCACTTCGTCGGCGGCTTCGCCCCAGGTGATGTCCTTCACGGCTCCACCGCCGGTAGGCTGGGTCAAATAAACCTGGTTGCCCCGCTCACGCTCCCATCGGTACAGGCATTGCACGGGCAAGTCGCCGGGAGATACGGTGATGGGAGCAGTCATTGAGGGCGTCCAGTCAAAAGAGGTGCCCATTCTTGATGGGATGCCCGTGCCAGACAATAGTGTTGACCCTAGGTGACGTGAAGAGTTGAACTCGGCTTGGCAAGCGGCTGATCTATCACCAGATCCGATTGCGCGTGCGCAACACACGGCAAAAAATACCCTTCCGACTTCTCTTCTGCGCTCACGCCTGGCCATTCCATCGGGTAGCGGATGTGCCCCTGCGTCAGGCGGCACAAGCACGTCCGGCAGGTGCCATTGCGGCATGAACTGGGCAACTCCAGCCCTGCGAGTAAGGCCGCTTGCAGAACCGTCTGTGGTTCGCTGGCGGTGAATTTCCAGTTTCCGGGCTCCACGGTGATGCGATAGGTGGTGCTTTGATGTGGCATGTTGGAAGAATCGGACAAATGCCCGCATTGACCGTGCGGAAGGTCTGCGGCCGGTTTGCAGCGACAATCTAGCTCCATTTTTCAATTTTCCGCTTCAGGTTAACGCTCAGACATGTCCATCACGACTACTTTCACGGTTCGTCCCGCTACCTTGCGCGATGCCAAAGGCATTGCCGATCTTCACAACGCCACCGTGTGCGAGGCCTTCAAATCCGTTGTACCCGACGCGCCCGTTCCGGTCGCCGCCCTGGAAAAGACCCAGGCCCACTGGCGTGAGGCCATTGAATACGCAGAGCCCCAGGTGCATGTGGCGGTTTTTGGCGACAGAATAGTCGGCTTTGTGGGTTTTGACCGTTCGCGCGACAAAGGCACACCCCCCACCACCGGTGAGATTTGGCACATTTACGTGGACCAGGACTATTGGGGCTTGGGTGCCGGCCTTGCCTTGTGGGATGCCGCGCGCGACGGCCTGCTCGAAGAGGGCTGCACCAACGTGACCGTGTGGGTGCCCATTGCCAACGACCGCGCGATGCGCTTTCACGAACTGGCCGGGTTCAAGCGCGAAATGAGCAGCGCCAAGACGGTGCCCATTGGCAACGTCAAAGTGGAAGAGATTCGCCTCAAACGCGCCCTCGCTTAACGCGAAAGTTAGTCAGGTTTTCTTGACCACCGCGCTGCCAATGGAGTAGCCCGCTCCAAACGAGCAAATCACTCCCACTTCGTCCGGCTGGAAGTCGGCCTTGTGGCGGTGAAACGCAATGATGGAACCGGCGGATGCGGTGTTGGCAAACTCATCCAGAATCACCGGTGCTTCTTCCCGCGTGGCATCGCGACCCAACAGCTTGCGGCCAATAAACTGGTTCATGGACAGGTTGGCCTGGTGCAGCCAGAAACGGCGCACGTCGGCCGGTGCCAGGTCCAGTGACGCCAGATGGCCGGCAATATGCTCGGCCGCCATGGGGCACACCTCTTTGAACACTTTGCGACCCTCTTGCTGAAAGAGTTGGTCGCGGTCATCCGGGTTGCGGTCTTCCGCCCGGGACATGAAGCCGGCGTTGTTGCGGATGTTGTTGGAAAACGTGCTGAGCAGGCGGGTGCCCAGGATCTCGAACGCACCGGCCGGGGCCAGGTCCAGCCGCTCGATCAGGATGGCGGTGCAGACGTCGCCAAAGATGAAGTGGCAGTCGCGGTCTTTCCAGGCCAGGTGAGCGGACGTGATTTCGGGGTTGACCACCAATACCGCGCGGGCGGAGCCCGTTCGTACGGCGTTCACCGCCATTTCAATCGCAAACGTGGCGGATGAGCAGGCCACGTTCATGTCAAACGCATAGCCCTGCACGCCCAGCGCGGTTTGAATCTCCACGCCCATGGCGGGGTAGGCGCGCTGCATGTTGGCGCTGGCGCACATCACCGCATCCACATCGGCGGCGGTTTTGCCGGCTGCGGCCAAGGCGTCCTGGCAGGCTTTGACGCCGATCTCGGCCATCATGGAAATTTCGGTATCCGGGCGCGGTTTGAACGCGGGGCGCATGCGCCGGGGGTCCAGCACGCCGGACTTGTTCATGACATAGCGGCGCTTGATGCCAGATGCTTTTTCAATGAACTCCACATTGGAGTCGGTCAGGGCGGTATGGGTGCCCGCAGCGATCTCGGTCGCGTAGCGGGCGTTTTCCAGCGCTGCGTACTGGTTGAATGCGGCTACCAGTTCTTCGTTGGTAATAACTTCGGGCGGCGTGAATAAGCCGGTGCTGCTGATGGCGACGCGATGCATAGTAAATAGCTCTTGTTTTCTGGCGAACGGGAAGGTGCGCATTGGCCAAGTCCAATGCCGCGCTGATTATGCGCCGGGTTGGCGCAGTCGCAGGCGTTACAACCGCGCCCTTGATGGAGCGCCAAAGGGCGTAACCTCGTCGCTATTTGAGGATTGACAACATGACTCTCTTCCGTGGATGGGCCGCCACTCAGGCCGGCAGTGCTTTGGAGCGACTGGATTTTGACCCCGGTGCCCTGCACCCCGAAGACGTGGAAATTGCCGTGGAACACTGCGGTGTGTGCCACTCTGACCTGGCCATGGTTGACAGCGAGTGGTTCCCGGCCACGTATCCGCTGGTGCCCGGCCATGAGGTGGTGGGGACCATTGTTGCCTTGGGCGCGCAGACCAAGGGCCGTAGCGTGGGCCAGCGCGTGGGTGTGGGCTGGCACAGCAACAGTTGCTGCCACTGCAATTTCTGTATGGGCGGGGAGCAAAACCTGTGTGCCAAGCGCCAGCCCACCATCGTGGGACGGCACGGTGGCTTTGCCGACCGGGTGCGCGCGCACTGGAGCTGGAGTTTGCCCCTGCCAGAGGGCCTGGACCCGGCGAGTGCGGGGCCACTGATGTGTGGTGGCGGCACCGCCTTTTTGCCGTTTGTGATTCATGGCATCCAACCCACCGACCGGGTCGGCGTGGTCGGTATTGGCGGTTTGGGGCACCTGGCGGTGAAATTTGCCCGGGCCTGGGGCTGCGAGGTCACCGCGTTTACCTCCACGCCGTCCAAACGCGAAGAGGCCTTGCTGCTGGGCGCGCACCACACCGTGTCCAGCGTGGATGTGAATGCGCTCAAGGCCATTGCTGGCAGTCTGGACTTTCTGCTGGTGACAGCGGGTGCCAGCCTGGAGTGGGATGCCTTGCTGGCCACACTGGCTCCCAAGGGCCGGTTGCACATGGTGGGCGTGGTAACCGAGGCCATGAAGGTTCGCACGGGCGGATTGCTGTCCTGGCAGCGCAGTATTTCGGCCTCACCCACACCATCACCGACCGTGCTGGCCAAAATGCTGGCGTTTTCTGCCCGCCACGGTATTGCACCGCAGGTGGAGCACTTCCCCATGAGCCGCGTAAATGAGGCTCTGGACCACCTGCGCGCAGGTAAAGCCCGCTACCGGGTGGTGCTGGACGCTGATTTCAACTGAGTAGCGGCTTAGGCTTCGCCACCAAACCGCTTGATGAGGTTGTCGATGTAATGCTCGGTCAGCCTTTCGAACTCGGCCTCCACCAAGGGCGAAACGACTATTTTCGTCAGGGCAGGCAGTGGAACGGTAAGTTCACCTTTCACTGTGAGAACCACGTTGGTAGACTTTTTGTTGCTGGTGATCTTCCAGCTGCCTGACACCAGAGCGTTGCCTTCGCCCTTGACGGGTGTCCAGACGACGGTGCCCTTGGCCTTGTTGGACACATATTTGGATGCATAGATGGTTTGCAAATGGATTTGTGCAATGCCGATCTTTTCCATTTCCCAGCGATAGGCTCCGTCGCCCAGATCCACCAATTGGTCGACATTCGGGTAGAAGCTGGCCGAGGTGGGCACATCGGCCAGCACCTCGAATACCTCTTTGGCCGGAGCCTTCACATCGAACTCGTAGCCCAGTTCAACTTCAATGGTCATGGTCATGGCGGGTCTTCTCAATCAGGTTTTTTGGGTCCCTATCGTACCGCGCAGGCGCTGCAGGGTAAGTTGCAGCAGGCGGGCGTCGGAACTGGCGCGGTGGCGCTGCGCGCCGCGCTCGCTGCCAATCTGCGCCTTGACGGTATGCCACTGGTCTGCCTCGTTGTCGCTCAGCAAGACGCGCAGGTTTTCCAGCTTGAAGCGGGGTGTCATGTCTGCCGCATCAAACAGGGCGCCCAGCCAGCTGTAGTCATTGACCCAGCCGTCCGAGTACACCGTCTGGCCACCGAGCTGGAGGTTCATCGTACGGGCCACTTCCTGCACTGGGAGGCCGCGCTCCAGAACCATGGCGCGCGGAATGTGGTGGGTCGCTTCGGCTTGTGCATCCCAATGCGTCCAGTGCGCTTCGGGGCGTATCAGGGTGCAATAGGCATGGCCGTTGGGGAGCACAAATCCCACTTCAATCGGGTAACTGTTGCGACCAAAACCCGACGCTTCAACATCCAGCATGGTGGGGGCAGGGGCGGTTTGCGGAGGGTCTATACGCATGGCTGTTAAATTAGTACCTTATGCCAAGCAGCTTACTCGCCCTTTTAGATGACATCGCCACCATTCTGGACGATGTTTCCGTGCTCTCCAAAGTGGCCGCCCAAAAGACGGCGGGTGTGCTGGGAGACGACCTTGCGCTCAACGCCCAGCAGGTGGCGGGTGTCACCGCAGACCGGGAGCTGCCGGTGGTGTGGGCGGTGTGCAAGGGCTCGCTGCTGAACAAGCTCATTCTGGTGCCATCGGCCCTGGTGATCAGCATCGTCATTCCCTGGGCGGTGACGCCCTTGCTGATGGTGGGCGGCGCCTACCTCTGCCTGGAGGGCTTCGAGAAACTGGCTCACAAGTTCTTTCACAGCAAGGAAGACGATGAGGCCCGTGCACAGGCCCTGCTGCAGGCGGTTATCGACCCGTCGGTGGACCTGCTGGCGCTGGAGCGTGACAAAGTGAAGGGGGCCATTCGTACCGATTTCATTTTGTCGGCCGAGATCATTGCCATCACGCTGGGCACGGTGCAAAACAGCCCATGGACCACCCAGTTGGTGGTGCTCAGCGGTATTGCGGTGGTGATGACGTTCGGGGTGTATGGTTTTGTGGCGGGTATTGTGAAGCTCGATGACGCCGGACTGTATCTGAGCCGGCGCCCGGGTACGGGGCTCTGGACCCGGATGCTGCAAGCTGTGGGAACGGGCTTGGTGCACTCCGCTCCGTGGTTGATGCGAATCCTCGCAGTGGTCGGTACGGCCGCCATGTTTTTGGTGGGCGGTGGCATCCTGGTGCACGGGCTGGGGCCTTTGCACCACGGAGTGCAGGCGCTGCTGGCGATGGCCGGTTCATCCGGCGTGGTGCAGGCTGTGCTGCCCCTGGTGCTCAATGCCTTGGTGGGCGTGGTGGCGGGCGGCCTGGTGTTGCTGGGCGTGACTGCGGTGCAACGCGTTTCGAAACGCATAAAAAACGACGAAAAATAATGGCTTCATCCGCGAAAACCGCAGTGAAAACGGCAACAAAACCCGCTCCCAAGGCCAAGGTCAAACCGGTGGCGGCTGAGCCCTTCTTGCGCTTCTACCATTCGGAGGCGCTGCGTGCCAAAACCGACGCCACACTGGGCGCGCTGGAAGTGGCCTCCAACCCCGAAGCGCACCGGGACCGGCTGGCCGATCTGGTGGAGGAGCTCATCGAGAGCGGCATGGACTACTACTTCCTGCGGGCGCTCAAGTTGGCAAAAATGGGCTTTGTGGCCGAGCAGTCGGCACGGCTGGGCATGTCGGGGTCGGTGAAACTCATTGCTTCTGTCAGCCGCAAGTTCATTGTGCGTATGGATGGGGCGCAACTGGTCGTCGTGTCCGCGCACATCCGTGCACTCACCTCCTGATGGGTGTGGTGTCTGCATCCGGATATTTAAGTAAAAAGTGGCTCTAGCCCCCGTCAAACCTGCGCAAGCCGCTACCAAATCAATAGCGCCAGGATTGCTGCTGGCCACGCTCGGTGCGATTGCCTTCAGCGGCAAGGCGATCATCGTCAAGCTGGCTTATCGCCATGGTGTGGACGCAGTCACGCTCATCATGTTGCGCATGCTGTTTGCGCTGCCGTTTTTTCTGGGCATGACCTGGTGGGCGAGCCGCACCCGCAATGGCCGCAAGCCCCCACCGCTGACGCGCAAAGACTTGCTGGGCATTCTCTGGCTGGGTGTTACCGGCTATTACCTGGCGAGCTTTCTGGACTTTGCCGGGCTGCAGTACATCACGGCATCGCTGGAGCGGCTGATTCTGTACCTCAACCCCACGCTGGTGCTGCTGCTGGGGTGGGTGCTGTTCAGGCGACGCATCGGGCGGCGCCAAGCCGTGGGCATGGCGATCAGCTACGCCGGTGTGTTGCTGGTGTTTGGCCATGAGGTCACGCTGCAGGGCGCCCATGTGGCGCTGGGTGCGGTTTTGGTGTTTCTGAGCGCCGTCAGCTACGCGCTGTACCTGTTTTACAGCGGCGAGCTGGTGCAGCGCCTGGGCTCCATGCGTCTGGTGGGGTTGGCGACTTCGGTGGCTTGCGTGCTGTGCATTGCGCAATATGTGATCCTGCGCCCGCTGGACACCGTGCTGGCGGTGGCGCCCGAGGTGGTCTGGCTCTCGGTGCTCAACGCAACT
>Ga0105047_10006803_pt1 | contig 19339 bp, 19 predicted proteins | sample MAT04_FD_78384 | JGI IMG/M metagenome (GOLD analysis project Ga0105047, IMG submission 78384) | Freshwater microbial communities from Lake Fryxell liftoff mats and glacier meltwater in Antarctica - MAT-04 (megahit assembly) | ecosystem: Environmental > Aquatic > Freshwater > Ice > Liftoff... | reverse complement strand
GGCCAGCGAGACGCCGTACAGCGAGTCGCCACCGAGCTCGTCGGTGATGGTGGGAAGCGCGGTGATCACGGCGGTGACCTCGAACGCGACCAACGTGACCGCCAGCACCATGCCTGCGGCCAGCATGCGCTGCTGCGCGTCGAACGGGGTGCGGCTCACCAGTTCGGGGTTGCCGGTGACGACCTTCACACCGGGGAACCCGGGGCCACCAAGGGCCACGGGCGGTTGCGCTCGGCGGTGAGCGCAAGGTCGAGCAGCAGCTGCTCGGTGTAGTGACGACCGACGACCTGCAGACCGATGGGTAACCCGTCGACGGCACCGGCGGGGATGGAGATTGCCGGGTTGCCGTGGAGATTGGCGGCGAACGTGAGCCGGCCGTTGTTGCCTGGGCCGGCCTCGAGGCCGCCGAACACTCCCGGCAGCGGGCCGGCGGCATCGAACGCGACGTCGGGGTTGCTGGCGGTGATGAGGTAGTCGATGCCGTCCACCGGATCGAAGATGCGAGCCATCGCCTCGTTCAGCTCCACGCGGCGGCGTTCGATCTTGGCGCGCACCGCCGAGTCGTACTTGCCGACAGCCATCTGCATTCCGAAGCGGATCTCGGGAGTCAGGTCGTTGGCACACTCGGGCCACAGGCCGGCCAGCTGCGCTTCGATGGCCAGGTTGCCGCTGAGCGACCAGGCCGAGCCCATGCGCGGCAACGCAGTGTCCACGCCGTCGACCCGTTGCATGCCGGTGTCGGCAACCAGCGCGGTGCCAGCTTCCTCGAGCAGTTCCCACATCACCGGAGAAACCACTGAGGTGCCCCAGTTCGGAGCGAACGCGACGCGTGCGCCGCGCAGTGCTTCCAAATGGGTGCCCAGCCCGGCTTCCCAACCGGTCTCGCGTGGCAGGCTGAGCGGGTCGCGTGCATCGAAGCCGTTGGTGACATCGAACCAGCGCGCTGTGTCGCGCACGGATCGCGAGATGCAGCCGATGGTGACGGTGAGGTTGCCGTACGCGGCCATCGGCCCGCGTGGGATGCGACCGATGGTGGCCTTGAGGCCGACCATGCCGGTGAACCCTGCCGGGATGCGGATGCTGCCACCGCCATCGCCTGCCGTGCCAAGGGTGACCAGGCCACCCGACACCGCGGCGGCGGTGCCGCCACTGCTGCCGCCGGGGGTGCGGCCGTGTTGCCAGGGGCTGTGCGTGGCGCCGTGCAGCTTGGTGCGGGTGACGTTGACGCCACCGAACTCGCTGGCGGTAGTGAGGCCCATCAGCACAGCGCCGCCATCGTCGCGGAGGCGCTGCACCATCGTGCCGGTGTGCGCTGCGACCTGGTCTTTCAGCGGCACCGAGGCGTGGGTGTCGGGCCAGCCCTGCACCTGGTCCAGCTCTTTGACGCCAATGGGCACACCGCCGAACGGCTTGCTCACGTCGGCAACCCGGGCCGCGGCCTCGGCCTGCTCGCGCGGTAGATAGCAGAACGCGTTCAGAGTGCTCGCGTCAATGGCCTGATACGTGGCCTGCAACTCTTCAAGCGGTGTGCGCCGACCTGCGCGAAACTCTTCGACGAGCGAGCAGGCATCGCCCTGCCACGGCATGTTCCCCATGCCGGTCACCCTACTGCCAGGGCCTCGATCAGCTCGGTCGGAGCGTCCGCGCTCACCGTCAACTCGCGCAACCTCACTGGGATGCCGGTGACGCGAGCACTGGCGGGCGGGTCGATGGTGAGGGTCACCAGGCCCTTGCCGGAGCCGTTGACCAGCCAGCGTCCTCCCCAACCGTGCATACCGCGGCTGAGCGGGCGGCGGGTACTTGGTGCCGCCGCGGTGATCGAGGAGCGCGGCACAGTGGCCCGAAAGCCCCAGCCCATTTGCACACGAAAAGTGTCGTCGTCGAGGTGGATGCTGCTGAACCGGGGCCCAAGGCCGAGCAACTTCAGCAGCCCGCCGCCCATGCTGGTGTAACGAATTGCGTACGTCATGTCGTCAGTATGAGCCTGGTCGGGATGCGGCGCCCTCCATCGGGGGGATGGTTACGCATCCCCCTAGAGTCGGACCTCAATGGACAGTCGTAGCTTCCTCGGCCTGCAGCAGAGCCACAACCCGTATCGCTGGTCGATGGAGGTGACCCCCACGTTGGCCACCACCGGCGGGTTCCTGTTCGGCGGCTGCGGCCTCGGTGCGGCCATCTCGGCGCTGGAGGGCACCAGCGGGCGCGAGGTCGTGTGGGCCACGTCGCAGTACCTGTCCTACGCAAAGCCCGGCGAAGTGATGGACATCGACGTCACCATTGCGGTCGCCGGCCACCAGATCACCCAGGCCCGCGCCGTCTGCCATGTCGGCAACCGCGAGATCCTCACCGTCAACGCCGCGCTGGGTGATCGTCCGATGGACCACCGGGGCCAGTGGGAGCGCATGCCAGAGGTTCCCGGCCCCGACGAGGGCGCTGTGCGGACCCACCGCCACCCCATCGACGGCACCATCAACGAACGCATGGAGCAGCGGATGGTCAAGGGCCGGCCGTTCGAGGACCTGGACGGCACCCAGGGTGATGGCCAGACGCTGATGTGGGCTCGCATCCCCGATGTGATCGAGGGTGTGGACGCCACCGCCCTGGCAGTACTGGGCGATTTCGTGCCGATGGCCGTCGGCCAGGCGCTGGGCGTGCGAGGCGGCGGCAACAGCCTGGACAACACGCTGCGGGTGGTGCACCTGGTGCCCACCGAGTGGGTGCTGCTCGACATCCGGGTGCACGCGGTGGAGCGCGGCTTCGGCCATGGCCTGGTGCACATGTTCGCGCAGGATGGCACGCTGCTGGCCACCGCCAGCCAGAGTTGCATCGTTCGTTTCTGGAAGAGTTGAGCGTTGCGCCGTCAGCGAGTGATGACATGAAGGGGAACCACCGATGAGCATGCCGAACCGACCGGGGATGACCGTGCCGTTGCCCGGCCCGTTGCATACCCACCGCGACAAGCTGGGCGAGCTGGCCGACATGGGCTACACCGACATCTGGTCGGCCGAGAGCGACGGCGCCGACGGCTTCACGCCGTTGGCCCTGGCCGCTGCTTGGGAGCCCCGCTTGCGCTTGGGCACGGCAATCATTCCCGCCTACACCCGTTCGCCGGCCTGCTTCGCCCAATGCGTGGCCTCGTTGGCCGACGCTGCGCCCGGCCGTTTTGCCATCGGTATTGGTAGCAGCAGCAACGTAATTGTCGAGAAGTGGAACGGCGTGCCGTTCGAAGAGCCGTACAAGAAGGTGCGCGACGTCGTGCGCTTCCTGCGCGACGCGTTCAGCGGCGAGAAGGTGGCCAAGCGGTACGACACGTTCGAGGTGAACGGCTTTCGCCTGGGCGTGCGGCCCGAACAGACCCCGCCCATCCTGGTGGCCGCGCTGCGCGAAGGCATGCTGAAGTTGGCTGCCCGCGAAGGTGACGGCGCCATCATCAACTGGCTGGGCGCCGACGATGTGCCGCAGGTGACCAAGGTGGTACACGATGCCGCCGGCGGCGTGGAGAAGGAGATCGTGGCCCGCATCTTCTGCTGCCCCAGCGAGAACGCCGACGTGGTTCGCGCTAGCGCCCGGTTCGCGATCGCGGCCTACATGAACGTGCCGGTGTACGCCGCCTTCCAGGAGTGGCTGGGCCGTGGCCCGGCGCTGCAGGGCATGTGGGACGCATGGAAGGCCGGCGACCGCAAGGCCGCCCTGGCTGCCATTCCCGACGAGGTGGTGGACCAGCTGATCGTGCACGGCTCGCCCGAGCATTGCCGGGCCACCATCCAGCGCTACTTCGACAACGGTGTGACCACGACGTCGTTGGCGATTCTGCCGCTCGACCCGGACCTGAAGCACTGGGATGCCGTGAAGGCACTTGCGCCGTCGGCCGGGTGAACCGGCTCAGGCCGCGCGGCGGGTTGCGGACGGTGTGGTCTCGGACTGCCGGCTGGCAGCTCTGGCAGCCAACTGGGCCTTGATGGCGGCAATGTGGGCGAGCCCGGTCTGCCGGGTGCGCTGATCGAGCCGGAACTGCAGGGGAAGATCGCCCGGCGACAGCAGCGCCAGCTGCTCGGGGGCCTGTGTGGAAGTAGTGCTGAGGGCCATGTGGGCATCGTGCCAAAAGGGTGTGACAGAGTTCCTGCGACACCTCTGAGCAGGTGCAACGGCTAGACCACCAGCAGGTAGGAACCGACCACTGACACGACCGCGATTACCACCGGGGTGGCGATGGCGGCCCACTTGGGCAGCGGCTTCCACGAGGGGGCGAGCATCACGAACCCGCAGATGGCACCACCGATGGCACCACCGACGTGACCGCCCTTGGAGATGCCCGAGATGGTGAAGGTGAGCACGATGTTGAGCATCAGCGTGGTGCCGATGCCGGTGCTGAAGACGTTGACACCACGGCGGTGCAGGCCGATGGCCGCGCCGGCCATCAGGCCGAACACTGCGCCCGAGGCGCCGCCGCTGATGCCGCCGCTGTCCAGCAGCAGCACGCCCAGCGAGCCGGCCAGCAGGCTGGCCCCGTAGATCAGCAGCATCTTGACCGGGCCCAGTGCCCGTTCCACCAGGTTGCCCAACTGGAACAGCAGGAGCATGTTCATCGCGATGTGGAACACGCCGTAGTGGATGAAGCCGGAGGTGACCAGGCGGTACCACTGGTGCTCGGGGAGGTACGCAGTGCCCTCCCAATTGGGCAGGCCACCCTGCAGCGCCTCCTTACTGAGGCCGAGGTTCCAGTGGGCCCTGGTCATGTTGCCGCCGAGCGTGCGTGAGTCCAGCGCGATCATCAGCAGGAACACCGCGAGGTTGATGCCCATCAGGGCATACGTCACCGGCGTGAGCACCCGCGACGAAGCGAGCTTGGCACGGGTGGCCACATCGGGCCGTGCGGCCTTGGCGCACTCGAGGCAGTGGGAGCCGACGGACGCTTGAACCAGGCAATCGCTACAGGCCGGCCGACCGCAGCGCGTGCAACTGCGGCCGCCCTCGCGATCCGGGTGGCGATAGCAGCGGGGGATCGTGGGCGGTTCGGGCAGCGACACGTCGGTCAGGCTAGCCACGTGCCGTCAGAGGAGGGCATCGAGCCCGATAGCCAGCAGCACCAGCGCGACGACCAGCCCGTTGTAGACGGTGTGCGCAGTGGTGGACTCGATGGTGGCGAGGTGACGGCTGGGCGTCAGCCGGTAGGACCGCAGGTACACCCACATGAAGTAACCACCACCGATGGACAGCGCGATGGCGGCCCCCAACGGGATGCCGATGAGCGCGTGGACCAGCCCGAACTGCACCACCTTCACCGCTCGCCGCCGGCCCGACCAGGCTTCTGCCCCGGTGCGGAACATGCGCTCTTCCGCGTACGCGAACAGCGGAAGCGCGGGTAGCAGCAGGCACATGAACGCCAGCGGGATGATCCATTCCCAGACGGTTCCCACCGTTGCGTCGGACGAGCCGAACACGGGGTTGCCGTTGCCGCCGAGCATCGACCACCAGCCCCAGGAGAGGCCTGGCACCTGGACCAGCGCAGCGGCCGCGGCGATCACCGTGGTGAGCAGAAGCGGCACCGGCCACACGTGGCGCCAGCCGATGCGGCCCAGCACCTCGCGCACGATGGACCGACCGTCGGCCGAGCGCGAACGGCGCAGGCCGGTGGCGAGGCGAACGCCCATGAAGCCCAGGACTGCAAACGTCAACACGTTCATCAGCGAGTTCTCCACGACGACCGAGTGTACGGGTCGACGCTACTGTCGGCCGGTCAGCCCTCACCGGGGCGACGGGAGGGGAACGCCATGGCATGGGACTTCGAGACCGAGCCCGAATTCGAGGCCAAACTGGCCTGGATGCGCACGTTCGTGCGCGACGAGATCATCCCGCTCGAGGCCCTCTCCGACAAGTGGCGCAGCCCGGCTGGCCGCAAGGTGTTCGCAAGCATCACAGCGCCGCTCAAGGAGCAGGTGAAGGCACAGGGCCTGTGGGCGGCGCACCTGCCGCCCGACATGGGTGGCCAGGGTTTCGGCCAGGTGAAGCTCGGTCTGATGCACGAGATCCTCGGACAGACTCCGTACGGGCCAGGCATCTTTGGCAACCAGGCGCCCGATAGCGGCAACGCGGAGCTGATCGCCGTCGGCGGCACGCCAGCCCAGCGCGAACAGTGGATGCAGCCGTTGCTCGACGGCCGCTACCGCAGCTGCTTCAGCATGACCGAGCCCGGCGCCGGCGCCGACCCCACCTTGCTCACCACCACCGCCATGCGCGACGGGGATGAATGGGTGATCAACGGCCACAAGTGGTTTTCGTCGAATGCGTCCATCGCCGATTTCCTGATCGTGATGGTCAATACCGGCGACTACGAGATGCCCTACAAGAACTACTCGATGATCATCGTCCCGACCGCGACCGAAGGCGTCAACATCCTCCGCGACGTGCCCACGATGGGCGAGTCGGACCACAAGACCGGCGAGCCCGGCGGTCACGCCGAGATCATCTACGACAACGTGCGCGTGCCGTTCGAGAACGTGGTGGGCGGGAAGGACGGCATCGGCCAGGGCTTCGCGCTCGCGCAGAAGCGCCTCGGCCCGGGCCGCATCCACCATGCGATGCGCTGGCTCGGCCAGAGCCGCCGTGCCTTCGATCTGCTGTGCGAGCGGGCGCTCACCCGTTACACGCACGGCAGCCTGCTGGCTGAGAAGCAGATGGTGCAGGACTGGATCGCGCAGAGCTACGCCGATATGCAAGCCGCCCGTCTGCTCACATTGCACGCCGCCTGGAAGCTGGACCAACTGCACGCGGCGGGCAAGCACTACAGCGATGCCCGTGTCGAGATCGGTGTCATCAAGTTCTGGGGTGCCAAGGTGCTGCACGACGTGATCGATCGCGCCATCCAGATCCACGGTTCGCTCGGGTACACCACCGACCTGCCCTTGGAGGGCATGTACCGTGCCGCTCGCGCAGCCCGCATCTATGACGGGCCCGACGAGGTGCACAAGGTCACCGTGGCCCGTCAGGTCCTCAAGGGGTACCGCCCCAGCGATCCGTCCATCGAGCACCTGCCCACGCGCCGGGCCGCCGCGCTGGAGAAGTTCGCCGACTACCTCGACGAGGTCGCGGTCAACGACTGAATCGGTGGACGACCGGCCGGGCTCAGCGAGTGCTGCGGCTTGCAAACACGTCGGCAGCCGTGGGCTCGCCCAGCAGGTACCCCTGCACCAGGTCGCAGCCCAGCACCCGCAGGCGGCGCAGCTGGTCGGCGGACGTGACCCATTCGGCCACCACCTGCATGTCCAGCGCGTGGGCCAACTGGATGATGGCCCGCACGATCGGGTCGTCGTCGCCGCTGGTGCCCAGCATGCGTGCGACGGTGCCGTCCAGCTTCAGCACGTCGGCCTCGCATGTGCGCAATGCGGTGAGTGACGAGATACCGGTACCGAAGCTGTCCAGCGCCAGCTGCACGCCGAAGCGACGCAAGGCCTGCATCGCGCGCAAGTTGCCGGGTTGGCGGTCGTTGAGCGTGTCCTCGTCGAAGTCGAGCGTCAGCTGGTGCGGGCTGAGCTCCATCTGGCGGACAGTGGCGAGCACCCGTTCGACGAATGTGCCCTCGGCCAGCTGACGGGCAGCGATGTTGATGTGCACGCTGAAGCCGCGGTCGACCAGACCCGAATCCAGCCATGCGCGCGTGTCGAGGCATGCCTGGCGGATGACCCAGTCGCCGATGGGCACGATTGCGCCGGATTCCTCGGCCAGGTGCAAGAACTGGGCCGGCAGCAGCGTGCCGCGCTCGGGGTGGTCCCAGCGCAGCAGTGCTTCGGCGCCTGCAACGCGGCCACTGTGGGTGGAGATGATGGGCTGGTAGGCCAGGCGTAGCTGGCCGGCGGCAAGCGCGCGTTCCAGCTCGTTGCCGAGCTGCTTGTGGCGGCGCGACTCGGCCCGCATCGCTTCGGTGTACAGCTCGCTGCGTGAACGGCCGCGACGCTTCGCTTGGTACATCGCGATGTCGGCGTTGCGGAGCAGCTCGACCGCTGCCTCCTGCCCGCTGACGCCGTCCATGTGGGCCGGCTCGCTGACCGCGACGCCGATGCTGACCGACAGCTCGACCTCGACGCCGTGCACCATGATGCGGCCACTGAGCGAACTACGGACGCGCTCGGCGAGGTCGAGCGCGGTGTGTTCGTCGATGCCGCCGTCGCACAGCACGACGAACTCATCGCCACCGATGCGGGCCACGACGTCGGAGGGCCTGGTGGCGTAGGAGATGCGGTGGGCGACCTGCGCGAGCAGCGCATCGCCGATCTCGTGGCCGACGGTGTCGTTGACGTCCTTGAGCCGGTCGACGTCCATGAACAAGATGGCGACGTTGTTGCGGGTGCCACGGATGCCGTCGAGTGCGTCGGCAGCGGTGCGCAGCAGCAGCAGGCGGTTGGGCAGCCCGGTGAGCGGGTCGTGGTTGGCCTGACGGGTGAGCTCGCTCTGCAGGTGCTTGGTGGCAGTGATGTCGCTGGCGACGCCACCCCAGTACTCGACCAGGCCGTCGGCCGAGCGGTGCAGCACGAGATCGATGTCGAGCGTGCGTTCCAGCCCGTCGGGGCCGCGGAAGCCGACCTCGCCCGACCAGGTGGAGGTGACGCTGCTGTCCATCACCTCGCGCGGCACCTGGTCGCGGATGGCCTGCAGCAGGCCGCGGGCGGCCGGGTCGCGGATCAGGTCGACCTCGTCGACCACGCCGAACAAGCGGCGAGCCGCCTCGTTGGTGTACACCGGGGCGCCGTTGCGGTCGAGGATGATGACGGCGTCGTTGGTGGAGCCGACCACCCCCATCAGCCGGTCGAGTAGCTGCTGACTACTGATGTTCTCGGTGTGGTCGAGCGCGGTTCCGCCGTACCCGATGACCCGGCCGATGGGGTCGCGCATCGGCTGGGCATCGATGCGCACCCAGGTCATGCGGCCTTCGCCGTGCCAAACGCGGAATTCGAACTGGACATCGTCGTCGTCGTCGGCCGCTCGCCGCCACTGCAGCTCGGCCGAGGCGCGGTCGCCGGGGTGGGCGCTGGCCCACGGCGGCTGGCCGACGGGAGAACCGGCGGAAACCTGCACGAGCGCGCCAAATGCTGCATTGGCCGCAGTGACGCGGCCATCGCGGTCGGCCTGGAAGAGGCCCACCGGCAACGTTGGGAGCAACTCGATGATGTCCGCCATCCTTACTGGGTAGAAATGTGAGCAATCTCTGTATCGGCGTGAGTTAACTGCGACTGAAGGTGCCGATGATTTCAGCACTTGCCAGCTCTTCGCTGCCAATTGCAGCCAGCAGTTCGGCCACCGGCACCCCGTCACCCAGCCCTGTTGCACTGCCAAGATAGTGCACCGTGATGACGTAGGTGTGCTCCGTGCCCGCGGGCGGGCACGGACCGGTGTATCCCAGATCGCCGTTGCCGTTCGTGGCCTCGTACGCGCCCAGCGGCACGGTGTCCTCGTTGAGCGCAATGCTGGTGGCGGAAAGACCTGCAATGGCCCAGTGATCGAAGTCGGGTGCATCGCGATCGGTGAGCGTGACGGCGATCTCGGCGGTGCCGACTGGCCCCGGGCTCCACGACAATGCGGGCGCCACGTTGAGGCCAGAGCAGGTGTAACGCTGGTCGATCTCGGCACCGTCGCGCCACGGAGCGGTGGCCGTGAAACCGATGACCGTGGGCGGCAGGGTGACAACGCTGGTGGGCACCGAGTTGCTGCCATCCGGGTCGCTGAACGACGGATCGTCGGTACCGATTGTGCCCGGGACCGAGATGGACTGGTTCTGATCCGGCCGCGCAGGGCGCAGGGTGCGGCCATCGTCGCGGCACCCCGCGACGAGGGACAGCAACAGGCAGGTGGAGGTGAGCAGGAGCACTCGGCGCACGTCGGCAGCCTAGGCGGCGGCGCGGTCGAACGGGGTGCACGCGGATATCGTGCACACGTGGATTCCCCGATCGACAAACAGCCTCTCTGCGTGCTCACGGTGCACGCCCACCCCGACGACGAGGCATCGAAAGGTGCCCCCACGCTGGCCAAGTACCACGCCGAGGGCGTGCGCACCGTGCTGGTGTGCTGTACCGGCGGCGAAGAAGGCGACCTACAAAACCCTGGTTTGCGCGAGCCCGGTCAGCCATTCCACGGTCTCACCCCGCAGCAGGAGAAGGAAGTGCTGGCCCAGCTGCGGCCCATCGAGTTGGCGCGTTCGGCCGAGGTCATCGGTTTCGACGAGGTGCTCATGCTCGGCTACCGCGATTCGGGCATGGCCGATAGCGAGCCCAACAACCACCCCGACTGCTTCCACATGGCCCCGCTCGGCGAGGCCGTCGGCAGGCTGGTGGCCATCATCCGTCGTGAGCGCCCGCAGGTCATCATCACCTACGGCGACGACCAGCGCGGTTACCTGCACCCGGATCACCTGAAGGTTCACGACATCTCCGGCCCCGCGTTCGACCGCGCCGGCGACCCGGCCTGGTACCCCGAGCTGGGTGAGCCGTGGCAGCCACTGAAGCTGTATTACACGGTCTGGTCGAAGGCTCGTCTGATGGCAGTGCACGAGGGCATGATCAAGCACCGCGGCGAGTCGCCATACGAGCAGGACTGGCTGGATCGCCCAGGCCACGACCATCGCATCACCACCCGCATCGAGGTGGGCGCGTACCTGTGGGCGCGCAGTGGGTCCTTGCGGGCGCATGCCACGCAGGTCGACCCCACCGAGCCGTGGTGGTTCGGGCTCACCGACGAGCAGCTGGCCGACGTCTACCCGTGGGAGGACTGGATCCTCGCCCGCTCGCTGGTCGGCGAGCCATCCGAAGGTGCACTCGAGATCGACATGTTCGCCGGCATCGCCGACGCGGCGCGGGCTTCGTCATGAGCGTGCAGTACCGAGTTTCGTTCGCGAAGAACGACGAAGCCGTGGATGGGCCCGACGATGCGGATGTTGTGGTCACCATCAGCGCCGCCGACGCTGCACTGCCACCGGCCACTGCGTTCATGTTCGGCAAGCTGAAGAGCACCGGCTCGACGGGTCAGTTGTTCGCAGTATTCCGCGACGGCAGCGCTGCCGCTGCCATCAGTCGGCTCGCATCGCGTCCCTGAGCGTTCGGTAGCCGATGGGCGTCGCGCCGGATTCGGCCAGCAGCGTGCGCAACGTGGCATCGGCGGTGACCAGCTCGTGGTCGTCGATCCACAGCGCGGCCGAATCGGTGATGGCCCGCACCTCGGGGGTGTCGATGGCCGGCTGCACATGGATCTCGGTGACGCCCGGGCGCAGGCCGCGCACGGCGTCGTAGACCCGTTCGCGGCTGCCGGCGCGCCAGTCGTGGTCGAAGTGGTCGGGGAACAGCACGCCTTCCTCCGCTGCGAGCCGGCGGAAGGGGAAGCCGGCTTGCTCGGTGGTGATGGTGCTGGGCAGCCGGATGGGCAGCCGAAACTCGACCGCCAGTTCCAGGTACACGTCGAAGAACTCCGGGCGCAGGGTGATCACCGAGAGGTGGGGAGCGAGGTGGGTGACGTCGATGCCCCATGCCAGTGCCCGTTCGATCTGGGCGCGGCATTCGCGCAGTACCTCGGCAGGGTCGGCGTGCTGCCAGAGGTCGTCGACCTCGCGGGGGAAGCCGCCCTCGCCCGAGAGCAGCGACGGCGAGTGCGTGATGGGGCCGAAGCGGTACGCCGTGTGTTCGCAGTTGAGCGTGAGGTGCACGCCGATGTCGTCGGTGGGCTGGTAGCGCAGGGCTGCATCGCGGGCCCAGGGTGCGGGCACCATCAGGCTGGCGCAGGTGGCGACGCCGAAGCGCAGCGCGTCGTACACGCCCTCGTTGGCGGCATGGCAGCTGCCCAGGTCGTCGCACGAGATGATGACCAGCTTGGCCTCGGCCGCATACCCCAACCGTTCGGTGAGGGATCGTTCGGTGCGCTCGGACATCAGCGCGAACGCTACCCGCTGCAGCTTGCCCAAAGCCCCACCGCGGTGGCCTCGGCTGCGCGGGCGGCAGCCACGAACTCGTCGGCGTGCGCCACGTTGGGCTTGATCGTCAGCGGTCGGGCGTACCCGCCGGCGATGATTGCCATGTTCACGAACAGGCCGTCGTCGGCGCGGTAGGCGTAGGCGAGCAGCCGGCCGTATTGGTCGCGGGCCTCGACGTCGCGTTCCAAGTACAGTTGGGTACCGTCGGGTAACAGGCCTTCGGTGAACGCCGAGGCCTCGGGGCCGAAGCACTGCACCGGGGTGTTCGGCTTCTTGGTCTCTGGCGTGTCGATGCCGATGAGGCGCACGCGTTCAGTGACCCCGTCGATCTCGACGCCGATGGTGTCGCCGTCGGAGACGAACACAACGATGGCGTTCGGGGCCAATGCGCCCGGGGGAGCAGTGGACGCGGTGGACGACGGGTCGTCGCATGCCGCGAGTAGCACCACCAACCCGAATGTCCGCCAGCGCCGCATCTATTTGTTCTATCGGCGCCTGACCGTGAGCGCGCCCGCTGCGTTACAAGCGTTCGATGATGGTGCCGGTGCCCAGACCGCCACCGCAGCACATGCTGATCAGGCCGTAGCGACCACCGGTGCGCTCCAGTTCGTACAAGGCCTTCGTGATCAGGAAGCCGCCGGTGCCGCCGAGCGGATGGCCCAGTGCGATGGCGCCACCGTTGGGGTTGGTCTTGGCCGGGTCGGCGCCGACAGCCTTCTGCCAAGCGAGCACGACCGAGGCGAAGGCCTCGTTGATCTCGAACACGTCGATGTCGTCGATGGACAGGCCGGTGCGGGCCAGCAGGCGCTGGGTGGCATCGATCGGGCCGGTGAGCATCAGCACGGGATCGACGCCGACGTTGCAGGTGTCGACGATGCGAGCGCGGGGCTTGAGGCCGAGGGCTGCGGCCTTCTCCTCGGTCATCAGCAGCACGGCGCTGGCACCGTCGCTGATCTGCGACGAGTTGCCGGCGGTGTGCACGCCGTCGGGGCGGCCGACCGGCTTCAGCGAGGCCAGCTTCTCCATCGTGGTCTCGCGCAGGCCTTCGTCGCGGCTGACGGTGTGGAACGTGTCAGCCAGGCTGCCGTCCTCGTTGCGGTCTGGGGCGTCAATGGTGATGTACTGGCCGGCGAAGCGATCTTGCGCCCATGCCTGGGCGGCGCGCTGCTGGCTACTGAAGCCGAAGGCGTCGGTGTCGGCGCGGGTGATGCCGTACTTGTCGGCGATGCGCTCCGCGCCTTCGAACTGCGAGGTCATCTCGTACTGCTCGAAGTAGCTCTTCGGGATAGGGATGCCGAGCCCGAAGGCCTTGTTGCCGGCAGCACCGATGGGCACGCGGCTCATGGCCTCGACGCCGCAGGCGAGGGCCACGTCGACAACGCCGCTGCCGACGAGGGCGGTGGCCAGGTTGGTGGCCTGCTGGCTGCTGCCGCACTGGGTGTCGACCGTGGTTGCTGCAGTGGTGAGCGGCAGGCCCGCGGCCAGCCATGCGGTGCGAGTGACGTTGAACGCCTGCTCGCCGACCTGGCTGACGCAACCGCCGATGACCTGATCGATGACGGCCGGGTCGATGCCCGTGCGGTCGACGATGGCCTTCTGGACGGCGCCCAGCACCTCGGCCGGGTGAAGGGTGGACAGGCCACCATTGCGCTTGCCGATGGGGGTGCGGACGGCGTCGACGATCACTACGTTGCTCATGCCCGCAGCCTAGGAGGCCACCATCAGTGCGGTAGAGCCGAAGCCGCGGCGGTGCGGGTCGTTACGCTCCGGCGATGACTCCGTTCAACCCTTCCCTCACCCCTCCCGCTGGGGTCAGCGTTCATCGCTACATCCATGTCATCGGGTCGTCGGTGTTCGTCGACGATCGGTCGGCCGATGAAGCGTGGGGTGTGCACTTTCTCGGCATGTTCGGCGACGAGGCATGTTGGGCGGTCGACGTGCCGCACGGGGAAGACCCTTCGTACGGCGCGGCGAGCGACCTGTACACGTTCTACGGGCGCACGTCCGAGGTGGAGTGGGCGCTGGCCGGACGTGCCGTGCAACTCACCGAATGGGCGCGCACCCATCGCTTTTGCGGTCGCTGCGGCGCGCCTACCGTGCCTTCCGACAACGACCGTTCGATGAAGTGCCCCGCCTGCAACCTGCTGGCCTACCCGCGGCTCGCGCCGGCGATGATCACGCTGGTCACAAAGGGCGAGCCGGGCCCCGACCAGCAGGTGCTGCTGGCCCGCGGCGTGCAGTTCCGGGCGCCGATGTATTCGTGCCTGGCCGGGTTCGTCGAGGCGGGCGAGTCGTTGGAGCAAGCGGTGATCCGCGAGGTGCACGAGGAAGTGGGTGTGGTCGTCGGCAACGTCGACTATCGCGGCAGCCAGCCGTGGCCGTTCCCGCACAGCCTGATGATCGGCTTCCGCGCCGAGTGGATCAGTGGCGACATCGTCTGCGAACCCACCGAGATCGTCGACGCCAACTGGTACACCCGCGACACCTTGCCGCCCATCCCGCCGGCAATCTCCATCGCGCGCAAGCTGATCGACGTCTGGCTCGCCGAGGCCTGACCGCCCTGCCCTGCGTCCCTGGCGTTTGTGTCAAACCGTGGGGCTCACAGCCCCAGGTCAGCGCCCGACACCCTTTACGTAAAGCGGGGTCAGGGGTGGAGGTGGTGGGCGAAGAAGTCGAGGATGATCTCGGCGCGCTGGCGACGGTGCACGGGCGAACCGCTGCGGGACAGTTCGTGGCTCTCGCCCGGGAATCGGTAGAAGGTGACATCCTTGCCCAGCAGGCGCAGCGCGACGAACAGTTCCTCGGCCTGGTTGATGGGGCAACGTAGGTCGTCCTCGCTGTGCAGGATCAGAATCGGGCAGTTGATGTCGCGCACGTATTGGATGGGAGACAGGCGCTCGTACTCCGAGGGCACATCGATGTGCCGTGGGCCGTGCTCGATGCGGAAGACAGTGGCAATGTCGCTGTTGATCTCCTCCGATAGCAGGTTGTTGACAGCGCGCTCGCTGCAGATGGCCGCGAAACGGTGGCTGTGGCGCCCGGCCAGCATCGTGGCCATGTAGCCGCCGTAGCTGCCGCCCTGCATGCCAACCCGGCTGCCGTCGCAGAACGGGTAGCGCACGAGCGTTGCGTCGAGCACGGCGAGCACGTCGTCGACATCCAGCCCGCCCCACCCGCTGCCGGGAGCGACCGGGTGCTGCGGGCCCATGATGGCCTGGCCCCACGACTGGTCGCGGCCCGAGCCGCCACGCGGGTTGCACATCAGCACCACGAACCCGGCCGCTGCCTGGAACTGGGCTTCGTCGAAGTAGGTCTCGCCGTACTGGGTGTGCGGGCCGCCGTGCACGTTGAGCACGACCGGGTACTGCTTGGCCTGGTCGAAACCGGCGGGCCGCATCAGCCAAGCATCGATCTCGGCGCTGCCATCAGTGCACGGCACCGCGAAGCGTTCCCAGGTGAGCGTGGGCACGTTGGTGCGGTAGCTCTCGGCGAACGTGGTGAGCCGGCGCGGACCGCCGTCGGTGAGCACGAAGATGTCTGACACGCTGTCGACGGCGCCGGCGGCGAACGCAGTGGTGCCGCCTGCCCGGTCGAACGATTTGACGGTGATTGCGCCGGAAGTGAGCGCCCTGGGTGCCGCACCATCGGTGGAGACCTCGAAGAGGTGCGTCTGGCCGCGGTCCTCGGCCGAGGCCAGCAGCGTGGTGGGGGTGAGCCACAGTGGCGGCAGCGTGCCGGCGGTGGGCTCGAAGGTGCGGTCGAGTTGTTGGCTGACCCAGCGGTGGGTGCCGCCGGCCAAAGGTGCCACGGCGACCTTGACGTTCTGCGGGTAGGTGCTGGAGTCGTCGGCACCGAGGAAGGCAACGCTGGCGCCGTCGGGCGAGACCGACGAGTTGGAGTAGTTACCAGTGTGGTGCGTGATCGCGGTGATCTCGCCGTGCAACGGCACCAGGTAGAGATCACTGGCGAAGTCGAGATCCCAGGTGTCGTGGCGCTGCGCAGAGGTGACGATGCCGGAGGAGTCGGGCAGCCACGCCACCCCATTGTGCTGGAACTTGCCGGGGGTGAGGTTGCGTGGCTGACCAGTACCGTCGGCCGCGGCGACGTAGACGTGCATCGGCCGGTCGAAGATCCAGCCTTCGCCGTTGAGGCGGGTGAAGAAGCGGTCGATCTTGCGCGGTGCCTGCCAGCTGGTGTCGCCGTCGGCGGCGCCGGGGGCTTCGTAGCGCGCATCTGGGGTGCGGCTGGTGAACGCGACCCATTTGCCGTCGGGGCTGAACGCGACATCGCCGATGCCGTCCTTCATGGTGGCGATGGTGCGGGTCTCGCCGGGCAAGCCGACAGGCAGCGCGTGCAGCGTGCTCTCGCCCTTGACGGGGCTGCGCCGCGAGGTGAATGCGAGTGAGGAGCCGTCGGGGCTCCAGACGGGCCCGCCGTCGTGCTCGCCGCCGGTGACGACCCGCGGCGCGGTGCTGCCGTCGGCGGCAGCGAGCCAGACCTGCGAGAAGTACTTGTTCTTCGCCGTGTCGGTGCGCGAGACGACGAACGCGACGGTTCGCCCATCGGGTGAGACGACCGGGCCACCGGCCTGGACGATGTTGCCGATGATGCGCTCGGCAATGGCCGCGTGCGGGCTGAGTTCGGGGACTGACATGGTCAAAGACGGTACTCGCTCGCCCCGCATTGCCCGGCCGTTGCGGGCCCGTCGGCGACAGAGCAAGTGCAAGGAGGATTCCCTGTAGCTCCCATGCGGCGACAGCAGCGAGCGCCTCAGCGGGCGTGAACAGGATCTGCTCGGCGTGTTGATCCACGCACACCCATGTGATAAATAGTACACACGTTCGGCAATGCAGTCAACCCATTTCGTGAGGAAATGTTGCTTCGGCAGCACCTGGAAGAGCGTGTCTCGTTTGGTGGCGCTCAACACGGGGCCGCGCCGAACGGCACCTCTCTGAAGCGTCAGTCGGAAGGCGCGTCACCCATGTGGCAGCATCGCCACATGGATTCCACCGACTTCTTGGCCGCCCTCGCTCGCGATGGCGCGGCGTTCGCTGACGCCTGCGAAGCCGCTGGCTTGGATGCGACGGTCGCGTCATGCCCGGGGTGGTCGGTGTCAGATCTGGTGTGGCACCTCGCAGAGGTACACCACTTCTGGCGCTCCATCGTCAGCGACCAGCGCGACACGTGGGAGGGCTACGAACAACCGGCCCGACCGGCCGAGACCGACCTGCTCGTCTTCTATCGCGAGGGGCTCGGGCTCACGCTGGCAGTGCTGGCCGCCGCCGACCCTGTGCAGCCCAACTGGACGTGGTCCAACGACCACAGCGCCGGCTTCGTCATCCGGCGCATGGCGCACGAGACAGCCGTACACCGATGGGACGCGCAGCAGGCTGCCGGGCGCGAGGTTGCCATCGATGCCGCGCTGGCGAGCGACGGCATCGATGAGTTCCTCACTCACATGCTGGGCGACGGCTTGGCGGACGCAGCACCGGTGGTCGGCTCGGTGCACCTGCACTGCACCGACGTGGGCGGTGAGTGGACCGTGCGCCCCAGCGAGATGCACGGGTTCGATATCGCACGCGAGCACGCCAAGGGCGACGCCGCCATCCGCGGCGCAGCGAACGACATCCTGCTGGTGCTGTGGCGCCGCCGAGGCATGGCCACGGTCGAGGTCATCGGCGACGCGGCGGTCGCCGCCCGCTTCGTGGCGCTCAGCTCGCTGGAATAGCGCGCGGGTTCGTCTGCGTCACGGCACAGACGAAACCCCGGTCTGTGCCGTGGCACAGCCGGGCCGCCGAGTCGAGCCTCGCCTATTCGGCCAGTCCCACTGGGCTGCTGTCGATCATCTGGTCGAGGTATTCGCTGAGGCCGTAGCCCACCTTGCCCTCGAACGGGCCGGATTCAACGGTCCACTTCGTCATGCCCTCGCTGATGCGGGTCATCAGCCAGTTTCCGTCAGGGTCCTGGCGTCGGTTGCGTAGCGGGATCAGGTCCATCACCTCGCCGGTGAACTTCCATTCACGATCCGAGCGTGCGGAACGCAGCAGGCCGGTGATGCGCTCGTGGTACTGCTCGCCGCCGCGGGTCTCGGTGCTGATGGTGACATGGTCGCAGTAGTGCATCTGGCCGTTCTCCCAGACGAAGCCGCCACGCGTGCCCGGGCCGTCCCTCTTGGCAACGCGGCTGGCCATGAAGCCGAAGTCCGCGTCGACGTTGGCGGTGAGCCAGCGGTAGTACCAGGGGGCCTGCCAGTAGCGCGGGCCCCACGAGTGATCGCGCAGGCCATGGCCGCTGATCTCCCACTCGCGATCGCCGACGCGCATGGTGCCGTGGGCCTGCACGAGTTGCTCGTAGTGGCCCTTCGCGAACTCTTCGCCGGGCGCCTCGTGGGGAGTGTCGGGCTCGCCGCCGAACATGCTGGGCTTGCCCTGACCGGTGAAGGTGAGGTGCACCTCGCACTCGGCGTAGGGGTTGTTGGTGAACGCTTCCTTCGGGTTGGCCATCTGCTCGGGATCGTCGAGCAGTACCACTTTGCCGGTGTAGTCGATGCGCAATTCCTCGAACGGCGTCACCATCGTCCACGTCAGTCCGCCGGCATCGAAGCGGTCGTTGTTGTCGATGGACGGCCGCTTGTACATGAAGCCGACGCTGCGCCGCGCTGCGCCCGCCTCGGCGGGCAGGTACAGGCACACGGTCATTTCGGCGTAGCCCTCGTTGGCGCGGTTGCCGATGCGGAACCAACCGCCCACCTGCTGCTGCGGGTCGAAGCAGTTGATGTACATGCTTTCGTTGAAGTTGGTCTCGGGGCCCAGTTCGTGCATGAACTCGTCGGAGGGTTCCAGTCGTACAGCCATGCGCGTCACCGTAACGATCGGTGATCGGTGGCTCGCTACCGTGCGCGCCGCAGCGCGGTTACTGGTGATGCGGCGGCAGGCTGAGGTGGCCGAGCCGTTCGGAGAGCAGGTCGGCCAACTTGTCGATGTCGATCGACTCGCCGGCCCGTCCGTCCGTGGCCGGTGCCGCCGAATGCGCGACGAGGCCGGGGATCGCTGGCTGCTGGATCGTCGGGGTGGGAATCCGCAGCGGGGCGTTCATCGCATCGAGACCGGCGATCAAGGGCTTGGGGGCCGACGTGTCGGCAGGCTGGCCAACTGGCGCTGCGGCGGGCGCCGGCTCCGAGCCCTGAGCGCCGCCGGGGCGCAGTTGGTCGATGGCGTTGCTGAGCACGGCGAACCGTTCGTTGGTCGCCATCGTGTTGCGCTGGTGCATCGCCTCGATTCGTTCGAGCAGGACCTGTGTGGCCTGCTCCATTCGCGCGGCAAGTGGGTCTGGGCCGGTCGCGGGGTTGTGCGTCTCGGCAACCTGGCGTTCCATTCGTCGTTCCAGCTCGCG
>Ga0105047_10006801_pt1 | contig 19341 bp, 14 predicted proteins | sample MAT04_FD_78384 | JGI IMG/M metagenome (GOLD analysis project Ga0105047, IMG submission 78384) | Freshwater microbial communities from Lake Fryxell liftoff mats and glacier meltwater in Antarctica - MAT-04 (megahit assembly) | ecosystem: Environmental > Aquatic > Freshwater > Ice > Liftoff... | reverse complement strand
GCCGCGATCAGCCCCATAAAGAGGGGTTGCGGGCGGAGGGGCCGGCCTGTCAGTTCGGGATGGAACTGGCCCGCAATGAAGTAGGGATGGGTGTGTTTAGCGCTCGACGACCCGAGCGGAGGCAGTTCCAAAATCTGCATGATCGGGTGAACCGGATGGCGGCCGCTGAAGATCAGTCCCCCGGCTTCGAGGCGGTTGACGTAGTTGGGATCCACCTCATAGCGGTGGCGGAAGCGTTCGCGGGCCGCGGGCCGGCGGCCGTAGAGGAAGTGGGCGAGCGTGTCCTCCTTGATCAGGACATCCTGGGCGCCCAGGCGCATCGACCCGCCGAGGCCTTCGATCTTCTTTTGGTCGGGGAGTTCGCTGATGACCGGGTGGGCGGTGCGGGGGTCGAATTCGGTGCTGGTGGCGTCGGCGAGGCCGAGCACGTTGCGGGCGAACTCGATGACCGCGACCTGGAAGCCCAAGCAGATGCCCAAATAGGGCAGGCCGGTCTCGCGACAGTGCTTGACGCAGGCGATCTTGCCCTCGACGCCGCGGGCGCCGAAGCCGCCGGGGACGATGACCGCGTCGAGCTCGCTTAATCGCGTCTGGGCGGCCGACTCGGTGAGTTCGGTGGTGTCGATCCACTTGAGGGCGACGTCGCAGCCCAGGTGGGCCGAGCAGTGCTCGACGGCTTTGTCGATGGAGGCGTAGGCGTCGCGCAGGTGGGCGTATTTGCCAGTGATGGCCAGGGAGATGTGGTGCGACTTGGGCGTCGTCAGGCGGCGGACGAAGCTCGACCAGCGTTCGCGGGCGCGGTCTTCCTGGCCCGCATCGACGCGGTCGTGAAGGTTGAGGATCGAGAGAATCTCGCGGTCGAGGCCCGTTTCACGCATCTCGTCGGGAATGGTGTAGATGCTGGGGCGGTCGTGCATCGAGACGCAACGACGCTGGGGCACGTTGCTGAACATGGCGATCTTTTCGAGCACCTTGGGTGTGACTTCCTCGGTGGCCCGGCAGGCGATCAGGTGGGGTTGGACGCCCGCTTCCATGAGGCGTTTGATGCCGAGCTGAGCGGGCTTGGACTTCTGCTCGCCGAGGGTCTCGGGCTTGATGACGTAGGTGAGAGCGACGAAGCAGGTGGAGTGTTCGCCTTCTTCGAAGGCGAGTTCGCGGAGGGCCTCGATGTAGAAGCCGTTCTCGTAGTCGCCGACGGTGCCGCCGACTTCGACAAAGACGACGTCGGCGGGGCGGTGGCCGTCGCCCTGGAGGGCGAGCTCGCGGATTTTGCGCTTCACCTCGCCGGTGACGTGGGGGATCATCTGCACGTCGCGGCCCAGGTACGAGCCCTTGCGTTCGCGGTCGAGGATTTCGCTGAAGACCTGGCCGGAGGTGGTGAAGTTCTTTTTGGTCAGATCCTGGTCGAGCATGCGCTCGTAGGTGCCCAGGTCCATGTCGCACTCGGTGCCGTCATCGAGGACGAAGACCTCGCCGTGGCGATAGGGGTTGAGCGTGCCGGCGTCGATGTTGAGGTAGCCCTCGAGCTTGATGGGGGCGACGACAAGGCCCTTGTCCTTGAGGAGTTTGGCGACGGAGGCGGCGAAGATTCCCTTGCCCAGCCCGGACATGACCGTGCCGAACACCACGATGTACTTGTGGTATCCCTTGCGGTATCCCGGTGGCATCGGCGAGTAGAACTCCGTAGCGGAGCTCTCGGCGAGGCCATGGAGCATCGAGCCGGCGTCGCGACCATTGGGGTCGTCTTCCGGCGAGCAGGATGGGTTGGACAGATGCGGCGCGGTTGGGCCCCGACGCGGGCCCGTCGACGGTCGCTGGTCGGGCATGCCACATGGTAACGTGTTCAAGTCAAAAGAAAAGTTCGTGAACGCGAAGTTCGCGGATTGATTCTCGATGGTCCGCTATTCTCGGTCGGGGGTCAGCCCCTGGACGCGTCCAGACGGCCCCCACCTCGCACCTGAGACCCCGCATGAACAGAATCGCCGCCCAGTTCGCCCTGCTCGTCCTGCTCGCGGTCGGCACCTGCGGCCTCGGCTCCGCGGCGGCGGCGGCCGCGGCAGACGACCCCCGCATCGATCAGGACGGGCGGGCGGCGGGTGTTTGGGCCCCTCCAAGGCACTTCGACCACCTGCACATGCGGCTGGAAATCGATATCCCCGATATGGAATCCAAGCGGTTTACGGCCCTGCAGACTCTGAAGGTGAAGGCCCAGGGCTCGATCCGCTCGCGGCTGGTGCTTAACGCGCGAGAGAAGGTCAAGATCGAAGCCGTGACGGTGAACGGAGCGGCGGCGAAGTTTGCGCACGCCGACGGCCACTTGACGATTGAACTGCCGGTGCCGGCCAATCCGGGCGAGGAACTCTCGGTCGAAACGCGGTACACGGCCGACGAACCATCCCGCGAGGGTGTCGGGTTGAACTGGTTCAAGGGTCGCCCCGACCGCGACCCGCCTCAGGCGGCCCAGATCCATAGCCAGGGGCAGGCGGAGTGCAACAGCTACTGGTTCCCGTGCCACGATTTCCCGAACGAGCGGCTGACGACGGAGCTCATCGTGACCGTGCCGGAGGGGTTCGAGGTGCTCTCCAACGGACGGCGTGTCACCGACGAAACCGCGGCCGGGCGGCGAACGGTGCATTGGCTGCAGGACAAGCCGCACCCGAACTACCTGGTGACGCTGGTGGTGGGGCAGTTCGACAGTGTGGAACTGGGCGGGCCGGAATCAGCGCGGCCGGGGCTGCCGATGCCGGTCTTTGGGCCGCCGGGGTCGAAGGATGATCTGGCTCGCGTCTTCGGGGCGACGCCGCGGATGGTGGCGTTCTTCGAGAGGTACTTTGACGAGCCGTACCCGTGGGATCAGTACGCGCAGGTGATCGTGCGGCACTTCCGCTGGGGCGGCATGGAGAACACCAGTTGCTCCACGCTCAACGACATGGCTCCAGGCAGCAAGGCGGGCAGCGAGGACGACCTAATCAGCCACGAGCTGGCGCACCAGTGGACGGGCAATCTGCTCACCTGCAAGACCTGGGAGCACCTGTGGCTCAACGAGGGCTTCGCGACGCTGGCGGAGTGGCTGTGGATCGAGGAGCGCGACGGGCCGGAGGCCTACACCAAAGCCGTGCGGCGGGCACTCGGAATGCACTCCATGACCAACATGGCCAGCGCCCCGGCCTTCGCGCCGATGGCCAGCAACCGCTACATCGACCCCGACGACTTGTTCACCCGGCCCGATGATGTTTATGCCAAAGGCGGACTGGTGCTGCACATGCTGCGGCGGCGGCTCGGGCCCGAGGTCTTTCGTAAGGGCGTGGCGTTGTACATCGACCAGCACCGCTTCTCGGAAGTGGAGACCGATGACCTGCGGAAGGCGCTCGAGGAGGTCTCTGGCGAGAGCCTGCAGCGGTTCTTCGACCAATGGACGAAGCAGCCGGGGCTGCCGCGTTTGAACATCAGCGTGGAGTGGGACGAGGGCGACAAGGCCGTGGTGGCGCAGATCGAGCAGACGCAGACTATCAACGGCGACAACCCGGCGTTCGCGTTCACGCTGCCCCTGCACGCGGTGATGCCCGATGGCAGCGTGCGCGTGCTCGATGTCGCGGTGGACGGCAAGAACACCGCGGCGCGGTTCGTTCTGGGGAGCAAACCCAAGATCGTCGAGGTCGACCCGCAGATACATGTGGCGGCGGCCAAGATCACCAAGGGCGGGCTGGTCAAGCCGGCGCGAGAGCCCAAGACGCCGGCTAAGTCCGAACCCTGAGCGGCCCGCGCGGGCTCGCTCTACAGTCGGCTCATGCGTGTTCTGCCCACAATCCGTCGCTTGGTGGTGAAAGTCGGCAGCGCGGTGATCGCGCCAGGCGGGCAGCTCGAGCAGCAGATGGTCAACCGGTTCTCCGATGAGCTGGTCCCGCTGATCCGGCGCGGTCTGGGCGTGACGATCGTCTCGTCGGGGGCGGTGGCGAGTGGGTTCCGCTCGCTGGGGCTGGCGGCGCCGCCGGATTCGATCGCGCAGAAGCAGGCGGCGGCGGCCATCGGCCAGCCGCGATTGATGGAGGCCTGGTCGCGGGCCTTCGCGCATCACGGCGTCGCGGTCGCGCAGGTGCTCTATACCGCCGACGATCTGGCCGACCGGCGGCGCTTCCTGAACGCGCGGCGGACGCTCGACGAGCTGCTCGACCTGCGCGTCACGCCGATCGTCAACGAGAACGACACGATCAGCTTCGACGAGATCAAGCTGGGCGACAACGACCGCCTCTCGGCCCTCACCGTCGATCTGGTCCGGGCCGATTTGTTGCTGATTCTCTCCACGGCGCAGGGCCTCTACGAGGACGGCGACCCGAAGAGGATCATCGCGACTGTCCGCGATACCGCCGCCGCGGAGAAGAACGTGCGGGCGGAGAAGTCGGCCACCGGGGTCGGGGGCATGGCGACCAAGCTAACGGCCGCGGGCATGGCGGCTCAGTGGGGCGTGCCGACGATCGTGGCGGGCGGGACGGTCGAACGAGTCATCGAACGAGTGCTCGCGGGCGAGCTCTTGGGGACGCTGTTCGAGCCGGCGCCGTCCAAGCAGCCCTCGCGCAAGCGCTGGCTGGCCGTTTCCGCACGGGCCAAGGGCACTATCCAAGTCGACGACGGCGCGGCCGGGGCGATCCTCAAGAAGGGCGCCTCGCTGCTCCCCCGCGGCGTCACCGCCGTCAACGGCAAGTTCGAACGCGGCGCGGTCGTCGACATCGCCGATCAACAAGGCACGGCCTTCGCCCGCGGGCTGGCGAACTTCTCGAACGAGGAGATCATGGCCATCAAAGGGGCAAGGACCGCGGAGATCGAAACGCTTCTCGGATACTTCTATGCGCCGGAGGTCGTTCACCGCAACGATCTGACGCTGCTGTAGCCCTGCGATCAGTGCTCGGCACCGGTAGCCCGTCGCGCCGCCGCCGCGTCGAACGCGGCCCGCGCCGCACCGTCAAGGTGATGGATGAGACGTTGTTGCACCTTGTTCATCGCCGGGCAGCTCGCTCCGAGCTCCGCGTGCAGGCTGGTCACGGGCCGCGCGAGGCCGCAGGGGACGATGAGGCGGAAGTGATCGAGGTTGGTGGTGACGTTGAGAGCCAGGCCGTGCATGGAGACCCAGCGGCGGACGCGCACACCCAGCGCGGCGATCTTCGCGCCGAAGGCCTGGGCCTGACGCGAATTGGGCTCGCCCTCGCGGGCCGACCCGGTCCATACGCCCGTGGCGTCGGCGTCGCGGTGCGTGGCGACGCCGAAGTCGGCGCAGGTGCGGATGATGGCCCCTTCAAGCAGTCGCATGTAGTCATGGAGCCGCAGCCCCAATGCGTTGAGGTCGAGGATTGGATAGGCGACGAGTTGCCCGGGGCCGTGATAGGTGACGTCGCCGCCGCGGTCGGTTTCTTGAACGGCGACGCCGGCGTGGGCGAGCTCGGCCGCAGTTGCAACGACGTGTGCCGCTGCGGCGCCGCGGCGCGTCACCGTGATAACCGGGTCGTGCTCGACGAGCAGGATGAGGCCCGGGGGATTGGGGGCGGGCGTCGTCGCACTGGCTTCGCGCTGGGCGATGACGCGGTCGACTTCGAGCGATTGGCGTTCATACGCCGGGGCGTAGGGCATCCGGCCCAGGTGAACGACCGGCAGAAAGCCCGGCTTCTCGGAGGGTGATGGGTCGGGCAGACTGCGGTTCTGTGGGCTCATCGAAAGCGGCAAAAACGGCTCGCCGTGGGGCGACATTCCTCTACGATAGCCCATGCCAACCGTCCATCCGACCGCCATGGTTTCGCCCGAGTGCGAGCTGGCCGACGACGTTCAGATCGGTCCCTACTGCATCATTACGGGCAGGGTCACGCTGAGGGCCGGTTGTCGGCTGATCAGCCACGTGCAAATCCAGGGTCCGGCCCTCATCGGGGCCGGGGCGTTGCTGTACCCGTTTGCGTGCGTGGGCTTTGAGCCGCAGGACGTAAAGTTCCGCCCCGGCCATCCCTCGGCCGGCGTGGTGCTGGGGACCAACGCGACGCTGCGCGAGCACGCGACGATCCACGCGTCGACGAAGATCGACGTGCCGACGCGGGTGGGCGAGAGCATCTTCATGCTTGTGAACGCGCACATCGGCCACGACTCGCAGGTGGGCAACAACGTGGTCATGGTCAACAACTCGTGCTTCGGCGGGCACGCGCAGATCGGCGACAACGTGCTGATGGGCGGGGGCTCGGTGGTCCATCAGTTCGTGCGGGTGGGGCGCTTTGCGCACTTCGGCGGGCTGGCCGGGGCGTCGCAGGATGTGCCGCCTTTCTGCGTCTGTCACACCATCAACCGCATCGGCGGGATCAACCGCGTGGGCCTGCGCCGCGCGGGCTTCCCGCGTGATCACATCACCGCCGTCATGCAGGCGTACGCGCAGGTCATCAAGCACCCGATGGACAACGAGACGGCGATCAACCGGCTCCGCGAGCTGGCCCTCGAGACCGCCTGCCCATTGGTGGATGAACTGGCCGACTTCATCGTCGGGACCAAGCGCGGGATCGCCGCGGGCATGGGCAAGCCTCCGCGCGAGGCGGGCGCGTGGTTCCGCTCGGCCGTGCGGACCGCTTCCGGCTTGACCGTTCCCGCGAGCGAACCTCAGGAAGATTGACAGGCCCGTCCTGATAACGCCGTTCGGCCCGGCCGCGCATTCTGCGTAGGTCCCTTGGTAGGACTGCGCCGCCACCCTGGCATGCCGGCGGCCCGCAAGAGTGGCCCGCCCGGCGTGTCGAACCGATGATTCCTCCTGTCGGTCGCGGCGAGTCGCCGCCATATCGCCAAAGCAGACGCTCCCTTTCAGTTCCGGGCCGTTGATTCGGGAGGCTTCCCTTGCGCGATCTCTTTGCCGTTCGTTCTGCGACCTTGACGCGTCGTTCCCGCGGGCTCTCCACAGTGGGTGAACCGGCATTCGAACCGCTGGAACCGCGCCAGCTCATGAGCGCCGCTGGCCTCAGCAGCGATCTCCTCAGCCAGCTCAACCTCTCCACCACAGGTTCCTCGGCATCGATCGCGCTCCCCTCCAGCGAGGCCGGGCTCGCGTCGGGCTCCACCGGCGGGGCGGGCAACTCGGCCCGCTCGTTGCTGCGGCTCGACGCGTTCAACAGCGATCCGCGCTTCAGCCAGTTCACCGGGCGCGGGTTCGCGTCGGTGATCCTCGACACCGGGATCGACCTCGACCACTCGGCGTTCGGGCCCGACCTCAACCGCAACGGCGTCGCCGACCGCATCGTCTACCAATACGACTTCGCCGACAACGACGCCGACGCCACCGACCGCAACGGCCACGGTTCCAACGTCGCGGGCATCATCGGCGCCGGGGCCAGTTACGCCTATCCCGGCGTAGCCCCCGAAACCAACATCATCGCCCTCAAAGTTTTCAAGGACAACGGGCAGGGCCAGTTCGCGTTCATCGAGCGGGCCCTGCAGTGGGTGGTCGCCAACGTCGCCCAGTACAACATCGCCAGCGTCAACATGTCGCTGGGTGATACCTCGAACTACCAGTCCAACCAGGCGCTCTACGGGATCAGCGACGAGCTCGCGGCCCTGGCGTCTCGCAACGTGCTGGTCGTCTCCGCAGCGGGTAACTCATTCTTCGAGTTCGGCTCGACCCAGGGCGTCGCCTACCCCGCGGCCGATCGCAACAGCATCGCCGTCGGTGCGACGTATGCCTTCAATGGCGGCGGGTTTAGATATGGCGGCGGAGCTCGCGCCGACGTCTCCACCGCCGACGGCGTCGCGCCCTTCTCGCAGCGGTCCACCAACATCCGCACCGTCTTCGCCCCGGGCGCACCCATCACCAGCGCCGGCCACACCGGCGGGGCCACGACGATGCAGGGCACCAGCCAGGCCGCGCCGCAGATCACCGGCATCGCCACGCTGGCCCAACAGCTAGCCATGAACATCCTGGGCCGCCGGCTGGGGCTCGACGAGTTCCGCACGATGCTCACGACCACGGGCCGCACGATCATCGACGGCGACGACGAACGCGACAACGTCAACAACACCGGCGCCAGCTTCCGCGCTGCCGACATCCTCGCGCTCGGCAACGCCATCTTCAACCTCGCCGTCCCTGCCGCCCCGCCCGCCAACCGCGCCCCGACGCTGACCACTGTCACGCCGCTGTCGGCCCCGACGGCGGGCCGACCCCTGACGATCACCTACGACATGCTCGCGGGGGCCGCCAACGAGGCCGATCCGGACAACGACGTCATCTCCTTCAAGATCGCCTCCCTCGGCAGCGGCACGCTGACCAAGAACGGCGTCGCCGCCCGCGCCGGCGACACGCTCGAAGCGGGCCAGTCGCTGGTCTGGACGCCCGCCGCCAATAGCAACGGAGCCACCACCGCGTTCTCGATCGTCGCCACCGACGGCCGGCTCGACTCCGCGACCGCCGTGGCCGTGAGCGTCCGCCTCAACGGCGCGCCGACCCTGACCACCGTCGCCGCACTCACGGCCAACGCCATCGGCCGACCCGTGACCATCACCTACGCCCAGCTCGCAGCGGCCGCGAACGAAGCGGACCCCGACGGCGACACTCTCTCGTTCCGCATCACCCAGCTCCTTCCTGGAGCCGCGCTCATCAAGGGCAACCGCATGGTGACGGCGGGCCAGACCACGCTCAGCCGCGGCGAATCGATGCTCTACATTCCCCCGACCAACACGGCGGGGCTCCGCGCGGCCTTCTCCGTCACCGCGACCGACGGCCGCAACGACTCGGCCACGCCCGTGCTCGTCTCCATCCGCTTCCCCAGCTGGAGCAACGTCGGCCCGCGGAACCTGGACGTGGGCAGCACCATCTCGCAGCCGGCGGCGCAGCCGCGATCACTCGGATTCCTCTCGTTTGCACGCCCGGCGCAGTCGTCCAGCTTGGATCTTGACGAGATCGGCGAACATTCCGCGGTGGTCGCCGCGGCGCAGCTCATGGCCGCGTGAGGCCGGGACCCGTCGCTCGAGGGCGCGGCGCTACGCGGGAAGCGAAGCCAGCACACTCTCGACTTCGACCCACGTCTTGCGGATCCGCTCGGGCGAGAAGTCGAAGTCGAGGCCCGCCTCGGTGAAGAGTTCCTTCAGCGGGCGGGAGCCGCCAAGGGAGAGGCTCTTCTTGTAATCGGCGATGGCCCGCGCGGGCGCGCGGCGGAAGTTGTTGTAGAGCTGCAGGGCCCCGAGCTGGGCGATGCCGTATTCGATGTAGTAGAACGGCGCGCCGAACAGGTGCAGCTGCCGGTGCCAGATGCAGGCGAGCTCTTCTTCGAGGCCCGTCCATTCGACCGACGAACCGAACCGCTGCATGAGCACCACCCAAAGCTCGCGGCGCTGGGCCCGTGTGTGGCCGACGTTGGTGTAGAGCCAGTGCTGGAACTGGTCGATCGTCGCGATCCACGGGAGCATGGTCGCCAGCTGCTCCAGGTGAACGCGGCGTGCGCGGTCGGCGTTCTCCTTGCTGCCGTAGAACTCCTCCATGTACGGGTGCGTCGTCAGCTCCATGCTCATCGACGCGACCTCGGCGAACTCCAGCGGGATCTCGCTGCGGTAGGCCAGGATCGGGTCCTGACGCGAGAGCATCGAGTGGAACGCGTGGCCCGCCTCGTGCACCATGGTCTCCACGTCGCGCTGCACGCCCGCCGCGTTCATGAATATGAACGGCATGCGCATGCGGTCGCGGCTGGCCTGATAGCCGCCGGGCGCCTTGCCCTTGCGCGAGTCGAGATCCAGACAGTTGACCGGCGGCTGGCCCGGCGCAGCACCCTGGCCCTGGAGCACCGCGAACATCTGCGAGAGGCTGGGCACGCCGTTGCCGTTCGAAGCCGGGTCCATGCGATTGAAGACGCGGGCGGTCTTCTCGACCATGTCCTGGGCATTCTCGAAGGGCCGCAGCGGCCCGCGGCTCTTGGCGTCCACCGCCAGATCCCAGGGCCGCAGCGTCAGCAGGTCCAGGCCCGTGCGGCGTTGCTCGTTGAGGCGGCGCAGCGCTGGCACGATGTGCTCGGCGCAACCACGCGCAAAGCTGTGGCAGTCCTCGGGCGTGTAGTCAAAGCGGCGCTTGGCCTTGAACGCATAGTCGCGGTAGTTGCTGAAGCCGGCGTTCACCGCGACTTGATGGCGCAACGCCAGCATCTGATCGAAGATGTCCTCGATGGTGTCCTTGTCCGCCAGGCGGCGCTTGGCCACAGATCGCCACGCCTCTTCCCGAGTCGCCCGGACGGTCTCTTCCTGGAAGCGGGCCATCTGCGGCAGCGTGCGCTCCTCCCCGCGGAAGAGGATCATCATCGCGCCAGAAATCTCCGAGTAGCGCTGGCTCAGCTTGGTCAGCTCGGTCTCGATCGGCACGTTCTCGGGCCGAAAGATCTCGACCGCCGCCCGCAGGTCGCGCAGCAGCACCTCGTACCGCTGGAGATCGAGATCCTTGACAAACGGAGATGCCACGATCTTCTGGTCGATCGTGAAACCCAGCCGCTTGAGGTTCGGCTCCACCTCCTCGACGAAGTCCAGGTACGCCTTCTTGACGGCCTCGTCTTCGGTGTGGCAGGTCATGTTGATGTAGAGCACGCTCGACGCCTCGCTCGCGGCGGCGTCGAGCTCGCTGCGGTCGAGGATCAGCCGCTCCAGGCAGTTCTTGCACTTGAGCGTGCGCTCGATGAGCCCGCGATAGAGCGGTTCGAGCTGCGGCCACTTGGTCGCGTCGAGGCCGGCCGGGACGTAATCGCTGACGACTTGGAACGGCTTGAGCATGCGGTCTCCATCAAGGGCCCGATCCGCCCGGCCCGCCGGGTGGTTAGTTGTGACTCTAGGAGCGGGACGAACTCGCCCGGCGGCCGGTTTCCTCAACCACCCGCCGCTGGGCCGGTGGCCGCCGCAGCCTTCGCCGCGGCGATCAGGGCTGCTTGCATCGCGATGAGCACGTGGACCCCTGCGAAGAGCGACAAGTGTGCCGCCCCGATCTGGCCGGCCACCTCGGGCGGCTTGCGGAAGAGCAGCATGACCGCGGCCCAGTACGCCAGCATCCCCAAGAGCCACTGGAGCCCCACGCCGATGATGCTGGGCAGCGGGATCTGGAGATGTTTGACCAACAGGAAGAGCGCAAACGCCACGAACATGCGGGCAGCGGCCAGGTCGATCCGGCCGAACCGCTCGCCGCGATACCAAGCCACCGCCATCACCGCCAGCAGGCCCGTCGGCACATGCAACGCGGCCTCGAATCCGACCAGCCCCACCCGCGCGGCCACCGCCCCCGCGCCGGCGCTCGCGCCCTCGGGCACGAAGTAGCCTGCCGCCACCGCCGCCAGTACAAACACCACGCCGCCGATGATGCCCCATACCTTGGCCGAGCCGAGCCCGGGTGTGACGAACTCGGGGCGATCGTCTTCTTCAGTTTCGGTATCAGCCTTGGCGGCCGCGAGATCGACTTGCCGCTGCATGTTGGCGCGGTAGTCGTAGCCACAGTTGACGCAGACCACCGCCGCCGCCGGCACCGGCTTGCCGCAGGACGGGCACTTCTCCTGATCGGATTCGTGCAGGACCGAGGGCTCGTCGATCTTGCCCGCACCCGGAAGGGGCGGCGTCGGCGCGGGCTCTATGGGCGTCGGGTCGATGTTGTAGGCGTCGGGCATACGGGGTTTTTAGGTCGAGCCGAGGAAGGCGTCCATCAGGATGTGGCCGGGGTCGATGCGATAGCCGGTGGCCTGGGCGTGCTGCTCGGTGAAGCGGACCCCCGGCTTGCCGTCGCGCATCCCGCCGGCGATCATGAACGGCACCGGCGTCGCGTCGTGCTTACGCGTGCTCACCAGCGAGTAATGATCCGGCAGCACCAGCATCCGCCACGGCTGGCCCGATTGCCCCAGCCCTCGGCGGATCGGGCCCACCACCTTCTCGTCGATCGCCTCGATCGCCGCGAGCTTGGTCTTCCAGTCGGCCTGATGGCTGGCTTCGTCGGGCGCCTCGACGTGGCAACAGACGATGTCGTACGACCCCAGCGCCGCAACGGTCGCCCGGCCCTGGGCCGCGTAGTCGTTGTCGTGATAGCTGGTGACGCCGGGCACTTGGAGCCGGTCCCACCCGATAAGCCGCGCGATGCCGGCGAGCAGATCGACGGCCGTGATCATCGCGCCGTGCCGCCCGAAGCGCTCGTGGAACGACGGCATCACCGGCTTGGTCCCCTGGCCCCAGATCCAGATCATGTTGGCGGCGCGCTTGCCAACGCGGGTGCGGGCGAGGTTCACCGGGTGTCGCGCGAGAAACTGCCGGGCCATGTCGGTGAGTTCGACGAGCTTGGTGGCCCCTTCGCCCTGGGGTACATGCTTGGCCCACGGCTCACGCGGGATCTCGTGCGGCGGGACCGTTTTGAGGCCACGATAAATCTGGCCGCTGCGGTCAACAAGGATGCTGCGGTAGGAGACGCCGTGGGTGAGCGTGAGCTGGTCCGGGCCCAGGGTCGGCCCGCGTGCGGCACGCCAGTGCGCCAGCAGGTCGGCGATCAACTCTCGCGCCTCCGCGTCGCTGATCGCGCCGGCGGAGTGATCGAGCATGAGGCCGTCGTCGGGCGTGCCGGGCTCGCCGACGGTCACGAGGTTGAGCCGGAAGATCCAGTCGCTCGGCTCGCACTCCACGCCGAGCGCCGCGGCCTCCAGCGGGGCCCGCCCCGTGTGATACTTCACAGGGTCGTACCCCAGCAGATCCATCGTGCAGACATCCGAGCCCGCCAGCCAGCCCGGCGGGGTGGTGACGGCCACACCCAGCCGCGACTCGCGGGCCAGAGCATCAAGATTGGGTGTCCGCGCCGCTTCCAGCGGCGTCCGCTTGCCCAACTCGGGGATCGGGCGATCGCCAGCACCATCGGCAATGACGATCACGTGCTTCACGGGCTCAGCCTAGTCGTTTGTGACGCTGGCCGCATGATGAACAGGGCCAGCTCCGACTTGGTCCAACGAAAAAAGCCCCGGGCTGAAGGCCCGGGGCTTGGAGTCGGTTTGGCCGATGCGTAGAGATCAGCCGGGGATGCAGTTGGTCGGATTCTCGGTCTCGAAGAAGTATTCGGTGATGTAGCCGCCGAGGTCTTCCTGGTTGAAGGAGCAATCGCGGTTGTAATCCGCGGCATAGCCGGCGGTGTCATATGGCGCGGGCTCGCCGGGGCACGGGGCGAAGTTAGTGCCGGAAGGGCCAGCTAGCGGCGGCTCGGCCAAGAAGGCGGTCAGGAAGCCACCGAGGTCTTCCTGATTGAGGAAGCCGTCGGCATTGAAGTCGACAAAGCAGTTGTTCACGGCGACTGCACCGGCCCAGAACCCGCCCGAGAGTATGAAATTGCCGCCGGAGAGGACGCCGGCGTCGGGCTGGCCGATGGTGCCCGAGAGGGTGAAGTTGCCACCCGTCGAGGTGCCGCCGCCGCCGTCGATGGTGTACCAGGGGATCGTCAGCTGAGCCAAAGCACCGGTGGTCGAGGCGGCCACGGCCAACAGTGCAATTAAGACAGTTTTGGCGTTTCTCATCGGTCTCCCTTTTCGACCAGCGTTCGAGTCGGGCGGCAGACTCCAGCACGCCCGGACACCTCCAAAGCGTACTCCATAAACGCGAAGAACGCAAAGAAGCGCAAAAGATATCAGAACCACTCGTTTGGGTGAACGAAAAACCCTCGGCGTGCGGCACGCCGAGGGTGAGGGTTTTAACCGGTGGCTTTGAATCAGTGCGAAACGGCGGGTGCCAGCGTCTTGGCCTCGGCCACCCACTTCTCGCACTCGGCGGGCGTTGGTGCGCGGACTGTGATCCGCTTGGCGCCGGCCTGGTTGACCTCGGTCATCTTGCTGGCGAGGTTGGCCGGGACGCGGTTGGCGAGTTCCTTGACGCTGTCGACGCCGGACTTCTCGAGAAGCTCGGCAAACTGGGGGCCTACGCCGTCGACCCGCATAAGGTCGGCCATGTTGGCCCAGGCGAGAATGTTCTTCTCGTCGATCCCGGACTTCTCGGCGATCTCCAGGCGGCCAGCCTTGGACTCGGCCGCGGCCAAGTAGGCGCGGACGGTGCCGAGGTTGATCCCGCGGAGCTTCTTGGCACGGGCGGGGCCGATGCCCTCGATCGCCTCGATATCCCGGGCGAGCTGGCCGCTGCGGGGGTTCTTGGAGACCGTGGTGGTCGGGACCGCGCTGGGCAGGCCGGCGCGGCTGTTCTTGACGGCGGTGGTGCAGATGGTGTCGAAGGTCTTGGGATCCTCGATCGCGAGCTGGCTGAGCATCTTGCGGTTGAGGATGATGCCCGACATCTTGAGCCCGTTCATGAACACGCTGTAGCGTGTGCCGCGGAGCTTGCAGGCGGCGGTGAGACGGGTGATCCAGAGGCCGCGCATATCCCGCTTGCGTGCGCGGCGGTCGCGGTAGGCGTACCACCCGGCGGTGCGGATGGCGGTCTTCATCTCGCCACGCTGGTGCGTGGTGGACTTCTGGTAGCCGCGGGTCATGCGGCGGAGACGCTTGGTTTGCTGGTTACGGGCAGCGCCCTTACGTACACGAGGCATCACGAAACTCCTCTTCGGCGCGTGCGGGGCAGTCTGGGATCAGACCGGCTTGGAACCCGACGGGCCGTGGGACGCCGAACAACGCACGGGGCGTTGCCGGCGCGTACAGACTACTTGATCTTCACGGCGACCTTGGCGGCGACCTTGGCGGCGGCCCGCTTGCCCAGCTTGGGAGCGGGGGCAGACAGGGCCATGGCGGCCTTCTCGGCCTGCAGCACTTTGCGTGCGGCGGGCGAGGGGCTGCGCTTGATGGCCGAGCGGGGCTGGTCGGCCCCGCGGATGCGACGGTTAAGCATCATTTCGAGCGCCGACGCTTCGCAGCTGGAAACGAAGCGGTCCTTGCGCAACCGGCGCAGACGCTTGCCACTCTTATTGCTCTTGAGGTGCTTGCTGTTGGAGCTCTTGTGCTTGACTTTGCCGGTCTTGGTGACCCGCATGCGCTTGAGCAGACCCTTATGGGGCTTATTGGCTTTCATGGACCGATGACTCCGGGCGGACTGACGAGGGTCGAGATGATAGGCCCGTATGACGTTCGGGGGAAGCCCGCGACCCAACTGGCTTGGCTTTGGCCCGGCCTTGGGGCGGACCAATGACCGCGCGGCGTCCCGGATCGGCTAGCGCCGAGGCTTCGCCAAACCTAGGGAACCATGAACGAGTCTTCGAGCGACGCCGGTTCCTCGTTCCCGTCGAGCGGGCGGGCCCGGTTAGGCTCGGCGAAGCGGATGAGCATCTGCTCGATCGAGCGCGGGAGCCAGAGGTTGTCGCCGCGAACGGAGACGGGGGAGGTGATCCACTCCGCGGCTCCGTCGTTGAACAGGACCGTCTGGCCCTCGCCACGGTGATTAGGCGAGTTCTCCATGGGGAAGATGACTTCGCGACGGACGGCCCGCAGGACGACGGGCGAGCGATCGACGAGCATCTCGACGCGCTGCGTGCTGCCCGGGCCGCCGACCCAGTTGCGTCGTTCGCGGGCGAAGAGGTTCTGCATGGAATAGGAGACCTGGCCTAGGCCGGCCCAGTCTTGGGCGGGCTGGCCGTGGGCCATGGGCATCGTGCCGTCGCAGGCGAGAACGTTGCCGGGGCAGGAGAGCCGGGCGAGAGGGACATAGCCAGCCCGCGGCAAGGTAAAGAGATTGGACGAGTTGGACCGGTCGGGGACGCCGACGAGCCACCAGGGGTTGCCGGCGAGGGAGGCCGAGGCCATGGGCAGGTGGTCGCGGTAATCGGCGGCGTAGGCCGCGAAGCCGGTCCCGGCGGACATGAGGTTGCTGGTGCAGGCAAGGCGGCGTTGGCCGCTGCGCATCGACTCGATCATGGGGGCCAGCACCGCCCCCGCGATCAGGAGCATCGACGCGACGGTCAGAAGATCGGCCCAACGGAAGTTCCAGCCAACGCGGCGCTCGGCGGCCGCCGAATAGCTCATCCGGCCACGCTCGGACTCGATACCGGCCTGGACGTGCACGAGTGTCCGGGCGATCAGGGATTCTCGTTCGCCTTGCTCAACGGGGTCCTGATCGAGCAGGCTGAGGATCGCCGCGTGCCGTTCGGCACGGGCTCGCAGCGCCACGGGGACGCGGGCGGGGTCGAAGCCCTTGGCGACCAGCGCGTCGAGGGCGTCGCGGTCATCGGAGGAGAGGGCGTTGCTTTCGGTGATCCAGCCGTCGGATCGGGCCGGTTCGAGGGCGGCGTGGCGGGCCTCGGACACGCGGGCGACGACGGCGGCGATGAGCGCGTCGCGCTGCGGAGCCGACGGCGCGATCGGGTCGAGCAGATCGAGGATCGAAGCGATGCGGGCGGCACGCTCGCGGACGGCCGGCGCGACTACGAGCGGGTCAAACTGGGCGTCGACCAGGGCATCGAGGGCCGCCGAGTCGGCGGGGCTCAGGGCCGAGGGGTCGAAGCCCTCGGGCCAGGACGGTTGAAGCGGTTCGCCGGGGGTCATGAAGGCTGTTCCCCCTTGCTGAGCGCGTGCCAACGTTTGGCGAAGGCCCCGACGGCCGCGTGCAAGCGGCTCTTGACAGTTCCCAATGGGATCTCCAGGGCCTCGGCGATCTGGCTGTAGCTGAGGTGTTGAAAATACGCCAAGAGAAGTACCTCACGGAGCATGAAGGGCAAGTCACCCACGACCTCTTGAACCTGTCGATCCCGCTCCTGCCGCCCCGAGACTTCGGTCACTGATGGAGCGTCGATCGAGAGGAGGTCCACAAACGTCGGGCCGCCGTTCTCGGCCCCTGCCCTCCCGGCGACCGGGGCGGACAAATCCAAGGTGCGTCGGCGTGTGTTCCTACGGAGCAAGTCCCTGGCTTTGTTCGCCGCGATCGTAAAAAGCCACGGTTTGAACCGCCGCGAGGTGTCAAAGCTCTCGACGGAGGTGTGAACCTGGAGAAAGGCTTCCTGGAAAACGTCCTCGGCCCCCGCGCGTTCGCCCACCAGTCGGGTCAGGAACCGCATCAGGTCGTCGTGGTGGCGACGGATGAGGATTTCGAGCGCGTCGGCAGCGCCACGCCGATAAAGCTCGACCAGTTCCTCATCTGTGCGGGATTCGAGGGTTTTGGGCATGAGGAGGCCGTGACGCCGAGTCGCGGGAGCGGGAAGTGTACGGATGACGGCCCCGATGGTTCGGTCCATCCCGAGGATCGGGGTCAGGTCCGGTGTGGGCCTGGGCAACATCCTTACTTGACGACGCCGTGGCCTGATTCCGCTCGGGGTCGGTCGAAGTGAAGCCGCTGGAGCTGCCAAACCGCGCCGTCGGCGCTTGTGCCCGCTAACATTCGTCCTTCATGGCTGTACCAATTTCACAAATGTGGGCTGTCGCGTCCTATGTCCTCAAGCAAAAGCTGCAGGGCAAGAAACGCTACCCGCTCGTTCTCCAGCTCGAACCACTCTTCCGCTGCAACCTGGCCTGCGCCGGCTGCGGGAAGATCCAGTACCCCCCCCACATCCTCAAACGCCAGCTTACTCCCGAGCAGTGCTGGGCGGCGGCCGAGGAGTGCGGGACGCCCGTGGTCGCGATTCCCGGCGGCGAGCCGATGCTGCACCCGCAGATCAAGGAGATCGTCGAGGGGCTGATCGCCCGCGGGAAGTACGTCTATGTCTGTACCAACGCGCTCCTTCTCAAGGAGCGTCTGGAACAGGGCTGGTTCAAGCCCAACAAGCGGCTGACGTTCAGCGTGCACATGGACGGGCAGGAAGAGCACCACGACTTCGCGGTGTGCCGCGAGGGGACGTACAAGACGGCCGTGGAGGCGATCAAGTTTGCGGTGGACAAGGGCTTCCGCGTCACCACGAACACGACGCTGTTCCAGGGTGCCGACCCCAACAGCGTGCGGGCGTTCATGGACGAGATGATGGCCCTGCGCGTCGAGGGCTGCATGATCTCGCCGGGCTATGCGTATCCGAAGGCGCCCGATCAGAAGGCGTTCATGACGGAGCGGAAGAACACCAACGACTTCTTCAAGATGGTGCTCTCCAACCGCAAGAAGAGCTGGAAGTTCAACGCTTCGCCGCTGTTCATGGAATATCTGATGGGCAAGCGCGACTACGAGTGCACGCCCTGGGGCCTGCCGACCTACTGCATCTTCGGGTGGCAAAAGCCGTGCTATCTGCTTCAGGACGGCTACGTCGACACGTTCAAGGAACTGATGGAGACGACCGAGTGGGAGCGGTACGGCCAGAAGAGCGGCAACCGCGCCTGCCAGCAGTGCATGGTCCACTGTGGCTACGAGCCTACGGCCGTGGATCACACGTTCTCGGGCTTCGGTGGGCTCTTGGCGACCGTCAAGGCCATGGCGTTCCCCCTCTACGCCGATCCGGAAGCCGCCAGGCAGCTCGCTGAGGCGGCCAAGAAGCCGCACGGGCCGATGGTGCAGCTGGGCATCAACGTCCCAAAGAAGGAACGGGCCGACGAGATGGTCGGCTCGCGCTGACCCGGCTGTGACTGCGGGCAGGATGCGGCGGGGGTCCTAAACTCCCACGTGCTTCGCATCGGCCCCGTCCAACTGAAGACCAACCTGCTCCTGGCCCCGATCGCGGGCTATTGCGATCTCGCGTTCAGGCTCGTCTGCCGCGGCGAGGTGGCCCCGGACGGGCGGGGGTTGGGGCTGGCGTGTACCGACCTCCTCTCGCCCCAAGGTCTGCTGCGCGGGACGGCGTCGTCGCTCGATCTGGCCGCGACTAACGCCGACGACCAACCGGTGGGGATGCAGCTTTACGGATCGGACCCGGCCATGATGGCCGAGGGGGCGGTGTGGGCGGCCGAGCACGGGGCCACGATCGTCGACATCAACATGGGCTGCCCGGTCGACAAGGTGACCAAGAAGGACGGCGGCTCGCGGCTGTTGTGCATCCCGGACACGGCGGGGTCGATCGTGCGCGCGTGCGTGCGGGCGCTGGAGCCGTACCGCATCCCGCTCACGTGCAAGATGCGGCTGGGGTGGTTTGACGCCGAGCCGGTGGCGGTGTGGCTGGCGCCGCGCTTGATCGACGCGGGAGCGGCCATGATCACCGTTCACGGGCGGACGACGGAGCAGAAGTTCTCCGGCGTCGTCAGTCACGACGGGATCGCACGGGTCGTGGAGGCCGTGCGGGCGGCGTGCAAGGGGCCGGGGCAGCACATCCCGGTGATCGGCAACGGCGACGTGCGCACGGCCGACGATGTCCTGGCGATGCAGCAGCGCACGGGTTGCGACGGCGTGATGATCGGGCGCGGGGCCCTGGCGGCCCCGTGGCTCTTCGCCCACGCGTGGTGGCTGGCGAGCACCGGCGAACGGCTGGCGGAGCCCACCGACGAGCACAAGATCGCCATCATCAACAGGTACCTC
>Ga0105047_10006800_pt1 | contig 19347 bp, 22 predicted proteins | sample MAT04_FD_78384 | JGI IMG/M metagenome (GOLD analysis project Ga0105047, IMG submission 78384) | Freshwater microbial communities from Lake Fryxell liftoff mats and glacier meltwater in Antarctica - MAT-04 (megahit assembly) | ecosystem: Environmental > Aquatic > Freshwater > Ice > Liftoff... | reverse complement strand
TTCTTCTTGATGTGAAAAGAGTGCATAACTCAGATGACCTCGGGCGCGAGCGACACGATCTTCATGAACTTCTTCTCGCGCAACTCGCGGGCCACAGGACCGAAGATGCGAGTCCCCTTGGGATTGCCCTCGGCATCAATGATGACGATGGCGTTGCTGTCAAAGCGCAGATAGGAACCGTCACTGCGGCGAATGGCCTGGCGGGTGCGCACCACGACGGCGTTCACCACCTCGCCCTTTTTCACCGTGCCTTCGGGCGCGGCTTCCTTGACGTGGGCCTTGATGACCTCGCCCACCTGGGCATATACCTGATTGCGGCCCAGCACACCAATAACCGCCGCCCGGCGGGCACCGGTGTTGTCGGCCACATCGAGAACTGATCGAAGTTGAAGCATATACGTGCCTTAAGCAGCCACCGGCGCGACCGTTTCCGCGCGCTCCACGACCTCGATCAACCGCCATCGCTTGAGCTTGGAGAGGGGTCGGGTTTCTTCAATGCGCACGCGATCGCCCGGCTTGGCGTCACTCTTCTCGTCGTGCGCGTAAAATTTCTTATACCCTGTCACCACTTTGCGATAAATGGGATGCGGGTAGCGCCTTGTGACGCGGACCACGATGGTCTTGGCCATCTTGTTCGAGATGACCTCGCCCACCCGTTCCTTGCGGGTGCCGCGCGCGGGTGCCTGAATGTTCGTCGCCTCAGCCATACAGAATCGGGTTATGCCGCCGGTTTCGCCACGGGTGCCTGACGCAACTGCGTCATGCGGGTTTCCATCCGTGCGATGTCGCGGCGGATCGTTCGCAGGCGGGCGGTCTTTTCCAACTGCGCGCTGGCCTGTTGCAGCCGCAGGTTGAACATTTCCTGGCGGAGATCCCGGCTTTTGGCCGACAACTCCACCAGCGTCATGTCTTTAATCTCAGAAAACTTCATTCGGCTATCCTCGTCTCAACCCACTTTGTGCCGCGAGATGAACCGCGTCTTGATCGGCAACTTGGTCGCGGCCAGGCGCAATGCCGCCCGCGCATCCGTCTCACTGACACCGTCCACTTCAAACAACACCGTGGCCGGCCGGATCACCGCCACCCAACCGTCCAGCGGGCCTTTGCCCGTCCCCATGCGTACTTCCAATGGTTTCTTGGTGTAAGACTTTTGCGGGAAGATGCGAATCCATAGCTTCCCACTGCGCTTCAAGGAGCGGGAAATGGTCATGCGCGCCGCTTCGATCTGCTTGGCGTCCATCCAGCAACGCTCCAAGGACTGCAACCCATATTCGCCAAACGCGACCGTGCTCCCGCGCCAAGCGAGGCCCACGCGGCTGCCGCGGTGCATTTTGCGATACTTAACCCGTGCGGGCATCATGGCCATAACAAAAATCTCCTGTTAACTAGGCTGCGGCTGCCTCGGCCGCGGGTTTGGTTGTCTTGACGTCTGCCTTGGTCTCACCCAAGCAGACCCAGCACTTGACGCCCAGTTTGCCATACATCGTCCGCGCTTCGGCAAACCCGTAATCAATGTTCGCTCGCAAGGTGTGCAACGGCACGCTGCCCCAGTGATACAATTCCGTGCGTGCCAGTTCCGATCCCCCCAGCCGTCCGGCGCAGCGAATCTTCACGCCCGCGGCCCCAAAATCTTTCGCCGTCTGCACGGCCTTCTTCATCGCCCGGCGGAACGATACGCGCCGCTCAAGCTGGAGGGCGACATTCTCAGCCACAAGCTGAGCGTCAATCTCCGGCTGCTTGACCTCGACAATATCAACATAGACCTCTTTGCCGGTCAGCTTGCTCAGGTCTTCCTTAAGTTTGTCAATCTCGGCCCCCTTGCGACCGATGACCACGCCCGGACGCGCCGTGTGAATCGTTACGCGGCAGCGACTGGCAGCGCGCTCAATGACGATGCGCGGCACCGAGGCCCCCTCAAGCCTCTTCTTGAGCAGCCCGCGGATCACGAAGTCCTCGGCCAGCAGCTTGGAGAATTCCTTCTTGCCGGCGTACCACTTGGAGCGCCAGTCTTTGTTCACCGCGACCCGGAGGCCGATTGGATTTGTCTTTTGACCCATACTGTTACTCGTCGGACAAAACGATCCGGATGTGACACTGACGTTTGATAATAGGACCCGCCGACCCGCGGGCCTTCGGCGTGAAACGCTTCAGGCGGGAGGCGGTGCCGGCCACTGCTTCCTTTACCCGCAGTGACTCGGGCTTGAGATTGTTGTTATTCTCCGCATTGGCGATGGCGGACTTGAGCGTCTTGGCCACCAGCCGGGCGGATTTGCGCGGCACGACTGACAAGACAGCGTGGGCCTCGACGGCCTTCATCCCCTGAATCTGTCGCACGACCTCGCGCATTTTCTGCGGCGACATCGGCACATTGCGCATTACGGAAAGGATATTCATGACTACTTCGCCTCTGCCTTGGCGGTGTGAGCGCCGTGCTTCTTGAACGTGCGGGTCGGCGAAAATTCGCCGAGCCGGTGGCCCACCATGTTCTCGGTCACGAAGACCGGGAGAAACACCCTGCCGTTATGCACATTGAAAGTCAGTCCCACGAAATCGGGGGTGATCATCGAGCGCCGCGACCAAGTCTTGATTGGCGCCTTGGAATTCGCGGCCTTGGCCTTCATGGCCTTGTCCATCACATGCTGGTCCACGAATGGACCCTTTTTAATTGAGCGTCCCATGTTAGTCCTACTTGCGCTTCATCGGACGGCCATCGCGACGAACCACGATCAGCCGGTTGGAATGTTTCTTCTTGTGCCGGGTGCGATACCCCTTGGCCAGCAAACCCCACGGCGAGGTCAACTGCTGCCAGCCACCACCACCCTTGCTCTTGCCCTGGCCGCCACCGTTCGGATGGTCCACCGGGTTGCGGGCCACCCCGCGGGAAATCGGGCGCTGCCCCAAATGCCGGGCGCGACCCGCTTTGCCCAAGACCACCTTCTCATGCTCCACATTGCCCACCTGCCCGATGGTGGCATAGCAACTCTCGTGAACCAGACGGATCTCACCCGAAGGTAGCCGCAATTGCGCATACCCCTCGGCTCGCGACATCAAGGTCGCCGCACTGCCCGCGCTGCGCACCATCTGCGCGCCACGTCCCGGCAGCATCTCAACGTTGTGAATGGGCAGTCCCACCGGGACCGACTTTAGCGGAATGCTGTTGCCCAACTCAGCCGGCGCGGTCGGACCACTGACGACCTTGGCACCAACGGAGAGACCGTTCGGAGCCACGATGTAACGCTTCTCACCGTCCGCATACTGCAACAGGGCCAGCAAGGCCGAACGCAACGGATCATACTCAATCGCCGTCACCGTGGCCTCCATGCCGTGTTTGTTGCGCTTGAAATCCACCGAGCGAATCTTCTGCTTGTGACCGCCACCGATGCCCCGGCTCGTGACACGACCGTAGCAATTGCGACCGCCCGTCTTCTTGCGAATCTGGACGAGCGCCTTCTCTGGCTTTCGTTTCGTAATGCCGCTGTGGTCCGCGATGGTGATGTACCTCGTGGACGGCGTGAGCGGCCGAAATGTCTTAACAGGCATAGAAAATCAAAATTCCGTTCCAAACCAGCAGCTTGGAGAAGCGGAGCCATCACTCCTGCCGCCCGGAGGCGGTCAGTTATCGGTCCCGCGAGCTTGCTGGCCGGACCCGGTTTCGGGCAAACGGAGCGCGGAAACTACCAACGGACTTTTTTCTCGCAAGGATATTTTAGAGAAATTTCTCTGCTCTACGCCGATACGCTCCGTCGGAGGCGCCATTGTGGCCTGTTGGCAGCAGCCGCTTCGCGTCCAGACTGCGCGGAAACCAATCCTCTCACCCTAGATTCCTATCGAGTTGAGAGAATCTTCTCGGATCACGGATCACGCTTTGCGCGCGGCCCTCTCCTGACTTGGCATGCGCTTGATTAACACAGCCAGAAACCAAACAACAACAGCGACTAAGACTAATTTCGCCTGCGCCGATGGAAACCGTCTCAACGGCCATCCTGAGCCGCCCAGGCGTTGCTGCAATTGCAACCGGTGCTTGTCTGCTTGCCTTTCGGGCGAGCCAAACAGACTGCTTTCAAGGGCCTCGTTCGAAGGCCTGCTGCGAAAACTCGGAGCTTCCTTATGTCTTCTCCTGCTGATTGATGGAAACCCGCAGGTTTGGAGCATCTCGCGACTTGGCTCTGGTTGGGGAACACGGATGTGCGCGCGACTTCGCCGCGGGCGTCTGCGGCTGCCCCGGGGGTTTCACCCGCACTTCACCGGCCTTTCACAAGTAGCTGCCGCGGTATGAATTAGAACACACGCGGCAAACTGTAGCGAAGTCGTTGCGGAGGTTGGGGGTTCGAGCCAGGCAGCCACCGCTCGAATCCGGCTTGAACAGCGGCTCATCTCAATCCGGATCAGGCGGCGGCGGGTTTTCCCCCAAGCTGGGCTGGCGAGCAGGCTCGGCGAATGGGGCGGCTGCCAAACACTTCCCAAGCGCCTCGACGCGCGACGGCATCCGCCCTCGCCGACCGCTCTGCCAGCCCTAACCCGTCGGCGGGGGATGGCCCGCCGCCACGTGCTGGCCAATGGCTGATCGAAGCCTGCGACGGGCATGCCCTAGAGGTGCGGGACGCGATAGCGGCGACCGGCATGGAGCGTCATCCCGAAAGCCCGGCGCGCGAACTCTGAACCAGCCGCCCTGCTCGACCAAACAATGGCTGGCGCAGGCGCTCTCGCGAAGGCTGCGAACGGCTTCCTGCTCCCACTCTCCGCTCAAGGCCGGACGCGACGGCCACGAGGCGTGGACCGCCTGGCGCCCTGCGACCGCGTGAAAGAGGCCCACGCTGAAGGCCGCGGGTGCGACGATCCATCGCGAGACACTGCCCAACTCTGCCCAACTCCGGGCTTTCATCTGCGTCAATAACCCCGTCGAAGGCACGCCTTGCAAGCCTCGCCGGCCATGACGGCAGCAAGCCACTGTGCCAGCCGGACCCGCGTCGGCGCTTCCCGGCCCCATTCCACCTGCCGCACCGCCAACTCAAAGCCCGTCCGCCAGCCCTGTTGGAAAAGGACGCGTTCAGCGTCCCTTTCCAGCAGGGCCGGCGGCGAGCCGGTCAGGGCATGAAGGAATTGTCATGCTCACTCGGCGAAGGCGTGTTCCAGACTGCGGCGGCGCACGATTTCCTGGAAGGCCTGCACGCGGTGGGCGGCGCCGAGCTTCTCTTCAAAAAGTCCCGGGAACACCAGCAGTGGATACGGCAGCGCCCAGGCGAGCGAAGCCGCTTCGTTCGCTGCGCGCCGGGCCAGCAGGCTCTCATTGGGATCGCTGGCGGCGGCCAAGGCGCGGGCGAGCAGCCGCGTCTTCAGTTGCTCCAACGCATCTTCGCGCGTCGGCCGCGGGAGCCGCGGGGCCGGCGTCGGGGGCAGGTGCCGGGTGGGTCCCGGCAGGCCGTTCAGGTTCTTCAGTAGGGTGGTCATATTTGCTTTCGTATGTTTGGTTGCTTTCTCTGGACCCGCTGGAGCGGGAAAATGTTTCAACAAAAAACCCGCGATTGACGGGCAATCGCGGGTTTGATCGGAGAAATTCTCTGTCTGCTTCACGGACCCGCGTTGGCCATGACTTCCCCGCGACGAACAGCACAGTGCTGCTCCCAACGGGAGTTCATGCTTGGTTTTATGGATGACATCGGGGTCATGGCGAACGCGGCGGAAGAAAGCGGTTGGCGGGCGCTTTGTCAAACTCTGCGCGCCGAAACCTTCAACCGATTGGCGTAATGCCTCAGTGACACGCCCGCGGGTTTTGGCCCAGTATCACGCCGGTCGCACGCACCGGGTCACGGCTTCGTGGCGGTCGTGCGGCCACCCTGAAAACTCATTCCCATTCCACCATGAAATCCAAGTCCGCCAAACGCAATCAAGTGCTGCTCGTCGCGAGCGGCGACCTCCGCCTCTCCGCCAATCAGGTCTGCTGGCCCGCCCAGGAGGCGATGGAGAAAACCCTCACCGCCGCCCTCGCTGCCGAAGGCTACGCGCTCTCCCGCGCCCATCCGTTCAAGCCTGCCCTCAAGCACGGATTCATCGCCTCGCAGCGCGAAGGCATGGAGGTTTTCAAGACGCTTGACCCCGACGCCCCGCTGATTGTCGCGGAGGCCGTCTGGCAATATTCCCACCACTTGCTCGCGGGCTTGACCACGCATCGCGGCCCGATCTTGACCGTCGCCAATTGGTCCGGCCAGTGGCCTGGCCTGGTCGGCATGTTGAACCTCAACGGCTCGCTCACCAAGGCCGGCGTGAAATACTCGACGCTCTGGAGCGAGGACTTCACCGACGAGGCCTTCAAGACGAAGCTCCGCCAGTGGCTCACTGGCGGCAAATGCACGCACGCCACGCCGCACGTCACGCCGCTGGCCAAGGTGAAGCTCGCCGGCCCCGCCGTGAAGCTTGGCCAGAAACTCGCCGCGCAACTCCAGCGCGAGAAGGCCATCATGGGCGTCTTCGATGAAGGCTGCATGGGCATGTTCAACGCGATGATCCCCGACGAATTGCTGCACCCCACCGGTGTCTTCAAAGAGCGCCTCAGCCAGTCTGCCCTGGCCTACGAAGCCTCGACTGTGGGCGATGCCGAGGCCCGCGGCGTGATGCAGTGGATGGTGAAAGCCGGGATGAAATTCCACACCGGCCCGACCGACGCCACGGACCTGACCGAGCAACAGATTCTCCAGCAGTGCCAGACCTACATCGCTGCGCTGCGCATCGCCGATGACTTCGGCTGCGACTGCATCGGCATCCAATACCAGCAGGGCCTCAAGGACGTGCTGCCCGCCAGCGACCTCGTCGAAGGCACGCTCAACGACTCCGTGCGTCCGCCGGTGAAATCCCGCGACGGCCAGCGCGTGCTCTACGCCGGCGAACCGCTGCCGCATTTCAACGAAGTGGACGAGTGCGCCGGCCTCGACGGCCTGATGACCCACCGCCTCCACAAAGCCCTCGGCCAGCCCGTGGAAAACACCCTGCACGACGTGCGCTGGGGCGATTGGGATCAGAGCGGCACCACGAAGGACTACGTCTGGGTCTTCGAGATCAGCGGGTCCGCGCCACCGTCACATTTCATCGGCGGATGGAAGGGCGCGGAAGGTTTCCGCCAGCCGCCGATGTATTTCCCGAAAGGCGGCAGCACCATCCGCGGCATCTCGAAGGTGGGCGAGATCGTGTGGTCGCGCATCTACGTGGACAAGAACGGGCTCAACATGGACCTCGGCCGCGCCGGCGTGATCGAACTCCCGCGCGAGGAAACCGAGCGCCGCTGGCAGTCCACCACCTGGCAATGGCCCATCATGCACGCCGTCACCTACGGCGTCTCCCGCGACCAACTCATGGCCAAGCACCAAAGCAACCACATTCAGGTCGCCTACGCGCAGGACGCCAAAGCCGCCGACCAATGCCTCCTGGCCAAAGCCGCGATGGCCCAGGCCCTCGGCATGAAGGTGAACCTCTGCGGCACGCGCAAGGGCGGCAAGGGTTGGGCATAGCCAGGGCGGAAATCCGAAGCCCGAAAACCGAAATCCGAAAGAAATCCGAGGACCGAAATCCGAAAAGGCCTTCGGCGAGTCGGCGGGCTGATTTGAAAATCGGTGCATTCCGAAGCAGCGCCGCCCCAGAGTAGCGTGTCGCCGTGGCGGCCTGGCTTCGCGCGGTGGTCTGACTTGAACCTCCGTGACGACACCAAGGCAGAGCGCCGCCAGCCAGCATTTCAGTAAACTTCGTCGTGGGTGCCCAGGCTTTCGAGGAGGATGGCCTCCTCGCCCTTGTGCTTCACGAATTGGAAGACCACGCGAAGGTCGTAACCCGCACTACACGCCCACGAACCTCCAAGTTTGCCCTTGAGCTTGTGGCTCTTGAGTTGGGGATGGAAAACATCCTCCGCGAGCAACGCCAGCACCGGTTCCAATTCCAGCGTCACCTGGGGGTGCTTGCGTGCCAGCCGGCGGGCAGACCGGATGAACGCCGCGGACGGCAGCAGCAGTCGTTTCAAGCGAGGATGCGTTTGATGATTTGGGCGGGCGTGGCCGGCCGGCAACCCCCTGCCTTGAACTCCCGGCGGGCCGACTTCACCGCCTCGACCAACTCAGCCCGCCGGCGTTCTGCCAACCGGTGCTGGAGAACCTGCACGAGCGATTCCTGTTCTTCGATGGCCAGCCCATCTGCGGAATCCAACACCTGCGCGTATTTCGTCATGGCCGAAGCCTAGCAGCCAGTCGGGCGGCTTGGAACTGTGTTCTCGCCATTCAGGGGAACTTTGCCCACGGCCGAGCCCGAAATCAGAGGTGGGAGCACGCCCGCCCTCGAGCGTGGCTGGCCGCGCCCTCGCGGCCAGCTTTCGGCGTGCGGGCAGGGAGGGCAGATCTCAGGAACTTCGACGTCCGTGGGGTTTTCCGCGAGGGCGCGGAAAACAGCGCCCGGGACGGGCGCGGTCCCCCCTCCGACTTCGGAGTTCAGGCTCAATTCCCCCTGCTCCGTGCCCCGGTCCCCCGCTGTGCTTCAAGTTCGCCGCGCGGCTACAGGAGGTGCAGTCCGACAATAAGCCCGTCCTCATCCGCATCGAAACCAAGGCCGGGCACGGCGCGGGCAAACCCACCACCAAGATCACCGAGGAAAACGCCGACAAACTCGCCTTCCTGACCAAAGAACTCGGCATGAAATAGCACTCCCGGGTTCGCCCCAATGCTCTTAGTCGGACTTTAGTTGTTCCCCTTGAAGAGGTCGTTCTGCAAACGCTTCTTCAAACGCTTAATACAAAGTCTTGCGGCTTCGTCCGCTGTGTTAACCGACCAGCCAGACATCTCCCATCCACCCTTGTAATTATAGTCAGCCGTCCACAACCGAGCTCCAGATTTGTCCTTTACCGTCATCAACATCGTACTGTTTTGCCAAGTAAACGTCCCTCCGGAGGCGAGTGAAGTTGTGGTACTCTGTGCATATCCAGTTCCTCCCCAGTACCCATTCCCATAGTACCAACCAGTTGCTGATGCGGTGGCCGAGCTCACTGTGGTTCCAGACGCTAGGTATGCACTTTGGGAAGAACTTGCGAACGTGATTTCTACTCTGCCGTTCTGGTCAATTTGATCTTCCCTTTCACTTATTTCCAAAAATTGGCCCAATTCCATGACGGCGATCTCATAGATTATCTTGTCCATCCCCGGATGCCCCGATCGAACCAGAACAGAATATTTACCGTTATTCACACGTTCAGCCGCGAGAGGCGCGACTTGGGTGTTCATTGATGAGCATCCACAAAGGATCATGAGAAATACGACCAGGCAATGCTTCATTTTCTTGTTCAGCCACCCATACTCAGCGAATCGAGGCACACGGCGTGTGGACTGCTGCCACAGCGCGGACGCTAGGTTAGATGTAGCGAGGTTAGGCGTTTTCGCTTGTTGGCTGTTTGAGGATGTCATGGCCTTCGGTGAAATCGAACAACTGCCAAAGAATCCTGCCGACGACGAACTCCTTCGGCTTCTTGGCGTCACGGCTGCTACCACCTAGCGACCGATAAATCTGAGCGAGTGTGGTCTGCCGTAGTTCGGAAAGCACAGTAGCCGCCTGGTCGCGGGAGCCTTGCTTGAGTTGTTGGACTATTGCTGCGGTGTCGGCATCGGTGGTCTTGTGAAGGCGCTTTGGTGTGGGCGAGTTGGAATCGTCCGATTCGGAGATCGCAGCGCGAATCTCTACGGCCAAAGACTCGCAACGGTCGGCAAGTGCTGAGAGTTTTTGGTGAAGCTTCGGACTCATGGTGTGATGGGTTCGGGGCGGGCCACACGGTCATAGAACTCCTCTGCCACTGTCTTCAAGCGGTCTTCGTAGTTGCGGTCGTTCGCGTAGCCGGAAACGGCAATCGGAATTTTGGTTTCGGGGCGGCTGGCAATCTGCGTGGACTGCGGGACGAAGTGCTTGAAGACAGTGTTGGGATAGCGACTGCGAATCTGCCGCATGATGCCATCCTCGTCGGACGTTCCGTGGGTGAGGTATCGAACGCGGTTGAAAAGGATGCCAAGGAGCTTGGGTTCGATGAAAGCTGCGCCACCGGAGCCGATGTCTGCAAGGAGACTGCGAGCCTCAGAAAAGACTAGGCCAACGGACTTCTGGATGTGGGCGATGCCGAGCGTGGAAAGATACTCTGCAAGGGCAACGATGCAGTAGTAATCGCTAGCGAAAAGGCCGTTCTGAGTCGCCAAGTAGAGGTTGGGCGGGCAATCAATGAAGATGTAGTCGTAATCGCCTGCGAGTGCGGAAAGTGCCTTCTTCAGGAAAAGCTTTGCTTTGAGGTTGTCGTGGCCAAACTTGGTTGCCAGCCGTAAATCCATGCCGAAAAGCTCGATGTGCGAAGGGATGATGTCGAGCTTGGTTAGTTTGCCCTCATACTGGACAGGCTTGCGAACGATTGTCTTGGCGAGGTCGAACGGAGTGCCGGAATAGCAGGCGTCGAAAAAGTTGGCCAAAGTACCGTTGGCGCCCGCATGCGCCTGCCATGCTGCCTCGGTCATCAATGACAGAGTTGCGTTCGTCTGCGGGTCTAAGTCAACAATGAGGACGCGCTCGTCGAACTTGTGGGCGAGGGATGCGGCAATCTCGACGCATAGAGTAGTCTTGCCGACGCCGCCCTTGAAGTTGATGAATGAAACGGTGGTTGCCATAGGTGGTCTATAGGGTGTGCGAGGAAATGGCTAGCGTGCAGCCAAAGCCATTGGTTGACGGGGTTCCTACCGGACGCTGGGCGTGGCGGTTTGAGCTGTTTGCGCGCATCGGGCGGAGAGCTGAACTAGCCACGATCAGTAGTCAACGCGCTCTTGTGCCGCTTCGGGGTTAGCCGAGGCCGGCGGGAATGTTGGCTGCGTTTTGGACCGTGGTGGCCGAGCGCCGCGGCGACCCCGTTTTCGGGCCGACTGTCGCTGCCCAAAGCGGTGGTTCCGGGACCGGGGGCGTTTTCCTTGAACGCAGAGGACGCGGAGGAACCGCAGAGAAGATAAACCTCCGCGTCTCTTTGCGATCCTCTGCGTCTCTGCGTTGAAATCCGCCGCGGCCCTAACGCACGGCCCGGCCAGGGTTCGGCACTGCCGGCTGGCCGTCGCGGACTGCCAGGCCGGTGTCGGGGACAGCCTCGCCGGGCTGAAACGCGCCACGTCCAGCAATCGGACTGAGCCTCACGGCGTAGCGGCGTCTCGGGAGAGCGCCGCACACTCCTCCCGGAATTGCCGGCTGGCGGCGCTCTGCCGAGACGCCGCTACGGACCCAAGGCGCAACCGGCACGTTCCTGCTGATTCGTCGTTCGGGTTACCCGTAGCAGCCCAGTTCCCTCCGCCGCCGCCACCACTTGCGTGGCGCGGAGATGCCCACAGGCGTGATGATGCCCGGGCGGGTGTTTTACGCCACCAACTCCGCGGGGAAAGCGCGGGCCAGTGCCAGTGCGAATTGATCCTTGTCGCGGGTGAGGAACAGGTCGGGGTTGATTTGTTCCAGCAAGGCCACGTGCAACACGTCGGCGCTGCGCATCCGCAAGGCGGTCCCGTGCGCCGCGCTCAATTGGCCGCATTCCCGCAAGGCTTCTGGCAGATCCGTCTCCACCCGGTCAAAAGGCCCGGCTTGATGCCAGTGCCGAAACAGCCGGCGCAAAGCTTCCGCGACGGCTGGCAGGGGGCCGGGTTTGCGCAGACAGATCTGGCGCAAGCTGTTGATCGTCTCAAATTCTGCCCAGGCGCTGGTTAACCAGGTGGCGCGGGCATACTTCCGGAATGCCGCGCAGGCCGCCGCGTGGCCAGAATCCCCCGGATAGAGGCGCGAGATCAGCAGCGAAGGATCGGCGTAAATCCTCACGCTTCGCCCTCCCGCAGAAAGGCCAGCGTGTCCATGCTGGGACACTGACTTTGCAACGCCTCCGTCTGCGCCTCCATGTCTTCCACGGTGAGCTTTATTCGCTTCTCCCGCCTTAGCGTTAGTCCGCCCTCGCGGTCACTCACCGCAATACTTTCGCCGGGCTTCAGTTGGGACAGCAGGGCCGGATTCCGGCTCAGTTCGCGTTTGGTAATCGTCTTCATGCTGACAAAGTTGACAGACAAGAACACCCACACAAGGGCGTTTTTCGCCCGCCCGTCACGCCAACCGCAGCGGCCAAATCCCCGACGGTTCTGGCGCGGCAGGCCGACGTGCCGCCGCTCACTCCGCCCAACCCAATTCCCTTCGCCGTCGCCACAACTTGCGCGGCGCGAAGATGCCGGCCGGCGTGATGATGCCCGTGATCAGCTCCGCTGGCGTCACGTCGAAACCAGGATTGCGCGCGGGGCTGCTGGGATTGGCGATGCGGACGTAGCAGCGCGGCTGGCCTTTCGCCGTCACGCCCCAGGCACCCAGCACTTCGGATTCGTCGCGCTCCTCGATGGGGATTTCCGCGCCCGACTTGAGCGTCCAGTCAATCGTTGAGCGCGGGATGGCCACGTAGAACGGCAGGCCGTGGCGGCGGGCGAGCACGGCCTTGGTGTAGGTGCCAATCTTGTTGGCGATCTCGCCGGTGCGCCCCAGCACGCGGTCGCTGCCGACGATCACCAGGTCAATCTCGCCGCGCTGCATCAGGTGCCCGGCCGCGTTGTCGGCGATGACATGATGTGCGATGCCCTGCTGCGCCAGTTCCCAAGCCGTGAGCGACGCGCCCTGGCAGCGGGGCCGCGTCTCGTCGCAGAAAACATGGAAGCTGCGTCCCTCGGCCTGCGCGGCATAGAGCGGCGCGGTGGCGGTGCCGAAATCCACGCACGCCAGCCAGCCGGCATTGCAGTGCGTCAGCACGTTCATGCCCTCGCCGATGAGCGCCGCGCCGTGCTGGCCGAGCGCAGCACATTCCTCGGCGCTGCGGTTGGCGAATTCCTCCGCCGCTGCCAGCGCCAGCGCCTGCCGCTCGGCAACGCTTTCTCCGGTCGCCATCGCGGCGCGCACCTGGCGCATGGCATTCAAAGGATCCACCGCCGTGGGCCGCGCCGCGTGCAACGTGGTGAAGACCTTTTCCACCTGGCGCTCAAAGGCCGTCAGCGAGCTGCCGCGAAAGGTCCGCGCGCCCTGGGCCAGACCATAGGCAGCGGTGGCGGCAATCGCCGGGGCGCCCCGCACCACCATGTCGCGGATGGCGCGGGCGGTGGCTCGATAGTCCGGCGTGGCGAGCAACTCGAAGCGATGGGGGAGGAGCCGTTGCTCAATCAGCACGACAGCGTTGCGGGCGGCATCGAAGGTGACGGTGCGGAACGGCTGGCGTCGGCCACGAAGCAGGACGTTCATCAGGCGGGGGTTGGGGAAAGCCAAGGCGGGCCGTGGGACACGCGTCGCGCCTGTCTCTGATCACGGGGTCGAAAGCCATTCCCAAGCTGCCGGCATTTCACAAAGGGAAGCACCGCTCTGCGGATTTGGGGAGGAAGTTGGAGCCAGGCGCGACGCCTGTCCCACCTTGCCGGTCGTGGATCAACACTGACTCCGGTTCGCATACCAGCGGCTAAGGCTCGCGCTGGTCGAGCTTCTGGATGCGGGCGCGGATGCGGGCGAAGGAGGGGTGGCAGCGGAGGTTCTGCAAATCCGGCTCCTCAGTCAGCGAACTGAAATCGCGAAATCCCAGATCGAGCGCGCGGTCGAGAGCCTGGGCGGCGGCGTCCACCTGGCCGGTGACCGCGTAGCTGCACGCGAGGTGATAATGCACGGAGGGATCCTCAGGGCGCAGGCGGCTGAGTTGCTCGTCCACGGTGAGGCTTTCGCGGGCGCGACCAAGGCCGGTGTAGGCGTCGCCGAGGAGTTGAAGGGCCTCGGTGTATTCCGGATCACGGCGCGTGATTCCCTCCAGGAAGGCGGCCTGGGTGTCCAAGTCGCGCTGTTCCCGGGTGGAGAGTCGCTTTCGTGTACGTCGCGGTTCCGGCATAATTGCGGGTGCGATATTCCACGCTGCGCGGGCCAAGTCAAGCGGCGGGGGAAAAAGTCCCTTGGTTCTCAGAGCCTCTCAGAGCCGGAGGGCCTGGCCGTTGTTGACGCCGGCGAACTTCTTTGGGACCGACGGGCGGATCGGAGCCTGGGTTTCGGTTGGCCCTCTGGCGCCGCGCCGGAAGTTAAATGATGCTTGACCCGCTTGCCGCCGGACCTTCCCATTCCACCATGCCTTCGCACTCCACCCACCTCACCCGCCGTCATTTCCTAAAATCGACCGCCGTTGCCGCCGCCGCCGCGGGCGTGCCGCTCTGGTTCCTGGAGCGCGAGCAAGCCCTCGCGGCCACGGTGCCCAAGCCCCCCGGCGCGAACGACCGCCCCGGCTTCGCCCTCGTCGGCTGCGGCGGCATGGGCAGCGGCAACGCCAACGATTTCCTCAACAAAGGTGCCGACCTCGTGGCGGTGTGCGACGTGGACCAGGGCCATGTGGACGTGGCCGTGAAGAAGTTTTCCCAGGGCGGCAAGACCCCGGTGCGGTTCACCGACTTCCGCAAGCTGCTGGAGCGCGACGACGTTCACGCCATCATCAATGGCACGCCCGACCACTGGCACACGCTCATCAACCTCGCCGCCTGCCGCGCCGGGAAGGACATTTACACCGAGAAGCCACTGACGCTGACCATTGACGAGGGCAAGCGCCTCGTGAAGACCGTGCGCGACACGGGCCGCGTGGTGCAGGTGGGAAGCTGGCAGCGCAGCGACCGCCCGTTCCGCGTCGCGTGCGAGTTGGTGCTTAACGGCCGCATCGGCAAGGTGCAGCACGTCGAGGTGGGCCTGCCTACCGGCCCGCGCGAGGGGCCTTTCCCGAAGCTGCCGGTGCCGGCGGGGTTGAATTGGGACTGGTATCTCGGCCAGGCGCCGGTCATGGATTACAACGGTCGCAACTGCCACGGCAATTTCCGCTGGTGGTATCCGTTCTCCGGCGGCCAGATCACCGACTGGGGCGCGCACCATTTCGACATCGCGCAATGGGGCCTCGGCATGGACGCCTCCGGGCCGGTGGAAGTGCAGGGCAAATCCTTCGTCGAGATGATCCCCGGCGGCTACCAGACGGCCTCGCAATACGAACTCAACTACCGCTATGCCAACGGCGTCACCATGCGGGCCGCGGACGAAAAGCGACTGCCCAACGGCGTGAAATTCATCGGCTCGGATGGCTGGATCTTTGTGGCTCGCGGCAACAAGCTCGACGCCAGCAAGGACGACCTCGTCCAGACCCCCTTGCCCAGTGACGCCAAACGCCTCTACAACAGCCGCGACCACCGCATCAACCTCATCGAGTGCATGCGCTCGCGGAAGGATCCCGTTTGCCCCGTCGAAGTGGGCAACCGTTCGATCAACATTGCGCACATCGGCGTCATCTCACTCCGCATGGGCGGGGCGAAGCTGCAATGGGATCCGGCCAAGGGCGAGTTCACTGGCACCGACGCGGCGGCTGCGAACCAATGGCTCTCCCGCGAAATGCGCGCGCCCTACGACTACACGTTCATCGGCTGAGCGGAGGAGACTGGCGACGACCCGAGCTATCTACCACCACTGGTAATAGGGATCGGGCGCCGGCCCAGTGTAGTTCCACTGGTAGGCTTCCTTGGGAAATGCGAAGAACTCGGCGTGGCCGTCGCCGAAGAGCACGTTCATGCGGTATTGGCCCCGGAAGTTATGCCATTGGCTCCAGGGATCCGTCTTGTCACGGTCGGCCCACCACAGCCAGTCGCCTTCGATCAGCTTGTTGGAGGGATGCCGGCCAACCTCGCTCATTTTCATGGAGGTGGCTTCCGGGCTTCCCCTGGGAGCCAGGGAATCGCCCGTCACGTGCTTGATCCGCAGAGTCTCCACCGCCCACACGGCGAGGTAACTGTTGCCCCAGCCGTCAAAGCAACTGCGGATGTTGATTGGGAACTGGGACTTCCAAAGCGAGTCGCCCTTGTCCCCCGGACAATGAAAGGTCTCGAAGTTGGGCACGTACTTGTTCAACGGGCGTCGCTCCACCGGCACCGTGCCGCCATGCAGGGTCATCGGCCCGGTCTTGCCGCCCCAACAGCCCCAGTTTTCATACACCGGAAAGCGATCTTCATTGTCGCTGGCATACATGTGGAACCCGAGGGCAATCTGGTGATGATTGCTGGTGCAACGAATCCTAATCGCCCGGTTCTTCGCCGCAGTGAGGGCCGGCAGCAGCAGGCTCGCGAGGATGGCGATGATCGCGATCACGACCAGCAGTTCGATGAGGGTGAACGCCCGGACTGGCCGAATAGGCTTGGAGTTGTTCATGGCAGCCGCGGGTTGGCAATGACCGGCACCACGCCGCGCCAACCGGGGCACGCTAGGCGAGGTGGTAGCGCGGGTCAAAACCCGAAGCCCGCAAGGCCCTTCCTCTGTGCGGCCGCGGCGCGGTTGGGCTGGGGCGACCGGGGCGGCAGCCTGGCCAGTCGCCAAGGAGGGCCGCGACGACGACGCTGGCTGGGTGATCGGAATTCGGATTTCGGAGTTCGGACTTCTTTCGGATTTCGGGCCTTCGGCTATCGGAATTCCAGTCAAAACCCCTGGTGCTCCGTGCGGGCAATGATTTCCTCCTGCAACTCCTTCGAGAGATCGCAGAAGTAGTCGCTGTAGCCAGCCACGCGGACGATGAGGTCGCGATGCTCCGCGGGCGCGGCCTGGGCTTTGCGAAGCGTGTCAGCCGTGGTCACGTTGAACTGGACGTGGTGGCCGTCCATTTTGAAATAGCCGCGAACGAGGTGCGCCCATTGGTCGAGGCCGTCGTCAGTGGCGACGAGGCTGGGCGTGAACTTCAGGTTCAGCAGTGTGCCGCCGGTTTTCACTTGGTCCATCTTCGCCGCGCTCTTGAGGACCGCGGTGGGGCCACGGCGGTCGGCGCCTTGCACGGGGCTGATGCCCTCGGAGAGCGGGAGGCCGGCCTTGCGACCGTCAGGCATCGCGCCGGTGACGCTGCCGAAATAGACGTGGCAGGTGGTGGGCAGCATCTCAACGCGGTAGCGCCCGCCGCGCGCGTCGGGACGGCCATCCACTTCCTCGAAGCAGGCGTTGAAGACGTCGCGCATGAGGCCATCGGCGTAGTCGTCGTCGTTGCCATACTTGTGGGTCTTGTGGACGAGCCGCTGGCGGAGGAGTTCGGCGCTCACGAAGTCCTTATCCAACGAGGCGACGAGTTCGGCAAGGGAAACCCCTCCGTGGCCGTTGGCGGAGTCGAAACAAAACTGCTTCATCGCACTCAGACAGTCGGTGACGCTGCCAAGCCCAACCATCTGGATGAAGGTGTTGTTGTAGCGCGCGCCGCCGGCGTTGTAATCGCGGCCGTTGGCGATGCAATCGTCAATCATCACACTCAGAAACGGCGCGGGCATGTGGTCGGCATACATGCGCTCGATCAGGCGGCTGCCGCGAATCTTGAGCTCGACGAAGTGACGAAGTTGTTTGCGGAACGCGGCGAAGAGATCGTCGTAGGTCTCGAAGCTGTCCGCTACGCCGGTCTTCGGCCCGAGTTGCTGGCTGGTGCGCGGATCAAGGCCGTTGTGGAGCGTGATCTCCAGCACCTTCGCCAAGTTGAAGTAGCCGGTGAGGATGTAGGCTTCCTTGCCGAAGGCACCGACTTCCACGCAGCCGCTGCAACCGCCGGCCCGCGCGTCTTCGAGGCTCTTACCCTGGCGGAGTTGCTCCTCCACGACGGTGTCGGCGTTGAAGCTGGAGGGGAACCCGTAGCCGCGGCTGACGAGGCGCAACGTGTGCTTGAGAAAGTGGTCCGGGCTCTTGCGAGAGAGTTGGATGTTCGTGCTCGGCTGGAGCAGGTGCATCTCGTCCACGATGTCGAGCAGGAGGTGGGACACCTCGTTCGAACCGTCCGAACCGTCGCGCAGCAGGCCGCCGATGTTGATGTTCGCGAAATCCGTGTAAGTGCCGCTCTCCGCCGCCGTCACACCGACTTTCGGCGGTGCGGGATGGTTGTTGAACTTGATGAAGAAGCACTCCCGCAGCTCGCGAGCGCTTTCCTTCGTGAGTGTGCCATCGGCCAGGCCGCGATCGTAGAACGGCAGCAGGTGCTGAGGTGGATGCAACGCGCACGGTTTGCGGCCGGACGCAGTGGGCTGGTTTGAAACGCGAGCGCGGCGCACGGCGGGCTGACTGGGCCGCTGAACCGATGCACAGCGCGGGCCGGGCAGCCAACGACGGCCGGAATTCAACGCTGGCTCCTTCCGCACGCTTCACTCGGCTCCGATGCGCAGAACACCGCGCAGAGGGCGAGCAAGTTCCCAGCGCGACGAGGCAAATGGAACCGCCAAAACCAATCCGCGGGCTGGTTGCTCCCGGGGGCGACTCAGGCCCGATTTTTGCCGTCAGGGTCAACGCTGCCGCTTCCCCGTCCGCGAATTAATCCTCCCTGCTCACCGGCACCAGCCGCAGCCAAATTGACGCCCTTTGGAATGCCCTTCTGGACCGGCGGCATTTCCAATCCCCTCGAAGTCATCGAGCAAATCACCTACCTGCTCTTCCTGAAACGCCTCGATGACCTCCACACGCTGGAGGAGAACAAAGCCGCCTGCCGGAAACTCAAGCAGCTCGAACGTCGCGTTTTCCCCGCCGGCAACGATCCCCAGGGCCGCCCCTACGAAGACTGCCGGTGGTCGCGCTTCAAACATTTCGAGGCCAAGAAAATGTTCGCCGTGGTGAACGACCACTTCTTCCCCGTCCTCCGCACCCTCGGCGGCGACGACTCCACCTACGCGCATCACATGAAGGACGCGCGCTTCACCACCCCCACGCCTGCGCTGCTCGCCAAGGTCGTGGACATGATTGATGGCGTGCCGATGGCGGACCGCCACACCAAGGGCGACCTCTACGAATACATGCTCGGGAAGATTGCCAGCGCCGGGCAGAACGGCCAGTTCCGCACCCCGCGCCACATCATCCAGCTCATGGTCGAACTCACCACGCCGCAGTCGAAGGATGTCATCTGCGATCCCGCGTGCGGCACGGGCGGCTTCCTCGTGGCGGCGGGTGAATACCTCCGCGACCATCACCCGGAAACCCTCCGCGACGCCAGGCTCAAGAATCATTTCCACGAGCAGGCCTTCCACGGCTTCGACTTCGCCAACACCATGCTCCGCATCGGCAGCATGAACCTGCTCCTGCACGGCGTGGAAAATCCCGACATCCGCTACCGCGACTCCCTCGCGCAGGACCACGCGGGCAAGGAGGAAAAATACACCCTCGTCCTCGCCAATCCGCCCTTCGCCGGCCCGCTCGACTACGAGAACTGCGCCAAGGACCTCCAGCAAATCGTCAAGACCAAGAAGACCGAGCTGCTCTTCCTCGCCCTCTTCCTGCGCCTGCTCAAGCCCGGCGGACGCGCCG
>Ga0105047_10006799_pt1 | contig 19349 bp, 16 predicted proteins | sample MAT04_FD_78384 | JGI IMG/M metagenome (GOLD analysis project Ga0105047, IMG submission 78384) | Freshwater microbial communities from Lake Fryxell liftoff mats and glacier meltwater in Antarctica - MAT-04 (megahit assembly) | ecosystem: Environmental > Aquatic > Freshwater > Ice > Liftoff... | reverse complement strand
GTCAGCGCAACGCGCAACACAGCGCTGGTGGGTCGCGTCGTCAAGCACGTGGTTGCCGCCGTGCGTCGAGGTACCCCCATCCTGTGGGTGACCGATGGGTTTGGCGGTTGGGCCGCGGCTGTGCGCAAAGAGTTTCGGAACCCTGTACGTACCGGCAAGCCCGGGCGTCCTCGTCTGCAACTTTGGCCTGAGTTGTCCCTCGTGCAAGTCGTCAAGCATAAAGCAGGACGGCGCCTGGTCTCGATCACACAGCGTTTGCTTTTCGGTTCCTGGGATGCGGCGCAACAGATCGTATACGCCACACAGACGCAACTCGGCACTTTCAATACAGCTTATGTCGAGCGACTCAACGCCTCCTTGCGCACTTGGCTCCCTGCCTTGACCCGCACGTTCGCTCTCTCATCTCGAGACTGCACTCTTCTGGACTGGCTGCGTCTACAATTTCTGTCGTATCCATGACACGCTCGACGGCACGCCCGCCATGGCTGCTGACCTAACCACGGAGGTTTGGTCTGTGCGTGAGCTCCTTTTCTGCTTCACGATCAGACCCAAATCACTACACGCTATTCTGTAGTGCTACCACTACATGCTTCTTCGTGATAGAATAGAAAGGCAGCGGAGGTATGGTGAGAGGAGATCAAGCGCATGGCGATTAATCAACAGACACTGCTCAAAATCCAATCGCTGGAACAGCTCTACCGCAATGGGTACCACAGCAATACCGTAGACGCGGCTATCGACAAACTGGTGGGAATCGAACAGACGCGCGTAGAACAAGAGTTGGCGCGCCTGGAAGGGAGACTCCGCAAGCTCGAGGACCAGTATCACCTTTCTTCGCCAGAGTTCTATCGCCAGTTTCAAGCAGGAGAAATGGGTGACGAGGCAGACTTTTTTGAATGGAGCGCCTTCTATCAAATGTGGCTGTCAACTCGTGAACAACTGGACTTGCTGAAACTCCCGGTCGCGTAATGGACACGGAGGCGTATCTGGCGGCGATCAAAGCGAAATTGGTGAACAGCGCCATCGTCAGGCACATTGACATTGTCCAGGAGTATGTGACACCCGAACATGGATTCTTCCGCGCCAGGTTGACGTTGCAAAATGACGACTTCCTGGAGGTTGCTGAGTTCTTTCAAGTCTTGCAAGGAGGGGCACAGACTGTCGAATACCGGTATCAGTGGATGGACCACGACCGGCAGGTGCTGCGCAAGCGCTGGGACAACGCTGCGCACTTTCCTGGGATAGCAAATTTCCCGCATCATGTGCATGTCGGGTTGACCGGGGCTGTGGAGCCAGGCAGATCATTGAGCACCATCGACCTTGTGGACCAAATTGAACAGGAACTTTAAGCATGACGGTCTAGCCTGTATGCTTCCCGCTTTGGGCGGCGTGAGCAGCCCGCTCGCTTATTGAAATCCTGCAATAGGACCTAACCTGTGCAGCCTCAACCCGCGTACATTTGGTAGCCGTCAACCATGATCGTTTAGTTCGCACGTCCACTAGCGCAACGGCTCGTACGTGGGCGTGCCGGATGCGCACGCGGCGTGCGAACTAAACGATGATGCGCTCGGTCTCGTCGAACCCAGCCAGCAGGGGGTGCACGTCTCCCCCCAGACTTGGGGGGCCGGGGGGGCGCTCCCGTTCCAAGCGCAGATAGGAGTTTTTCATGGGGCCGGGCATGCGCCGCTCAAAATGCGCGCCAAACAGGTCGGCCAGCCCGAAATCGGGCTGCTCGTCGCCGTCTTCGTCGAAGAGCGAGGTCTCGTAGGTCGCCAGCGGGCTCCCCCCCTGCGCAGTGGAGAGCGCGGCGATGTTGGGCAGGATCAGCAGCTCTGGCTCGTTGCGTGCCATCCCTGGTGAACCAAATCGAGCACAAGTGGGTGATCGAACTGCTACGCCGTGGCTAGACGGGCGGCGACCAAGAGCCGCGGCAACTTTCCAGAGAAAGGCAACCTACACCATGACGTTTGACGGATCACTGTACAGATACCAGCCGCTGGAGTTCACCCTGTTTCGTAGGCGATCAATCATCCATTCAACCTACCTGTTTCCAACTTGCCGAGGAGAATCAAGCTTTCCAAATCATCCAGATCAGCCGGGGCATAAAGATGAAATAGCGTGCGCACCTGCGCATGACTGGCTTCACTGGCTAACCCCAACATCCGCGCAATATCGCCAAGGTCAATCGTTCGACTGGCATTGAACTTCATCAGAATCAGGTAAGCGAAGGGGAGAATGGGCAACCCTTGCTCATCACGGTTGGCTTGAGCTTCAGCTAACGCTTGCGGCCACCAGGGATCATGACCCTCGATCACATCGATCTGAAGTCCATCCGGCGACTGCCAGCGTGAACCGCCGAGGCTCCGTTCACCTGTGCGGACGTAACCAGCAACCGCCAGTTGGCGACGAACAAGATCAGCCTCTTGTGCGGCAATTGCGATATCAAAGTCCTTCGTCATCCGCTCCGGCATATAGAGGCGAGTCGCGGCCGCACCCACCACTGCCCAGTGAATTGGCGCAAGAATAAGTGTCAGATCGGGCCATCGCACGGTGATTGTCCTTTGCATCAGGAAATCAAGACCACTGCCCGTGCCGGGTCGCTGACGACGTAACGCCATATCGATCATCGTGCGCCGCGTCAAACGGCTTAGGTCTGGGGCTGATTGCATTATGAAATTATAGCGCGGCCGCGGAACGAATGCAACCAGTCAGATACACTGCCCCAATTCGGGCGCGCCAATTCAACTTCACTGCGATCGCACGCACCGGAACCCAACGTCGTAATTCCAGTAGACGGGCTGGCTGTGGCCATAGCGGCTGGCGACGCGCACGCGGTCGGCAATGCTGCCCCACGACCCGCCGCGCAGCACATGCGTGGTGCCCGTGGCTGGCCCCGGTGGGTCGTTGCCTGGCGAAACGCTGTAGTAGGTGCTGCTATACCAATCACTCGCCCACTCCGCCACATTGCCGGCCATGTCCATCACGCCGTAGGGGCTGGCCCCGCTGGCATGGGAGCCGACAAGACTGGTGTCGCCGACGCAATAACTGGCGATGACCGGATTGCCGGCATCAAAGTTCGCCTTCGCACAGACAGCCAGCGTATTACCCCACGGATAGGTGCGCGTGCCGCTGCTGCCGCGTGCCGCCATCTCCCACTCCGCTTCGGTGGGCAGTCGCTTGCCTGCCCACTCGCAAAAGGCCGTCGCCTGCTTCCAGTTTACCCAGATCACCGGGTAGTCGGCGTAGGACACATTGCCATAGTAGGAAGTACGCTTGCGCGAACTGGCCAGCCCCGGCGCCGTACAATACCCCTCGCCGACACAGGCCTGGTAGCGGGCGTTGGTCACCTCAAACTTGTCGATGGCATAGGCGCTCAGGTTGACGGTGTGCAAGGGCTGTTCATCCGGCTGACAAGATTCCGCAGAGTTGGCCGTATCGCAGCCCATCTGGAAAGTGCCGGCAGGGATCAGAACTTCGACGACGACATCGGACACGGCGGGAGCCGTGGTGACCAGCGGCAGAAATAGCTGGCCGTCCGTCTGTTGCGGGAAAACGGGACGTGCATTGGCCGGCATGGCTGCGCGTGCCGGCGCCGTCCACAGCATAGCACTCGCGAGCAGCAACAAGCCCACACCCCATCCAAGCCACGTGTATCGCATACCTTTCCCCCTTCCGAACAATCAGCGAATCCAGTAATCAGCATAGCCCTGCCTGCCCACCGGCGCAACCGACAAAAGACGGAAACACGCGGGATTTCTCGGAAATACTGGCCGAAAGAGAGGTGAAGATCACACTTCGATCTTACATCAGGTACGCAAAGTTGTCCACGATCTGCCGATCAATACGTCCACTGCAACCCTTGTTCCAGCCACTTGCTCATGTCCCCCACGATCGGGGCAATGACGGAAGCCGTGCCGCCCGCGCTGGGCACCGCCCAGAGTTTCCAGCCGCCGTCGCGGTTGCTCACAAAGGCCACCCATTCGCCGTCCGGGCTGACGGTCGGCAGCGAATCGACCGCCGGGCTGTCGGTCAGGCGCGTCACCTGCCGGGTGGCAACCTCGACCCGGTAGATCTCGAAGTTGCCGTCACGCCCACTGCTCATAAAGGTGACAAAGCTGCCGTCAGGCGCCCACGCCGGTCGGTTGTCGTCTGGCACCGTCGTCAGTGGCGAGCGGCTGCCGCCGTTGCTGGTCATCGTCCACAACCCGCAGCCATTGCCCGATTGATCGCAGCCGCGCAACGCGATTGAGTCGGCAACCGGAGACCAGCTTGGCGCCTCACCCAGACCCAATGTGTCGATGCCGCCATTGGTCTCGGCCCATACCAAAAAGATCCGCCACAGGCGATCACCCTCACGGTTGCTGGCAAAAACAATGCGGCTGCCCGCTGGATTCCAACTCGGTGCACTATCTTCGGCATACTCCGTGAAGCGTAAGGTCAAGCCCGTGTCCGGGTCAAATGAACTGATCCCAGCCGCGTTGCCCTTTAGATTGCGAAATGCCAACCGTGCACCATCAGTACGCATGGCAGGTTGGGCCGCATCTGGCAACAATAATTGCGCCGCCGTGCCTTTGCCGACCGCCTGCGCCATGATCTGGGTGCGTCCGGCCACCGGATCGGTGACCGAATACAAGATACGCCCAATTGCTGGCGCGCCCGTCGCCGGCGCACCGCCACCGGCGACCACCGCCGGCGGCAGCGGCGCCACTGCGCTGCTCCCCGGTGTCAACCCACCGGAGAGCGTCGCTGTGAGCGCAGCACCCGCTGCTGTGGTGGCTGCCACGTTGCCAAACTGGCTGCATTGCTGCTGTGCGGCATCGCGCTTCTGCGCCAACTCGGGGCGGTTCACCACCGACAGCGCGGATTCGTATTCATCCACGGCGAGACACCATTGCTCGTCACTCGCCAGTTCGTCCCCATACGCCTTGTGGGCATCTTGCAGACGCTGTTCGACGTCGCGATACTGTGGATCGGCGGTGTATAGATTCTCCAGCAGTTCAATGGTGCGTGCCATATCGACATCTGTGTAGGTCAGCACATCCAGGTATTGCGCGATCAAACTGCGTTCGCGTAGGGTGGCGGCCGACGTCGGGCGCAGCAGCAATGCCTTTTCATACAACTGGAGTGCTCCCTCCAGATTGTCTTCGTTGTCCTTCTCGACTGCAAGGCTGGTATAGGCGCCGAAGAGTTGATTGGTGACTTCAGCCGCGCGATAGGTGGGGTCGATCTGTTGGAGCGCAAGCAAGCTGTTGAGCGCTTCCTGCCAGCGCCCTGCCCTGATCGCGTTTTGGGCCGTATCCCAATCGGAAATAACGGTCGCGGCCGCGGACGCCGTGGCGGGGAGCGTGGCTACCGCAACCGCTTGCACCGTTGCCGGCGCCGTCACAGCCAGCAACGCGTCGGGCGTGGGCGCCACCGTTGTGGCCGGCACATTGCTCGCCGGCGGCGCCTGAACCACCGGCTGCGCCGACAAAGGCGTCCCGGAAGCCGCCAGCGTCAATAGGTTCTTGATCCCTTGCTGGGCGAGGTCATTGCTGGGATCGAGCACCAGTATTTTCTGGTAGTGTTCAAACGCCCCCTGCAAGTTGCCATCGGCCTGCAAGTCCATTGCCTGTTGCAGCGAAATACCGATCTGTTGGCGGCGCTGAATCTCGATCTGTTGCTGCCCGGCGCGAATGCCAAGCACCACCGAAAAAATCAATATGGACACAGCGAGGATGGTGATTACACTAATAATCCACCACGCCCAGGCCGGAAACCGCGACTCGTTGCTCATATCCTCTACACCTGACCAGGCGCCCAGTTGCACGCCGACTCGTGTCCTCTTATTACTGTGTCAATGCGGGCGTGTGCGTGCCCAACAGCAGGGCGCCATCGCTATCTTCCAGGCGCAGCGTCAACGCGGAAGCCGGCAGCGAGGCAAGCGGCACAACCTGGTCAAACGGCGCATCGGGACGCGCCTGCACCGGCCAGCGCGCCACTTCATCGTCGCCGGCCGAAACCACCAGCGTTGCGCGTAACGGTCGCGTCGGATAGATGCCGACGCGTAGGCCATCGCCAACACGCGCCCAATTGAGCGCGCCGTTCGCATTGGCAACCACCAAATCGCCGATACCCGCTACGGGATACCAGGTTTCCTGCCATTTTACCGCAGCGCCAGCCGGCAAGGACACCTGGTCGGCAAAGGTCGGCGCCAATCCGCCATGCAGTTCAACATAGGCCGAGTGATCGGTCGTATAGATACTTGGGTCCAAGGCATGTTGCCAGCCCAGGCCAAATATTTTGCTGCCGCGTGCCACATCGGCCGGAAAAACCCGCACAGCGCCGGCGTCCTGCGTGCGGTCATAGACCCCGACAAATGGGCCGTGCGCTGCCGGCTGCTCAAAAAAGCCCAGGTACTGATTCCAGTTTCCCAAGCGGCTCAGATCACGCCCTTTGACCACCGGCCACGGTATCGTATGGCCGGCGCCAGGCAACTGGGTGTCGTCGCTGCTGTGAACCACCACGGCAGCCGTCGGCGCCACAAAATGCGTCTCCGCGCTGGGGTGATTCGCCTTGCCCGGTGCCAACGCCGCACTGTTCCAGTAGGAAAAGCGTACCGGATCTTCGCTCAAATTGGCAATCGTCTGGTCTACCGTAAAGGCCGCCTCACCCGCCTGCAACCCAATCGCAACCGTGGCGCCCAGCGTCCGGCCGTCGCGCGGCGTGGACAACGTCACGGTTGCCGTCTGACCATTATTTTTTAACGATGCCACATCCCACGGGGTTCCCCAGGCATAGCCATGTTCGACCTGTGGCAGATTCCACTCCAGCCCCCCGATTGCCAACCATCCGCGCATGTCGGCGGGCCCCCAAGGGGATGGCATGACCACGGAATTGTGATAGAAGAGGTCGTTGCCGGTCGGCTTGTGCACCACGCGCCAGAGCCGCCCACCCAGTTCCGGCAGGATCGTCATCCGCAGATATTCGTTTTCAAGGATGATGGTGCGGTAGGCGCGTGGCTGGGGTGCGGGCGCCTCACGCAGGAAACGCTCGTAATCAAACTGGAGGTAGGGCCAGTTGTATTGAGGGTCAATCACTGCCGTCTGATAGCGCTCGACCGGATAGGTCGGCAAGACGACAATACCTTCGTAGAGCAGCACGCCTTCGTCTGCCAGGGGAACGTTGGCCGGCGCCGCAGCGGAAGCCGCTCGCACCGGCGCTACCGGGAAAATCACGGTCAACAGCAGTAGCACACACCCCAAAACATCTGTGCCCAAGCGGCGCGCCGACGACCCGTAAAAAACCATCCAAGCATTATACCGTTGGACAGCGCCAACGACTATTTTTGATCCGAATGCGACGCACGCTCTTCTGATCTGAAAATGCTTGGCCGCAAAGAACACAAGGAACACAAAGATATTTTCATTGTTGGTTGTGCCCCGCGGGAGAATGACGACTGAAGAAAAGGGTCCCACGCCGCGTGAGACCCCTCTCTCCGTTGCTTACACGTGTGCCGATTCGGTGATTCCGGCGGCGCGACGCAGGGCGTCGGCCCGGCTCGTGTCTTCCCACGGCAGTTGCACATCGTCGCGGCCAAAGTGCCCGTAGGCTGCGGTCTGGCGGTAGATCGGCCGGCGCAGGTCTAAGTCGCGGATGATCGCGCCGGGGCGCAGGTCAAAGTGATCCTGAATGATGTGGGCGATCTTGTCGTCGGCAATGTGACCGGTGCCAAAGGTCTCGACGTTGATGCTCAACGGGTGCGCCACGCCAATCGCATAGGCGAGTTGAATCTCACAGCGGCTGGCGATGCCGGCGGCCACGATGTTCTTGGCCACCCAGCGCGCGGCGTAGGCCGCGCTGCGATCCACCTTCGTGCAGTCTTTGCCGGAGAACGCGCCGCCGCCGTGACGGCCCATGCCGCCATAGGTGTCGACGATGATCTTGCGCCCGGTCAGGCCGGCATCCCCCATGGGTCCGCCGACCACAAAGCGGCCGGTCGGATTTGTGTAGATACGCAGGTCGCGGTCGACCAGGTGGCGCGGCAGCACCGGATCGATCACATTCTCGATCAGCTCTTCGCGAATATCGTTCTGGCTGATGTCCGGGTCGTGCTGCGTGCTGATGAGGACGGTATGGATGCGCTTGGGCTTGCCAAAGGCATATTCGACGGTGACCTGGGTCTTGCCGTCGGGGCGCAGCCAGGGCAAAATGCTCTGCTTGCGCACTTCGGCAAGGCGGCGGGCCAACTTGTGCGCCAGGTAGATGGGCATCGGCATCAACGTCGGGGTCTCGTCGCAGGCATAGCCAAACATCATGCCCTGGTCGCCGGCGCCAATCGCCTCGATGGCGTCGTGCATCTCGCCGGTCTTGTGCTCCAGGGCCTCGTCGACCCCCAGGGCAATGTCGGGACTCTGCGACGCGATGGCAATCTGCACGCCGCAGGTGTTGCCGTCGAAGCCCTTGGCGCTGGAGTCGAAGCCAATCTCCTTGACGACCTGGCGCACCAGGTCGTCAAAGTTTACAAAGGCATGCGTCGTGATCTCGCCCAGGCACATCACGAAGCCGGTCTTGATCGCCGTTTCACACGCCACACGCGCCATCGGATCCTGCGCTAGAATCGCGTCCAGCACGGCATCGCTGATCTGGTCGCACATCTTATCTGGATGCCCCTCGGTCACCGATTCGGAGGTGAAGAGGAGGCTGGGGGAAGTCATAAAGGTTGACATGAGGTTCTCCTAGTGGCCGGTGCCCATATTCCACGCATGCAGATAGTGCTCTTGCTCCGCCGTCAACGTGTCAATTTCGATACCCATCGCCTTCAGCTTGAGTGCAGCGATCTCTTCGTCGATCACCAGCGGCACATCATACACATTGCCCTTGAGTTCGCCGCCCATCTTGAGGATGTACTCAGCCGACAGGGCCTGGTTGGCAAAGCTCATATCCATCACCGCACTTGGATGCCCTTCGGCGGCGGCCAGGTTGACCAGGCGGCCCTCGCCGGCGACGTAGATGCGGCGGCCATCGGGCAAGAGGTATTCGTCGAGCGAGTCACGCACACGCGTGATCTTGGTCGCCAGCTCGCTGAGTTCCTTCATGTTGATTTCTACGTCGAAGTGGCCGCTGTTGGCCAGGATCGCGCCGTCGCGCATGCGCGCAATGTGGTTCATGTCGATGACGTGGATGTCACCCGTGGCGCTGCAGAAGATGTGGCCAACCGCGGCGGCTTCGGCCATCGGCATGACGCGGAAGCCATCCATCACCGCTTCGAGCGCACGCAGCGGGTCGATCTCCGTCACGATGACGTTGGACCCCATGCCTTTGGCGCGCATGGCGATGCCCTTGCTGCACCAGCCGTACCCGGCGACCACAAAATTCTTGCCCGCTAGCAGCACGTTGGTGGCGCGGATGATGCCGTCCATCGTGCTCTGACCGGTGCCATAGCGGTTGTCGAAGAAGTGCTTGGTCTGGGCGTCGTTGACGGCAATCACGGGGAACTTCAGTTGGCCGGCGGCGGCCATGGCGCGCAGGCGAATGACGCCTGTCGTGGTCTCTTCGGTGCCGCCGATGACGTTTTCCAGCAAGTTGCTGCGCTGGGTGTGCAACATGGCGACCAGGTCCATGCCGTCATCCATGGTGATGTTGGGCTTGATGTCGAGCACGCTGTGCAGATGGCTGTTGTACTGTTCCACCGACTCGCCCTTGATGGCAAAGACCGGCATCTCATAATAGGCGACCAGCGCGGCGGCGATGTCATCCTGCGTGCTCAGCGGGTTCGAGGCGCACAGGGCGACTTCGGCGCCGCCGGCAATCAGGACACGCATGAGGTTGGCCGTCTCGGCCGTCACATGCATGGCGCCGGCCACGCGCACGCCCTTGAACGGCTGCTCTTTCTTAAAGCGCGCTTCCAACAAATCGAGCACCGGCATTTCCTTGGCCGCCCACTGCATGCGGAAGCGGCCGCGTTCGGCCAGGGTGATGTCGGCGATGTCGTGCGAGAGTTCTTTGGTTGCAGTTGTCATGGTTTTCTCCAAAAACGAACGATGTGCCATACCCCTTATGCACGGAGTACGGCGATTCCTTCCAAATACGGGCAGTGCACGGTGAACCCGTGCTTTTCATAGAGTCGGCGCGCACCCGTGTTGCGCTGGTCCACATTCAAGATGATCGTTTGTGCGCCGCCGGCGGCCAGGGTTTGCACAATTGCGGCCAAGACCGCGCCGGCCAGCCCCTGGCCACGCTGCTGCGGATGCGTGTACATGTTGCCGATCGCGCCAAGTCCAGCCCGCCAGTCCACGATATGGGTGCCGCCTACCGACCACAGCGCGCCGTCGTCGCCGGCAACCCCGAAGAAGACCCCATCGTCAAGCTGGTACGGGTCGAACGCGTCCGGCACAAACGGACCGCCCAGGGCATAGAGTGCCTGGATGCGCTGCGCATCGGCGCGTGTGAGGCGGATCGGAGACCATCCCGATGCCGCACCAGACAGTCGCCCGCGGTCGCCCAACGTCATGCGCAGCATTGGCCGGCGGTCGCCCTGATTGTCATACCAGCGCGTCACCGGCGTCTCGTGCTCCTCGCGCATACTGAGATAGACGCGTGCGGGCAGCGTGTGATCGGCGCCCCAGCGTGCCAGGCAATGGGCCAGCAGATCGGGCGCGCCCACCGTCACCAGGATCACCGGTGACAGACCCGAATAGAGCAAGGCGAGCGCCGTACGGCCGTCGCCGGCCGGCTCGATCTGCCAGCGGCAGTAGGGCGCAAACTCCGGCTGCAAGTCAGCCAGCGCGTAGATACTCCACACAGGGTCCCTTTTCAAGATGCGCTGAAGCGCCACGTTGGATGGCTGAGTCGTCACCCTTGCCCACCCTCCCCATCCGAGCCCAGCAGTTTGGTCAAGTGTGGCTCGGCGCCAAAGTTCTCGACGTAGCGGGCGGCCAACTGCGCCGGTGTAAAGGTGTGCGCCGTGGTACCCGTATGCTCCAATGCATAGGCCCCGCACAACGCGCCGACACGGCCGCAGACTTCCCACGGCAACCCCTTGAGCATGGCCGCAAAGAGGCCACCGCGGTAGGCGTCACCGCCCCCGGTCGGATCTATCATCTTTTCGAGCCGCGCGGCCGGAATCTGGTGCTCGGCGCCGTCGAGGTAGATCATGCTGCCGTCCTTCCCCAGCGTCTGCACCAAGACACTGACCTGGGCGCGAATGTCGTCCAGGCTCCAGCCGGTCTTCTTCTGGATCATGCCCAGTTCATACTCGTTGCAGAGCAGGAAGGTCGCGCCCGGAATGCTTTCGACCAACTCTTCGCCGCTGAGGCGTGCGATCTGCTGACTGGGGTCGTAGGCGTAGGGAATCCCCAACTGCTTGCACTCGACCGCATAGCGCAGCATGGCTTGCGGGTCGTTTGGGCTGATCAGCACCATCTGTGCGTCGCCCAGCCCACGCATTTCCAGGCTGTAATTGCGCGACTGCGCCATGGCGCCCGTGTAGAAGATAGCGATCTGGTTCTGTTCTTCGTCGCTTCCCACAAAGAAGGAAGCCGTGAACTCGCCGGCGATTTCGACGATATGGTCGGTGCGCAGGCCGCTGGCTTCCATCCAGCGCCGGTAGTCGCCAAAGTCCTCGCCGACCGTCGCAAAGACGATCGGGTCGGCGCCCAGCAACTTCATCGTATAGGCGACGTTGGCTGCCACGCCGCCACGCTCGCGTCGCAAGGAGTCGGCCAGGAAGCTCAGGCTGATCTTGTCCAATTGGTCGGGCAGGATATGATCGCGATAGAGGCCCGGATAGTGCATCAGGTAGTCGTAGGCGACCGAGCCGGTAATGACAAATGACATGGTGTCCCCCTATAATCCGTTTTTCTTGCCGTTGCCCGGCCAGCGCATCTTCGACGCCGGCGGCTGGAAGAGCGCCAACCGCTCCAGCAACACCGACGGATCGTCGTTAACCAGAAACAACTGGCGATGCTGTGGGCGAACAAAGCCCTCTTTCACGGCGAAATCGACCCATTGCAAGATCGCGTCAAAGTAGCCGTTGACGTTGAACAGGCCAATCGGTTTGCAGTGGATCCCGATCTGGCTCCAGGTAATGGCTTCGAACAGCTCGTCCAGCGTGCCAAAGCCGCCGGGCATCGCAATAAACGCGTCGGCTTCCTGCGCCATCAGCGCCTTGCGCTCGTGCATGGTCTGCACTACGATCGTCTCACCGATCGTCTCGCCGGCGACTTCGCGCGCGGTCAACGGCTCGGGAATGATCCCCAGCACGTCGCCGCCCCGATCGTGCACTGTGCGCGCCAGCGTCCCCATCAGGCCGACACTGCCGGCGCCATAGACGAGCCGGATGCCGCGACCCACCAACTCGCGGCCCAGGGTTTCGGCCGCCAGCCGATAGACCGCTTTGCCGCCCGCACTCGACCCGCAAAAGACACACACATTGCGCAGTTGATTCATCGTTGCCCCGTCTTCTATTTTGCCGTTCCGCGCAGCGCACGATTCGTCTGCACGCGTGCCTCGGCGGCCGCCTTGGCCTCACGCAGGCTTGTCGTGAAGGGCGGGTAGCAGACGCCTTCTTCGGTGACGATGGCGGTCAAGTAGCGATGCGGCGTCACGTCGAAGGCCGGGTTGTAGACGGGCACGCCATCGGGCGCAATGTTGGTCTCGCCCACATGGGTTACCTCGCGGGCGTCGCGCTCCTCGATCGGAATATGGTCGCCGTCGGGCAGATTGAGGTCAATTGTGCTTGTGGGCACGACGGAGTAGACGGGGATGCCGTTTTCCTTGGCTACCACCGCCAGCTTGTAGCTGCCGATTTTGTTGGCCACATCGCCGTTGGCCGCCACGCGGTCGGCGCCGTAGATGACCGCATCGACTTTGCCGGTGCGCATCAGATGGCCGGCGGCGTTGTCGGCGATCAAGTGCATCGGCACGCCGGCGCGCATCAGTTCCCAGGCCGTCAGCCGCGCGCCCTGCAACCGCGGGCGCGTTTCATCCACCCATACGTGGATTCGTTTGCCCTGTTCCTGACACGCAAAGACCACGCCGAGCGCCGTGCCGAAGTCGACCGCGGCCAGGGCGCCGGTGTTGCAGTGGTGCAGCAGGTTGGCGCCATCCGCAATCAGCGCGGCGCCGTTGAACCCCATGCGTCGGTTGATTTCCACGTCCTCGTCGGCCAGCACTTCGGCCTCCGCCAAGAGCGCGCTGCGAATGTCATCAAGGTTGGGCAGCACGGTATCCTCGGCCACTTCGACCATGCGCGCCGTGGCCCAACTGAGGTTGACCGCCGTGGGCCGTGAGGCATCGAGCACGCTCTGCGCCGCGCGCAAGTCCGCCAGCAGGCTGTCGCGGTCGCGCGCCGGGCTGTTTTGCGCTGCCAGCGCCATGCCATAGGCGCCGGTGGCGCCGATCGCCGGTGCACCGCGCACGACCATGTCGCGGATACTGGCGGCCACACCATCCACCGTGTCAAACTCAGCAATCACAAACTCGGCCGGCAGCAAGCGCTGGTCGATCATCTTAACTTTGTTGTCTTCCCAAAATACGGTACGCATCAGCAGCTCCCCAGAAACAAAAACCCTCCCGGCGCAACGCCAGGAGGGTGAACAACAAGGGAAACCCTTAACCTCACTGGCGGTAGCGGTGCACTGCCAACCAGCCCGGCGCCGCCTAAGCGAACACCCCCTGCTGGTGAGCAAACGTGCACGGCAACCGAAAACCGGGACTCCAGTGGGTTGCGTGGCCCGGACCAACCGGGCCAACTCTTGTGCAATCTATCAACTGGCGCGTAACACGCCAAGCGATAGACAAGAGTAACAAAATCGACAAACCCTGTCAAAAGCAGCCAGCGCCCAACGCGAATCGGACGTAGAGACGCGTTGGCCACCTCTACTGCGGCGCACCTTCCTGGAAAACGACCGGCATATAGGCTTGCGGCTTGATATTGCCGGCGAGATCGACGATCACCTTCTCGCGCCCAAACTCGGCAAACTGGCTGTTGATGTCGGTGAATTGCCCCAGGTTGTTATAGGCAATGACATCAAAGGTGTAGATCCCGTCCCCCAGGCCCAGGGCTAGATAGGGGAAGACCGCGGTCACGACCTCTGCCGGCACCGTCTGCCACTCCGTGCGCGGTTGACTGCCATAGGTGTAGTAGATCTTGTAGCTGGCGAGTGTCGTGCCGGGCGCCGTGAACCCTTCCCAATTCAAGGTAATCGTGTCCGACACCGGCAGCGTCTGTGTTGTGATGATGGCGGGCACGATGGGACTCAGCGCGACCAGCGGATAGGTGAGGACAACGGTTTCCGTCTGCGGATCGATCGGCCAGGTTTCCACGTTGCCTACACGATCGGTGGCACGTACCCGGAACCCATAGGAGTTCCCCGTCTGCGCCCCCGTAATCTGATAGGTCGTCAGCGGCGTGCCTTCCACCAGCATCTGCCAACCGCCCCCATCGAGCTGAAATTCGACATCGTAGCTCGCAATGCCGGATAGGTTGTCGGTGCCAAACCAATTCACCGCAAACGCCGCGAAGGTCTGGAATTCTTGCAGCGGAACCATGTTGGCGACCGGCGGTTGCGCGTCCACCGTCGTGCTCGCCTGTGTGTCGGTGTACTGGCCGACGTTGCCGGCACGGTCGGTGGCACGCGCGCGGAACTGGACAAAGGCGCCGTTCGACGCGTACCCCTTAAAGGTGTTCGAGGTAGCGGTGGTGCGCTGTTTCCAGTTTGTCCACCCACGGCCGTTGATGTTGTATTCAACATCATAGTTGGCGATGCCGGATGGTTGGCAGCCGGATGGGGCAAAATCCTGGCCGGTCCAGCTCACGATGAACTCATCCGGCTCAAACTGCGGCAGCGCCAGCACATTGGCCACGGGCGGCACGGTATCGCAATTGGCCGTGTAGTTGATGACCAATTGCGGGCCACTGCCCGTCTCACGCGAGGCAAAGACGCGGTAGCGGCCCAGCGACGATCGCTCGTCGCCGGTAATCATCAGGCCGTAGTTGGACTGGCCGCCACTCAGCCACGCCTGCACCACGTCGATGGCGTTGCCCTGCTGCCAGCCAATGTTGCCCGGCACGGCGCCCAGCGGCAACGACTGGCCGCCCAGATAGCTGGCATTGTTCCAGGTCACACTGTTTTCATTCCAACTCTGCGTCAGGAATTGGGCGCGAAAGTCCATGGGGCCATCGCCGACGGGAAAGACTTGCTGTTGGTAGATCTGGTAGACCGCGCTGTTGATCACGGCATTGCGCGGGATACCGCTCAGATTGAACTGCATCAGAATGCGCATGGCATTCTGGCTGCCCGATTGCCATCCCAGGTCCAGGTTCACCGTGCCGCCGAAATTGGCGTTCGGGAAACCTGAAGAAATGAAGGAATCCTGGTTTGCCTTGATCGTAATCGTCGACGTGACCGCGCCGGGCACGTCAGCCTGGTCTGGCGCGGCGGCCTCCACCGTCGCATCCGGCTCCGGCGTGGGCGTTTGCGCCTGCACGGGCGCTGGGCCGATCAGCCCGGCCAGGAGCGCGATAACCAAGAACAATACTGCAATCTGCAGCACGCGACGCGTTTGGTTCACGATGTTTTCTCCTTGTAGATTGGTGATTGCAACTGTTGCGCAGGCACGAGACGGCCATAGGTCTATTATAGACAAACGTCGCCAATACCCATACTGCCAATGACGGTTGTATTCGTTGCGTTTGCGCAGCATCAACGCCATGATTGCAACCCAATCCCAAGTGCAAAAGATCGCGAATTCTGGTACGCTATCGACGCACACAAATTCCCAACCGGCAAGAAGGAGACTGGACCACCGATGACCGCTTACCACCCCAACTCAGTGCCGCCGGCGGCTGGCCAAACGGCGCCACCGGCGCCGCTACCGCCCGGCAGCCTTGGCTTGCCGGGCATCGGCGAAACCATCGAGTTTGCCCAAGACCCCGCCCGGTTTGTGGCCGAACGCCGCGCTCGCTATGGCGACATCTTCTGCACCAGCCTGATCGGCGCCAAGACCATCATCCTGATGGACGAAGACGCGCTGGGCTGGATTTTTGCCGGCGAAGGTAAATACCTGCAGAACACGTGGAACAGCAGCACGCGCCGGCTGCTTGGGGAACGCTGCACCGCCATGCTGGTGGGCGACGACCACGCTCAGCGCCGCGCCGCGCTGATGCCCCACTTCCGCCACAGCGCCATGCGCGCCTTTGCCCCGACCATCCAGGCCATCGCCGCGCCGCATTTTGAGCGCTGGGCAGCGCAGGAGACGACTGTCATCCTGTCCTCGATGCAGACGCTGGTCTTCGAACTGATCGTCACCTTGCTCCTGGGCGAAGGCGCCCAGGTGGACATCCCGCGGTTGAGCAAACTTTTCCGGGCGTGGACCGCCGGGATCGCCACGTTGCCGGTGAATTTCCCGTTCACAACCTATTGGCGGGCGCTGAGAGCGAAAGATGCGCTGCTGCGCGCGATCGACGCCATTGTCACGCGGCGCCGCCAACTGGCCGAACAGCCGGGCGATATCCTCGGCTCGTTGCTGGCCGTGCGCGACGACGCGGGCAGGCCGTTGAGCCAGGAAGAGATCGTCCATGAGTTGCACAACCAACTCTTTGCCGGCCACGACACGACCGTCACCGTCATGACCAACCTCATGTTGCAGTTGGCCCAGCACCCGGCCGTGTGGGCGCGTGCTCGCCAGGAAGTCGCCGATGCCCATCTGCCGGCGGCGTTGGACCTGGAGTCCGTCAAACAGCTTCCCTACCTCAACGCTGTGCTCGACGAGAGTATGCGCTATCTGGCGCCCGTCGCCGGCACCTTCCGTATCATGCTGCGCGACATGAACTACAAGGGCTATCGCATCCCCAAGGGCTGGACGGTGCGCCTCGAAATTGCTGGTACACACACCAATCCCGACATCTGGTCCGACCCCGGCAACTTCGACCCAGACCGCTGGAGTCCGCCGCGCGAAGAACAAAAGCACCGCCAGTACAGTTTCATCCCCTTTGGTGGCGGCCCGCGCCTGTGCCTGGGCATCAATTTTGCCATGACCGAGATGCGCGTGATGCTGGCCCTGCTCCTGCGCAGGTATACGTGGGACCTTGCACCCGACCAAGATCTGGCCTACAGCATGGTGCCGTTCCCACGTCCCAAAGGCGGGCTGTGCGTGCGCTTTCGTCGCGTGGTAGAATCAGCGCTATGACACGCCAGATACCTGAGAAGCTTGCCCAGAAGCTGAACAATCTGCCCACGGCGCCAGGTTGCTACCAGATGCACAATGCCGACGGCAAGGTGATCTACGTCGGCAAGGCGATTGTGTTGCGCAACCGCGTGCGCAGCTACTTCCATGCCGCCGCCGGTCACAACGCCAAAACCCAGGCGCTGGTCGACGAGATTGTCGACGTCACCTGGTGGGTCACCAAAACTGAGTTGGAGGCGCTGATCCTCGAAAACGAGTTGATCAAGCGCTTCAAGCCGCGCTACAACGTCCGCCTCAAAGACGACAAATCTTTCCCGTACATCAAGGTGAACTGGCAGGACGATTTCCCAAAGGTATTGGTGGTGCGGCGCATGCTCAAGGATGGCGGGCGCTACTTTGGCCCCTATACCAGCAGCCGCGCCTGCTATCACACGTTGGACGCCTTGCGTCGTGTCTTCCCATTCTTGGATTGCGATCGAGAGATCAGCGGCAAGGATGCGCGGCCGTGCCTCTATTACCACATCAAGTTGTGCGGCGGCCCGTGCATTGGTGCGCAAAGCCGTGAAGAGTACAGGGCTACGGTGCGCCAGTTGATGGCATTTCTGGAAGGCGACGCCGACAAGGTGCTCAAGCAGATGGAAGAGCAGATGGGCCGCGCGGCTGAGAATCTGCAGTTTGAGTTGGCTGCCCTCTATCGCGACCGTCTGCAGGCAGCGCAGCGCATCGCCGAACAGCAGAAGATCGTCAACACCGCGCAAGAGGACGCCGATTATATTGCGCTGGCGCAAGATCCGCGCACCAGCGAGACGGCCGTGCAGGTGTTTATGGTGCGCCACGGGCGGTTGATTGGCCGCGATAATTTTCTGCTGGAAGGCGCCGATGTGTTGGAGATCTACGCCAACAATGGGCATGGCGAGGAGGAGGCCGCCAGCCGCCGGATCGGCGCCCTGGCCGGCATCTTTGTCCAGCAGTTCTACGACAATGCCACCTTTGTCCCCGGCCTGATCCTTGTCGAGGCCATGCCGGACGAACGCACCGTGTTGGAGGAGTGGCTGGCCGAGAAGCGCGCCATGAAAGTCGAGTTGCGTGTGCCCAAGCGCGGCGACAAACTTGGGCTGATGCAGATGGCGCATGACAACGCCGTCGAGTTCCTGCGTTTGCAGCAAGCCGAACGCGCGGCGGACACCAATCGCCAGACCGAAGCCATCGCCGAACTGCAGTCTGTGCTCCACCTGGCCGACCCGCCGACCCGCATCGAGTGCTACGACATCAGCACGCTGCAGGGCACCAACACGGTCGGCGCGATGGTGGTTTTTCTCAAAGGCGCAGCGGCCAAGCAAGCGTACAAGCGTTTCAAAATTCACGGCAAGGGGGGGCAGGGCGATCCCGACGATTTCGCGGCCATGCGGGAGATGCTGCGCCGGCGTTTCCGCCGGCTGGTGGATCCAGCCGCCGGCGCCGCCGATCCCGGCCAAAAAGCGCGCGGCGATGCCGAAACCTGGCGTGTCGCCCCGGATCTGGTGATTGTCGATGGCGGCAAGGGACAACTGGGCATTGCCGTCGAGGTGTTGCAAGAATTGGGCTTGTTTGGCCAGTTCCCAGTGGTCGGCCTGGCCAAGCGCGAAGAGGAGATCTTTCGCCCCGGCGCGCCCGACCCCTTGTGGCTCAAGCGCGGCAGCCAGGCGCTGCATTTGGTACAACGCATCCGCGACGAAGCGCACCGCTTCGGCATCACCTACCATCGCAGCTTGCGTGGCAAAGAGCAGATCCGCTCCAAGCTGGACGACATCCCCGGCATCGGCCCACGGCGGCGCAAAGCGCTCATGGCCCACTTTGGCGGCGACTTGGATCGTGTGCGCCAGGCCAGCCTCGAAGAGTTGATGACTGTGCCCGGCATCAATCGCAAGGTTGCCGAAACGATCAAAGAGAACCTGTGATGGCTGACTTCTACGACGGCATCGACTATGTTGCACCGGAAACGGTGATCGCACAACTCAATTTTCTGCGTGGGATCAACGATCCGGAGACGAACCAGATCCTGGCCCAATCGATCAAGGAAATCCGGCTGCACGCGCGCGCCACGCTGCACCAGCAGGACACGCCGATCACGCACGTTTGGATCCTGTTGGAGGGTGAAATTCTTCAACAGCGCCGCGAGTTGGATGCGCAGGGCCGGCCGC
>Ga0105047_10006798_pt1 | contig 19351 bp, 16 predicted proteins | sample MAT04_FD_78384 | JGI IMG/M metagenome (GOLD analysis project Ga0105047, IMG submission 78384) | Freshwater microbial communities from Lake Fryxell liftoff mats and glacier meltwater in Antarctica - MAT-04 (megahit assembly) | ecosystem: Environmental > Aquatic > Freshwater > Ice > Liftoff... | reverse complement strand
TGAAGCTTTACTATTTGTTGGTATCTGGGGGCTTTTTGAACTCTGGAAAATTTATCAACAAAGACAGCTAAAGCCAAAGAATATTGTTGTAATTCTGTTGCTCCTTTTACCTACCATAATTTGGAATATTGTTGGCTACTTACAAAGTGGTAGACCTGCTTATTTATTTACTAACGGTTACCCTACCACTGCTGGCATATACGGATTTGGTCACCCATTATTCTATGTAGAAGGTTTGGTCGTGCAAGAAGGAATGCTAATGGCTCTTCTAATTGCCAGTGCAGTAATTGCCTTAAATAGGTTCCGCGCCAAAAGCCTATTAACGCCTTATGGGTTTTTAGCAATTAATGCAATTACATTTCTAGTAGTGCAATCTGTACTTTATACGTTTGGAATGTTTGGTACAGCAGGAATTTTGCGCTATTTCATTTTAATAATCCCAGTTTTCTGGTTATTAGCTGCACCTGTATTGCAAACACTTAGCGAAAAAGTAGATCTTAAGCCAAAGCTAGAATTATTGTTAATACTAGTATTTTTAGGATGTTATGCACTTGGATCTCTCTCAATTTTACGATCTGGTGGTGGTTATAAAGGATTAGAAAACAAACCTTCTGTTTCGGCAGAATTTAAGAATATTTGGAACGACCCAGCACTTCAAGCTCTAAATAAAAATACAGGAAATTATGTAATTACAAATAGGCCAGAAATTATTTATTACAGCGGCAGAGACTTAACAAAAGCCAAAATTACAACCAATTTTGCCGCCGTACCAAGTAACAGCCTTGTAATAGTAGAAGAAGATTGGGCAAGAGCAGACAACTTTAAGTTAGCCTACTTTGAAACACAACAAGGGTTTAGCAAACTAACTTTGCAGGGTAACTATCCTAAATTGTCTGTTTATTATAGGAAATAAAATGCTTAAAAAGCTTTTTCGAGTAAAAATTGTTTTTCCTGCTCTACTTATTCTTTCCTTATTTCTGCTTATAACCAATGGTGTGGCAATTATTCAGTCCGATGGTTATGGCAGTTTTCATACTACTCAATGTTTAATTAATGAGCATAGTTGGTACTGTAAGCAAAAACCAGAGTATTTTCCAGACTATACTTACCATGCAGTATCTTTACACGAGAGTAAATATGTAACTGTTTATGCGCCTGGCTCTGCATTAGTAAACTTACCTGGGCAAATTGTTGCAAGTTTATTTACAGGCAATAAAACCACCTACAACGATTTCTTTACAGCAACTGCAGGTCATACTTTTGCACAGGGAATAGCGTTTCTTTTAACTGCTGTTATCTTGGCAATTGCTAGCATAATCTTAATTTATAAATCATTAAGAAACCTTGGTTTTAGCGAGGCCAAGGCAATCGCTTCGACCTTTATTGCCTATGCTTCTTCTTTTGCAGTGTGGTACGTATTTCTAAACTCTGCTTTTAATCACACTACAGAAATCTTTGCCCTAGCTTTATTCTCTTATGGATTTAGCAGTTGGCTTAAAAAAGAAACAAAGACAGCAATAATTCTTGCTGCGCTAGGTATTGGCTTGGCTGTATTGGCAAGGCCGCCATTATTGATAGTAGGAGCTTGTTTTGGACTCTATCTATTACTGCATAAGAAATGGAAAGGATTAATAATATTAGCGTTAATTGGCCTGCCGTTTGCATTAGTTTATATCTCTTATAATATTGCTTCTTATGGTTCGGCATTCGCTTCAAGCTATAACATCCTTTTTAGTGGTCAAAATTTTAATTTTAGCCAGTGGAATGGCCTAAAAGTTTTATTCTCTGGTTACAGAGGGTGGTTTGTATATTCTCCGGCACTTTTTTTTGCGCTAATTGGGTTGTTATTGGCGAAGCAAAAACAGAGATTATTTGCATTAATGCTATTTGTTCCAGTTGTATTTACAGCTGTACTGTACGGTTTCTGGCCTATTTGGTGGGGTGGTGGAAGCTACGGCCAAAGATTCATGATTTCTTTTGTGCCCTTCTTGGCAATTGGAATTGCCTACTTATTGCAGAAGTTGCAGAAAGATAGGCCTCAATACTTACGACTAGCCTATACCTTGCTAGCAATTGCTGTTAGCTGGACTCTTATCTTAACCGTAGTGTACAGATTCACACCGGTAGTAGGCCTAAGACCACCATCCGACTTTGAAGGCGAAATGACTTCGGGCGATAGATATACACCTCTAGATCTTTTTAATTACCAAAGGCACTTGGTTATAGAAGCAACAAGTGTTCCCAATTATGGCTCTAGGCTTATAGATAGTTCAGCTGGTGGAGTAAGTATTTTGGGTCAAATTTTACCAATTGCTAAAAACTTAGTCAGAATTGATAGCAGAGATTCTTCACAGATAAAAGTTTTCTACTTGCAACAAGTACCAGACAACAAAGAAGATCCACAAATTCTAGAGTTTTATTTATATGAACCAAACACTCAATTAGTAAAAAAGTTTTCCTGGGCAGTTACCAAGCAAATTGAAAGTAATACTAGCAACAAATTCCTACAAATTAACTGCGATAGCAATGGCTGTATTGTGAATGAAAACGAGTTTGTAATTAAAACTTCAGAGTGTTCGTCTTTGGACGGTAAACTTTCGGACATTCAAACTTCATATAAGGGCTTTGTATTTGGAAGCAGCACAAATTCAAAACTCTACTTTAGAGAAACAGAGGGTGTTAACTTCCGAGGAATGCCTACCAATTAATACCTATACGTAAAGAGTATCTTGTGCTAATATTTACGTATAACCTAGGTAGGAGGTATATGGGTAAGACCACTTATAATATTGAGGGAATGCACTGTGCAAGCTGTGAATTGCTTGTCAAAGAAGAAATTACAAAACTTCCCAATGTGAATTCTGTAACAGCAAATGCTTCATCAGGCAAAGTAACAGTAAGGCACAGCGGAGCTAAACCATCAGTTAAAGAAGTAAATTCTGTTATTTCTGAATTTGGTTATAAGGCAGTAGTAAACTCTACGCCCAACGAATCCATTCGATCAACAAAAAATCTTCCTTACGCAGCACTATTGGCAACTGTAATTGCTATTCTCTTTTTGCAACTTGAACGTGCGGCAACTGGTCTATATGCAGGAGCAGAAGTAAGTGGACTATTAACCTACTTCATTCTTGGTGTTACTGCATCAATAAGTAGTTGTGCGGCTTTAGTAGGCGGAATTATTTTGGCGCAAAGTAAAACCTGGAACTTAAGTAATAAGGGTTTAAAGTTCCCACTAATTCAATTTCATGTGGGCAGAATAATTAGTTTTATTATTCTTGGTGCTTTGCTTGGGTTACTTGGCAGTGCCTTAAGACTATCTTTAGAAATTACTGTAGCCCTGGTAATTGTTACATCATTAATAATGATAATTCTGGGCTTACAAATGTTGGCTATTTTTTCAAAGCTAAATAAAATTCAGTTAAAACTGCCAGGAAATTTAGGTGAAAAATTTTTAGCAACAAAAAACAATAACTCAAATTTGGCACCTTTATTAATAGGTGCTGGTACATTCCTACTTCCTTGTGGCTTTACCCTTACTGCTCAGGCACAAGCCTTAAGCTCTGGCAGCTTAGTTGCAGGCGCAACTATAATGGGGGCATTTGTGTTGGGAACTCTTCCTGTATTGGCAGTTATAGGTATTACTGCTAAATATTTCACACTAAACAAAAATAGCAGCGATTTATTTTTAAAAACAGCCGGGCTATTAGTTATTTTATTTGCCGTTTATACAATTAATAATCAGCTAAATGTTTTGGGTCTAATTAGTTTGAATAATTTATTTAGTTAGGAAATTTCATATGTCGGAAACAGAAAAACCTACCAGCAAACCACTTTCAACTATATTTAAGATTTCTTTAATAATAGTTGCAGGTTTTCTATTGTGGAATTATGTGGCAAAACCACAAACAGAGAGTAATACCGAGTCTATGCAAGCTCAAATTTCAAATGGAGTACAAAAAGTAACGTTAACTGCCGTAGACAGTGGTTATAAAGAGAAGTCGCTCACTTTAAAAAAGGATATCCCAGCCGAACTTACAATTATTGGTCAAACAAATGGCTGTGCCAGTGCAATAGTGGCAAAAGATTTATGGCAAGGTGTTAAGCAGGTAACTAAAGGCCAATCGCAAACAGTCTCATTTACTCCTACAAAAACCGGCACTTTTAAAGGCGCTTGCGCCATGGGAATGTATACATTTAATATTAAAGTCGTATAAATATGCTTACAACAGACAAACAAAAAGCAGCACTAGCTGCAAAAAAAGCACTAGGAACATTAAATAAAGTGTTGGCAATGATAGAAGAAGATAAGTATTGCCCAGAAATAATTCAGCAATTAGACTCTACAACCGGCTTATTAAGATCAACTCGTGAAGAACTTCTGAAAGGCCATCTGGCACACTGTTTAGAACATAAACTTGCACATGACAAAGAAGGTACTATTACTGAATTAATGAAAATATACAACCTAAAAGCTTAATGAAAGTAAAAACTACAATTCCGGTAAAAGGAATGCACTGTGCTAGTTGCGCAATAAATATTGAACATAAACTTAAGCAACTTCCTGGGGTAGATTTATGCGAGGTGAATTATGGCACAGATAAAGCCAAGTTAGAATTCGACGACAAACAGGTATCTGTGGCACAAATGAATTCTGAAATTAAAAAACTTGGTTACGAGCTGCAACCAAACGCTGAAAACAATCACAACAATAGCTCTCATGTAATGCCAAATGGAGAAATTATGACTGGTATAGATCACTCTGAACATCTTGGCATTAATCAATCTAAAGAAGATAAATTAAACGACTTAACAGTTTTCAGAACCAAGGCCTTTTTTGTGCTGCCAATTGCAATCTTGATGTTCATAATTATGGGTTGGGATATTGCGAGTAAATTCATGTTACTTCCCTCCTTGCCTATTCCGATGATGATTTTGAACCCAGTTTTATTGCTAATAGCTACCCCAGTTTTATTCTGGGCAGGAAAAATATTTATAGAAGGCGCAATTCGTTTCTTTAAGTATGGTGCCGCTAATATGGATACTCTGGTAGGCATTGGAACTATTGTTGCATATACATACTCTGCATTAATTACTCTGTTTCCGGCTGTAGCAGAAGCGTTAAATACAGATCACACATATTTCGATGTAACTATTGTAGTAATTGGTTTTGTACTGCTTGGTAAATATTTAGAGGCAAGTTCAAAGTTAAAAACCGGCGCTGCATTGGAAAAGCTTATAGGCTTACAAGCAAAAACAGCTTTAGTAAAAAAGGCCGGCAAAGTACTACAGCTAGCAATAGAAGAAGTAGTAGTTGGAGATATTATTATTGTTAAGCCTGGTCAGAAAATTCCATTAGACGGAGTTATTACAGAAGGCAGCTCTTCTGTAGATGAATCTATGGTAACTGGCGAAAGTCTACCTGTGGAAAAACAAGCTGAAGACAAAGTAATTGGAGGTACCTTTAACAAGTCTGGCAGTTTTGAATTTAAGGCCACCAAGGTTGGAAAAGATACTATGCTAGCGCAAATAATTAACCTGGTAGAAGAAGCCCAAGGCAGCAGAGCACCAATTCAGAAACTGGCAGATAAAGTATCTGCCATATTTGTTCCAACAGTACTAATAATAGCTACAGTTACTTTACTTGTCTGGCTTACATTAGGTACAGCATTATTGGGTTTTTCTAGTGCCCTTTCGCTTGGGTTCTTATGTTTCGTTGGCGTACTTGTTATTGCTTGTCCTTGCGCACTTGGCCTGGCAACTCCTACGGCAATTATTGTTGCTACCGGCTTGGGTGCAGAAAACGGAATTTTAATAAAAGACGCAGAACATCTAGAAACCCTAAACAAAGCAAAAATAATTGTCTTCGACAAAACTGGCACACTTACAAAAGGCAAACCAGAAGTTACAGACATACTTAGTTTTAGCGAACTTTCTGCTAAAGAAATATTGGCGCTAGCGGCGGCAATAGAAGAAAAGTCAGAGCATCCATTGGCAGATGCGATAGTTAACAGGGCTTTGCAGGAAGGCCTTACATTGCCGAAAGTTAGTAAGTTTAATTCAATTCAAGGAAAGGGAGTTGAGGCAGAAATTAATGGCAAGAAAATCCTAGTTGGTAACTCGAACCTAATGACAAGCAATAATATTGCGCTTAGAGAAGTTAGCACTTTTGCCCAACAAGGAAAAACCCCTTTGTTTATTGCCCAAGAAAGTAAATTGATTGGAGTGATTGCAGTTGCAGATACATTAAAAGAGGAAACCGTTAACACCATTAAACAACTTCAAGATCTTGGCTTAAGATTAATAATGCTAACCGGAGATCATACAGAAACAGCTGCTGCAATTGCCAAACAAGTTGGCATTACAGAGTTCCGTGCCCAAGTTTTGCCAGCAGATAAAGTGGCAATTATTTCAGAACTTCAAAAAGACGGTGTAGTAGCAATGTTGGGTGACGGAGTAAACGATGCTCCTGCATTGGCAAAAGCCAATATTGGCATAGCAATGGGCACTGGTACCGACGTAGCAATAGAATCTGCAGGAATAATTCTCTTAAAAGGAGATCTTACAAAGTTATTAAAAGCAATTAAGCTTTCGCACTCTACACTGGTCACTATTAAGCAAAACCTATTCTGGGCATTTTTCTACAATATAATTGGAATTCCAGTAGCAGCCGGTTTACTCTATCCGTTCTTTGGCATTCTTTTAAGCCCAGCAATAGCAGGAGTGGCAATGGGGTTATCTAGCGTATCTGTTGTAGGCAACTCGTTAAGGCTTAAGACAATGAGACTAAACTAGTCATTTGCGGGTTTTGTAGCCTGAACCGTGCCAGCAGGATGCTGTGCTGGAGCGTAGATTGTATATAGCTTTAAGCTATCTTGGCCTGTATTTATAATATTGTGCTCTGCACCAGCTGGCACAACCAAAGCATCATCTGCATTCAATTCATATTCTTTGCCGTTTACAATAGCCATGGCAGTACCTGCTTCTAGACGAAAAAATTGGTCGTGATCTGCATGAATTTCTAGACCAATTTCTTCTGTTGGTTTTAAACTCATTAACACAAGTTGAAATTTGCCAGTATATAAAACCTGGCGATAATTGGAATTTACTAGAGTAGTAGCGGAAATATTATTAACAACCATAGTTTGCTCTGCAGGCATAGTTGCACAATTAATAAGTAGTAATTAATTATACTCCTTTAGAACAAAGGCTTTTAAGCATGTAATTTTAGATTGTTTTCTTACAGACCAGAATTTGTCTTTGCACCTTTTGCTCTTTTAACCAATTCATCTCGCACTGCTGTTCCTTCTGCAATAGATAACCCTGGCAATCTGCCTTCGGAACCAACACTGCCGTAGGTTCCGCCGTAACTCATGCTCATTCCAGCTGTTTGAATTTGCAAATCGGACAAGCCTAACAATCTGGCAAAAACGCCTCTAACAATATCTATGTTCTGAATTCTTTCGTATGGAATTGTTACGTAGCGTTTTACAATTACTCCAGACTCTTTGTAGAATCCGTCTTCTTTTAGTTCGTACTTATAGTTATTGTAGGTAAGCTTGGCAAATAGGTAGGAAAGCACAACTACCAAGATAAATGGTACAAAACAAGCAAGAATAATAGCAGGAACAATTAACGAAGAAAGTCCTGTGTCTAACGAACCAACAATTCCTACCATAGGAATAATGAAAAAACTAAAGGAAAATAGTAATAAAGATAAGCCAATAAGATTCTGAATAAAGAATAACCAGATTACATTTGGGTTTAAGTGCTTCATTTAAAATTGTTAACAAATATAACCAATTATAACTTAACTAACTAAACGCGCCCATAAACTAAAAGATCAATTATATTTAAGAATTCAAATACTGGCCTATTACAGGTATAATTAGACTTATTAATTAATTATTAAGCAATACGCACGCATTATGGCAGCAAACGCCGGACTCTCTAAGGAAATGACTCTTTCACCTGAATTACAAGAAGTAGTTGGCAAAGGTCCAATGCCTCGTACAGAAGTTACAAAGGCACTTTGGGTTTACATTAAGGCAAACAACTTGCAAGACCCAGAGAACAAAAGAAATATTATTGCCGACGAAAAACTAAGAAAAGTATTCGGTCAGGATTCTGCAGACATGTTCCAAATGACAAAGCTTGTTTCTAAGCACTTGTCTTAAGTTTTTAAGAATTATGAGAAAGAGACCGCAAGGTCTCTTTTTTGTGGTCTTGGGTTAGAATTAGATATATGAAGGAATTATTAAACTATGATGGTTTAATATCTAAAGAGCAGGATGCTCTAGATTTAATTGGCAAGACTTACGGAAAATCAAAAAAAGTCTTAATAAAGCAGGAAAATCTGGCCGCAGAGTTTTTTAATTTAAGCTCTGGTCTTGCAGGTTCTGTATTACAGAAGTTTGTGCAGTATCAAGTGCAAGTTGCCTTTGTGGTAGATCTAAAGACAATCAAAAGCGAGCGCTTTAAGGAACTTATCAATGAAACTTTGCTAAGCGATGAGTATCGGTTCTTTGAATCGTACAAAGAAGCAGCAGACTGGCTAGCTAAAGAATAGTGTCTAGGGTCATAAATACTCATAAAAATAAAGAGAAGATTTGGTATAAACTTTTGCCTAAATCTAACGATTCTTAGTCTCTGCTTCAAACATATTGTCACATAGCTTTTTCGCTTGTTTTTACAATTGGATATAGCTATAGTTTAGCAATGCCTGGAATACAGGTGTTCAAGAATGAAAAACTTAGCGTCCAACCACAACAGAAAGCAAAAAGCGCCATTAAGTAACTTCTTTAAATTCTTTAATCAAAGAATTTATGTCTACAAGTGGGAACTAAATATTTTCGGTTTAATCTGTATTTTTTGCGGTCTTATAGCTGGCGGTGTTTTTACAAGTCTAAAAGTGTGGGAATCTATTAAAGCCTCCGGAGAACTTAACCAAGCCTGGTCTTTTGCAAATGCAGGCGATTATAGTCTTTCGGACAGTAGCCTTGTAGAAGTTGTGAACAATAGCGCCCGCCTAAAGGTAAGAAACTACGCAAACGACGTTAATACAAAACTGTTATTGCACTTTGACGAATCTTCCGGAAATCCAGTAGATAGTTCGGGGACACCAAACACCGTAACTGCCAATAACGTTACATATGCGGCTGGCAATCTAAACAACTCGGCTACCTTAAATGGAAGTACCAGCCAAATCTCTGCTGCTAATTCTAGTGCTCTTCAATTAACGGGTAATAATACTTTAGAGGCCTGGATAAAGCTAAATGCTAACTTTACGGCGACAAGTTCGAACAGGCAATATGGAATTTATGACAAAGGCGACTACAAGCTTTATTACGACAATAATACTGGCAAAGTAACTTACGAACTTGCAGATTCTGCCGCTACAAACTGGACCCAAGTTGCAGGTAATGACATTAATAGAGGCTGGGATCTTAACGGTAAATTTTCAGTAGAATGCAGTGTAGTACTAGATACCGAACTATATGTAGGTACTGGTAACCAACTAGGAGACGCCGAAGTCTGGGTTTATAACTCTAGCTCTGCGGTTTGGAGCCAAATTGGTGGAGACGGTTTAAATGGTAGTTGGTCTAACGCTCTTTACGAACAGGTTTTATCTATTGCTAGCGACGGCACAAATATCTATGCCGGACTTGGTAACACTGCAGGAGACGCCGAAGTCTGGCGTTACAACGGCACCACTTGGTCCAAAATTGGAGGAGATGGTGTTGGCAGTAGTTGGTCTGCTGCAAGTAATATAGAAGGAGTATATGCTTTAGCCTATGTAGGAACATTTCTTTATGCAGGCACAGGCAATACAGCAGGAGACGGAGATTTGTGGAGATATAACACGGGTACAAGTACTTGGTCTCAAATTGGAGGAGACAACGTTAATAGCTCATGGCCACAGGCCCAAGGATCTATGGAGTATGTCCATGCACTTACTACAGACGGTACAAATCTTTATGTTGGGTTAGGAAATACATCTTCTGCCACTGCCAACCAAGATGACGCCGAAGTTTGGATATGGAACGGTAGCGCCTGGACTAAACTTGCAGGAGATGCTGCTGGTGGTTGGAACGACGCTGCCAATATAGAATCGGTCTTAAGTTTGTACTATATGGGTTCTAACCTTTACGCAGGTACAGGCACAACTGCCGGAGACGGAGATTTGTGGCGCTGGAACGGTAGCACTTGGACACAAATTGGAGGAGATGGCCTTAATTCTAGTTGGGCCGCAAGCGCCTACGAAGGTGTATATAGTATTACAGGAGATGGCACAAATATTTACGTTGGTTTAGGAGCCACTGCCAATACAGACGCAGAAGTTTGGCGTTGGAGTGGAAGTGCCTGGGCTAAACTTGCTGGAGATGATGCAGTAAACAATTTTTCTATCTCTGCTAGCTACAATGCTGTTAATGCACTTTCCTATTATAACTCTACCGTTTTTGCAGGTATTTCTTCTTCAGCTGCCACTGCACAAGTATGGTCTTACTCTGGTAGCGGTGTAGCATGGAGCCTAGAAGCAGGAAATGGAGTTAAAAAAAGTTGGGGTTACTTTAACCTGCAAAGTGTTGAGTCTATGGCAGTTGCAGGAGATTACTTATACGCAGGAACAGGAAACACTGTTGCTGGTAATGCAATAGTCTGGAGATACGATGGCAGCACATGGTCTATTATTGGTGGTCAAGGCGTAAATACTAGCTGGGCGAGCAATACATACGAAATTGTATCTTCACTTGGCACATATAATGGCCAACTGTACGCAGGGCTTGGTTCTACAGATAATGACGCAGAAGTGTGGAGGTTCGACGGCAGCAGCTGGACAAAGGTTGGAGGAGACAACGTAAACTCTGGCTGGGGCACTGTTGCTAGTCTGCATAATAATGTTTATTCCTTTGCAGTGTATGGAAACAATTTATTCGCTGCTCTTGGTGGCAATCTTGCCAACGAAGCAGAGGTTTGGTCTTACAACGGTAGCACTTGGGCAAAAGTTGGAGGAGACGGCGTTAACAATAGTTGGAACACTTCATATGAAATTGTATACAGCCTTAGTGTATACAATGGAAACCTTTACGCAGGTTTAGGTTTAACAGCTACCGATGCAGAAGTTTGGTCTTATAACGGTAGCACCTGGGCAAAAGTTGGAGGAGACGGCGTTAACAATAGTTGGAACACAGTATATGAAGCTGTTGAAACTTTAAAAACCTTTAACAATAAATTGTACGCAGGTTTGGGCAATAGTTCAGACGATGCAGAGGTCTGGGAATACAACGGCTCAACTTGGTCTTTAATTGGAGGAGATAGCGTAAATAATAGCTGGGCAGCTGGTGAAATGGAACGTGTAAGATCTTTAGCAGGCTATAACGGGGAACTTTATGCATCTACTGGTACAGCAGCAGGAGATGCCGAAGTCTGGCGCTACAATGGTACAACTTGGACCAGAGCAGGTGGAGACGACGCTAACAATAGTTGGACAATTAACCAATATGAAAATGCTGGCATCTTAATAGACTATAAAGGCAAGATCTATGCAGGTTTAGGAGATACAGCAAATACCGATGCTTCAATCTGGAGCTTTGGCAACAATGCGGTACTTTCTAGTACTACTTCTAGTTTCGATACTGAGTGGCGTCATATTGCAGCTACTTACAATGGTACTGCAATGAAAATCTTTATTAATGGTGTAGAAGATGCCTCTACAAATATTTCTAGAACTATTCCAACAAGTACAAAATCATTACTAATTGGTTCTTCCTATAACGGTAATAATGCCGGTAGAGATGTAGGGCTATTTCAAGGTGAGCTAGACGAAATGCGAATTAGTAATACTGCTCGCAGCACTTTTGTAACGTCGCCATTTAGCAATGCAGCACAAACTGTTTCGGCCACTGCCAATGTATTTACGTCTGGAATACTCGCTTGGGATTCTTTTGCTCACCTGGTGACATTAAATGGAGGTACAGTAAACTACAGAATTAGTGATGATAACGGCGCTAGCTGGAAGTACTGGGATAGTTCTGTCTGGGCAGTCTCTTCTTCGCTTACCCAGGCTAACGCTGAAGGTACTATTAGTACAAACTTAGAAACTTTTCCTGTTACAGAAAATGGCTTTAGATGGCAGGCGGTTTTGCAAGGCAGTGGTACACAACAAGTAACACTGAATACTCTCTCTTTACTAGCAAGTGAAGATATTAATGCACCTAGTGCGCCAAACGTTGTTGTTGCTTTAGATACTACCAACGGGGCCACAACTCTAACCAATAACGAATGGAACCGTTACTCTGCCCCACAATTTACATTTTCTGGTGCTAGCGATGCTGGCTCGGGGTTAGAGGGCTACTGGGTTTATTTTGGCACAGACAATACTGCCGAACCTTCTACAGCAGGAGTATTCCAAGTTGGTAATACTTACGTGCCATCTGGTATGACATCAAATGCTACTTATTATTTAAGGATAAGAGCCCGCGACAATGCTCAAAATCTAAGTACTACATTTGCTGCTTTTACTTATAAGTACGACGCTACTTCTCCTGCAAATCCAAACTCTTTAACTGCATTGCCTCCTGGGTATACAGCTACAAATAGTTACACATTTATCTGGACCGGCGACGCTTCCGACACAGCCGGTTCTGGGGTAGTGGGCTATCAGTATTCAATAAATAACTCTACAAGCTGGGGAGCAACAATTCCTACAGCTACTACACAAGTTTCCTTGAGCAATATTGCCAACGAAGGTGTAAACACACTTTACCTACGAACATTAGATGCCGCAGGAAATACCTCAATTAGTTTTAGAACAGTTAACTTCTACTTTGCTGGAACAGCTCCTGGTGTGCCACAAAACTTGAATGTAGCACCTTCAACAAATATCGCCAATAATTTCGCATTTTCATGGTCAGCTCCAGAAACTTATGCTGGCTACCCAGATGCAAGTGGTCTTACATACTGTTACACAATTAATACCCTACCCTCTGCTTCAACTTGTACATTTACCAGCGCAGCTGCCACAGGATTAGCTGCAGCACCATTTGCCAATCAACCTGGCAGTAATACTTTCTATATCGCTGCCAAAGATGCTGTAAATAACATAAATTACAATGCATACAGCAGCATTACGTTTACGGCCAATACTTCCTCACCAGGCATACCAGTTAACCTAGAAATTGCCGATGTATCTGTAAAGACTTCGTCTTCTTGGAAGGTTGCCCTCTCTTGGGAAGCACCAACTTCGGGAAATATAAACAATCTAGTTTACGATGTTTACAGATCTACAAACGCAAATAGCTATGTATTCGCTGCAAGAGTAAGTGGTATTGCTCATATAGATACTGGTTTAGAACAACTAACCTATTACTACAAAGTTAGAGCTTGCGACAATACAAATAACTGTGGAGTATTTTCTAGCAATGTAAGTATTCTTCCAGACGGCAGATTTACCGACCCTGCAGCATTGTTTGCAGAACCAGAAGTTACTGGCATTACCACCAAAAAGACCACAATTAACTGGGTAACAGACAGAAATAGCGACTCTAAAGTAGCCTTTGGCTTGGCAAGTAACACTTACTTACCAGACGAGCCTTCAAACTCTACTCCAAAAACTAATCATAGTATTGCTTTAACAAACCTGTTGCCAAATACAAGATACTACTTTGTTACCAAATGGACAGATGAAGACGGCAATACAGGCACCTCAACAGAAGGATCGTTTATGACATTGCCTGCTCCTTCTTTAACAGAGCCTTTAGTTACTGCTGTTAATTTAACTACTGCAAACATAAAATACACTGTAAACGGCGCTAGCAGGGTGCGTATTTACTACGGAGAAAGCTCTAACTTTGGTGCCATAGCAGAATCGGCCACAGCCACAATAGAGTCTAGCTACACAAATGTACTAGATAATCTACGCGAAGGCACAAAGTATTTTTACAAAATTAATACCTTCGATACCGAGGGCGCAGAATACGAAGGCAGTACACTAAGTTTTCAGACTGTAGCCAGACCGAAGATTACCAATGTTAGGTTCCAACAAGTACTAGGCACTGCTCAACCAGCGGTACTTGTTACTTGGGATACAAACACAGAGACCTCTTCTATTATTACCTATAGCGGAGGTGGTGAGTCTAAAGATGAAGTAAACGTAACCTATACAAAAGCCCATAGAATAATTTTAAGAGGACTTAACCCCAATTCTATTTATAACCTCATTCCTAGAAGTCGCGATAAATTAGGAAACGAAACAAAAGGAGATACCCAAACTTTCACCACTGCTTCCGATACTAGAGTACCAGTAATAATAGATGTAATTGTAGAAGCAGTAGACGTTGCAAATGCAGACGGCAGTGGTACTACATCACAATTAATTATTACCTGGAATACAGACGAAGAGTCTTCTTCTCAGGTGGAATATGGCGAAGGCACTGGCACAACTTATTCTCAGAAAAGCCAAGAAGACGCCACTTTTACAACCAATCACTCTGTAGTAATTGCCAACTTGCAACCGGCAAAGGTTTATCACCTTAGGGTAATTTCTAAAGATCGTGCAGGCAACGAAAGTAAGTCTGCAGATGTGGTAACTATTACTCCAAAAGCAACAGATAATGCTTTCGATCTTGTAATTAGTAATTTGTCTCAGATATTTAGTTTCTTAAGAAGGTAAAAATTACTATGGCCGCAATTTTAAAAGTAACAGATCTAAATAAAGAATTTACAACTGGTAAGAATATTGTAAAAGTACTAAAGGGCGTATACTTCGAGTTACAGCAAGGAGATTTCACAATGTTGTTGGGTCCTTCTGGGTCCGGAAAATCTACAATTTTGCACATAATCTTAGGTTTGGAACCCCCAACATCTGGCGAAGTTGTATTTTTAAATCAGAATCTATTTACACTGCCAACAGATGACGATCGTGCAGAATTTAGACGTAAACATATTGGCATGGTTTATCAACAGTCGAACTGGATCAAATCTCTTAGTGTAATAGATAACGTAGCATTTCCTCTTACTTTATCTGGCATAGACAAATTTTCTGCACAAAAGGTTGCATTAGAAAAATTAGCCGAAATAGGATTAGAACAATGGGCACATTACTACCCTAGTGAACTTTCTGGTGGTCAGCAACAGCGTGTAGCGGTAGCAAGAGCTTTGGTATCTAACCCAGAAGTTATCATTGCCGATGAACCCACAGGAAATTTAGACTACATGGCAGGCAAAAAACTAATGGAGCTCCTTGTAGTACTAAATAAAACTGGTAAAACTGTAATTATGGTAACTCATGACTTAGAATACGCGGCCTATGCATCTTCGGCTATTCAAATATTCGACGGGGAAGTTGTAGATTTCATGAGGGGCATAGATAAAACTAGAATTTTAAAAAACTTTCAGTCAAAAAAGACGATAACTACCAAACAAACAAAGAATGATAAAAGTGCAAGTTAACCCAAAATCTCACCTTAAACCTTCTCCAAAGCCTGAGGATAAATCTCGGGGTGTGAAATTACCAGAAAAAGACTTATTGGCTAAAAAGATGCCTTTCATTGCCGAAGTATTGGCAATGCCATTTAGCATTTTAAGAATTCTGTTACTTATGGTTAGCTATATTTTGCATAACCTGATTGTAAAAAGAATTGTTGGATTTAGGTTATGGCCAGATTCTATAAAGGTAGATTTATTGGCTAAAGTAAATAAGATTTATGGAAGATACACAGAAATAGTAGACCATACCGATAACGGCAGCTTGTCTATGTCTGCAGTAATGGACCTTGCAGTTAGCAACCTTAGAGTTAAAAAGAGCAGATCTATAGTAACAGTTGGCGGAGTTGCTATTGGTATTGGTGCGGTGGTGTTCTTGGTGTCTATAGGTTATGGGTTTCAGGACTTGGTAATAGGTAAGGTTGCAAGGCTAGAAGAACTTTCGCAAGTAAACGTTTCTTCTAGAGTTAGCTCAATTAATAGGCTAGACGATAAACTATCTTCCGAAATTGCAGAATATCCTGGGGTAAAAAGTGTGTTGCCACAAATTTCTGTAGTTGGAAAAATTAGTTATAACAATTCTGTATCTTCTGTAGCAGTGTTTGGAGTAACCACAAAGTATTTAACTGAATCTGCTGTAAAAACCACCTCGGGTGTTGTTTTTAATAGCAATAACAAAACTGTCTCTGCCGAAGAACAGGACAATTTTGAAAAGGCTTTGGCCGAGCAGAATTCAAAAAAAACACCAGATGTATTATCCGAAACCATAACTGCCACAGATTTCATAGAGTTGCCAGGTGAAGGTACAGAAACGGCCAAGATTGAAACTGTAAAATTACCCTTTTCCAAAAGTGCTGTTAAGGAAGCAATGCTAAACACCGCTGTGTTACAAGTGATGGGCGTTGATGCAGAACAAATAATTGGAAAGGAAATAGATATTACTTATGAAATTCCCAACACCTTACTAGAAGATAAAATTAAAAAGTATCAGTCTAACGATACAAAGTACCGTGTTGTTGGAGTAATAGAAGATAATGCAAACCCTTATATTTATGTTCCCTATATAGACTTAAAAGGGTTGGGTATTACTAAAAACTCTCAACTTAAGATTGTACTTAGCGATCAAAACCAACTTGCCGATATCCGTACAAAAATTGAGTCTTTAGGACTAACTACAACCTCGGTTGCCGATACAGTGAAACAGGTGCAAAGTTTATTTAATAGCGTTACTTTAGGACTAGCTTTTATGGGAATGTTTGCCCTAAGCGTTGCCTCTTTGGGAATGTTTAATACATTTACAGTATCGTTATTAGAGCGTACAAGAGAAATTGGGCTAATGAAAGCCATTGGTATGAGGTCATCGGAAGTAAAAAAGCTATTTCTTACAGAGTCTTTATTTATGGCGCTATCTGGTGGAGTGGTTGGTCTAGCGTTAGGCTTTATTCTAGGACAAATATTGAATCTAATAGTTTCTTACCTCTCTATTTCAAAAGGTTTAGGGGCATTATCTGTAACCTATATTCCTGCAATAGTTGTGTGGGCAATTATGGGCTTATCTTTCCTGGTTGGTGTGTTTACGGGTTTTTACCCTGCCCAAAGAGCAACAAAGATTTCACCTCTAAATGCATTAAGGTACGAATAATTCTAAGATTCTAATGGGGTTCTATTAACTAGACAATCACTTTCCTACGCAAGAAGATAATTGTGCTGGCGAATTAAAAACCAGAACTTTTGGAACCTAGTTGTTTAATAACAAAATTCTTATACAGGACAGTTGTTACAATTCACTTCTGAATGATTATTCGCAGTCTTTTTTGTTACTTTGTAAACTTTACCTTTAGCGTCATAGGTAGTCCATTCCCCCACTGCTTCGCCATATAAAAAATAACCAGATCTTTTAAGCGTTCCATCTGGTCTGTACCACTCCCAATATCCATTAGGCTTACCATCTTCTACCATACCTTTAGACCAACGAGTTACGCCATTTGCATGATATTTTATTGTGTAGCCATTTATAACTTCCGACTTCTTAACTGGAACTTTTTTCATTATCGTCGACTAACTATCTAGACTAAAAACTACTTACCAGCAGCAAATTCAATAATCCACTCAATTCCATATTTGTCTCTAAACATGCCCATATAGGTTCCCATCCCTTCGCTCATAGGTACTTCTACGCTACCACCGGCCGAAAGGCCAGTAAATATTTTGTCTGCCTCTTCTTTGCTGTCTGCACTTACTGCAATTTTACTTCTATTTTCGGTTTCACTAACTTGGCCCATTCCTTCTGGAATATTATTGGCAATAAGCATATTCTCTTTTCCAATAGGCAAGTGAATAAACATCATTGTCTTATTATCGTCAGCCAGTACTTTTTTAACTTCACCACCAAAAACAGACTGATAAAACCCGAAGGCCTCTTCTGCATTGCCGTTAAAATTGATCCAAGGGTTTATTTTCATTGTTTAATAGGTTGAAATTATAAGTTATTACTAAATAAATTAGGTTTCAGAAGGAAATCTTGAAATAAATTCATTAGGGGTAAGTACTTCCAAAACAGTTCCAGAAACTATTACCTGATCTCTATCAATTCCAGGTTTATGTGTAATATCTGGTTTAGGGATTTCAAATTTTTCAACATTTATCAGAGCTACTCGTTGATAGTTATCATAGGGATTATGTGTTCGTAAATTCTCATCAATATCATTTAATCGCATAATTTCAGCTACCGAAGCAGCATAAGGAGTTGCATAGTTATCTGTAACTATGTCACCCTCCTCAAGCGAAGGAGTTCTACTTCCAACCTTTAGGCCATTAATTACCCGAAATACCATTGTTCCTTCGCTAACTGGAAAAGTGCCTTCATTTAGTCGTCTTAAAGCATCTTCATATTCTTGCATAGCCTCGGCCATGCCTGGCTGTTCTGAAGGATCTGCTTCATATGCTTCATAAACTCTCTCTGTTTGACCAGTCATCGTGTTAGCTTCCAACTTAATATAGATTGTTACAATTTATTGCTTAGCCAACAACCTTAGTAAAGAGTTCTACTAGGGGTTGCTTTGGAGCAAGATTTTCAAGAAGCTCTTCCTTAGTAAACCAACCAAATTCCGAGATCTCTTCTCCATCAACTACTACACTTGGATTTTCTAGTTTTACTACAAACGCTTTCTGTTGTGCAGGGCCCTTACTACCCACAAACTCAATCATTTCTTTTGTCTCTTGAATATCATTTGTATTAAGATCTAACCCAGATTCTTCTTTGGTTTCACGTACAGCTGCTTGGATATGAGTTTCTCCTTCTTCAATACCACCAGAAATGAATCCCCATAAGTCGTTTTTCTTATGCTTTAGCAAAAGATATTTATTGTCTGTATTAACTGCAATTAATACAATTCCTTTTCTTATTTTTGGGGTTTCCATGTCTCGATAATGTTTATATAAGCTCCTTAACTCAATGGTTAAATATATCATGACCTGTATTTCCAATAAGCCAGTATGAGCTTCGCGAGCCCTTCGATACGTATAAAAACTTGGAAATCCTTAAACGGGTCGTTTGTGGAGTGACATTAGAACCTCACTAGTAAAATTTTACCTCCAGCATCTTTACGGAGGCTAGTTTAGTACTGCAGAATAAGGGTTTAATTAACTATATTATAATCACTCAATAATTCTTTAAACAATTTCTCGGAAAAGAACATAATTAAAGTGGAATTAGGTGAATAACCATTAATGGGACATAAATTAGATTGCAATAAGTAGATTAAAATGGGGTTATTTAGTAAAAAGCAAAGCATAGGAGGAGACATCAGTTATTACCAACTCGAGGAATGGTGGATTAATCAGTTCTCAGAATCTGAAAGAAAATATA
>Ga0105047_10006796_pt1 | contig 19352 bp, 10 predicted proteins | sample MAT04_FD_78384 | JGI IMG/M metagenome (GOLD analysis project Ga0105047, IMG submission 78384) | Freshwater microbial communities from Lake Fryxell liftoff mats and glacier meltwater in Antarctica - MAT-04 (megahit assembly) | ecosystem: Environmental > Aquatic > Freshwater > Ice > Liftoff... | reverse complement strand
GGCGAGGTCAACCGCCCCGGCCCGTACTCGCTTCCCGCTACCGGCAAGATGACGCTCCGCCGCGCCATCGTCGCTGCTGGCAAACTCTCGAGCATCGCCATTCCCGAACGCGTGGACATCACCCGCATGATCGGGCCCGACCGCCAGGCGACTGTGATGGTCAATCTCCGGGCCATCGAAGAAGGCACCTCCCCTGATATCGTCCTCAAGAACGACGATATCGTCAATGTTGGCACCAACTTCTGGGCCTTGCCACTCGCGGTTGTTCGCAACGGCTTCCGCGCCAGCTACGGCTTCGGCTTCATCCTCGACCGCAACTTCCAGGGTGATGTCTTCGGCGCCGACCAGGCGACTCAAGGCGCCCGCTAACTAATCGTCATCCGCGTCGAATCGGCCTGCACTACGCCCACTCGACCCGATCAAACGCCGATGATTCTCGCGCCACTCCCCACTCGGTACGGAGTTCCCTGTCGCATTTGATCGCCAGCCGACTATTGCCGAACCCGGACCGGACCGAAACGTATTGAAATCCCTTGGCCCGCACGCGGACAGAGAGATGGGGCGAGCCTCGTTCTGCCGCCGCGTCGTGTTATCTGGGCTCGAGTTTCCTTCTATGGCCAGCGAGACCGCCTCAAACCCCGCTTCGGCAACCAGTTCCCGCGCGGTATCCGCGCCTTCGCACTCCCCAGCCGTTGTGCCCGCGCCGGGCTCCGTGGGCGCAGTGGCGGCCGCACCCACAGGAATCGGCCCAAATGTCGTTCGCTCAATCGGCGTGACCCTCTCCACGGGCGGTCTCCTCACCGCCGCCATCATCGCTGTCGCCTTCACCGCGCTCTTTCACCACTGGTTTTACGTCCAGAACTTTCTCTCCTGGAACGTCGCCGACTGGACCCACGCCTACTTCGTTCCCGCCATCTCCCTCTACCTCCTCTGGCAGCGCCGCGCCGAACTCGCCGCGGCCCCCACCGCCGTCTTCTGGCCCGGCCTGCTCCCCATGCTTCTGGGTGTCGTCTCATACCTCTTCTTCCAGATCGGTGCCGTCAACAACCACATGGCGCAGGGCTGGTCGCTCGTCCTCACCCTCTTCGGCACCATCCTCCTCCTCGGCGGCCCGCGCCTGATCCGGGTCCTCTTCTTCCCGATCTGCTACACCGTCTTCGCCGTTGCCGTGTCCGACCCCATCATGCGCGGCATCACCTTCCGCCTCCAGCTCATCGCCTCCGAAGGTGCCTACATCCTCCTCAACCTTGTCGGCATCTCGTGCGACCTTGACGGCAACGTGCTCAAGGTCACCACCAGCAGGGGCATCGAAGAACTCAACGTCGCCGAGGCGTGCGCTGGCATGCGCATGGTCATCGGCTTTGTCGCCCTCGGCGCCGCTGTCGCGCTCAGCGCCTCCGGGCTGTGGTGGAAACGCGTCGCGCTCTTTGTGCTTGGCATCCCTATCGCCGTCCTCATGAACGTCGTCCGCGTTGCCTTCCTCGGCGTGCTCACCACGTTCAATCCCGAACTCGCCAAGGGCCAGTCGCACATGTTCATGGGCACCATCGTCATGGTGCTCGCTTTCTTCCTCTACATGGCTCTGGTCTGGGCCCTCAACACCGCCGTTCGCGAAGACACCGCCGACCCCGCTAAAAACGAACTCTCCGCCTCGAGCGTGACCATCGACTCCTTCTGGCGGCGTGATGGCGCACCCTTCTCGCGCCTCATCGCCAGGCCCGCTGTGCTCGCCGCGCTCGCCCTCCTCGCCGTCGCCGCCATCGGCGTGCCCACCGCCGTCGTGGCCATGGGCATCCACCTCAAGAAGCAACCAATCAACGCCCCCGGCGGCCGCGTCGTCGCCGCCATCCCCACCGAAACCGCCTCCTGGACTCGCATCGGCACCGACACCCAGGAAACCGAGGAGATGGTCGAGGAACTCGGCACCCAAAACTACCTCACCCGCTTCTACATCCGCAGAGGTGCAGTTCAGCCGTCTTCCCCTGCCGCCAAGTCCACACGCCCCGCAGCACTCAACCTGCATCTGGCGTACTACACGGGCATGATCGACACCATCCCTCACATCCCCGAGCGCTGCCTCGTCGGTGGCGGCTGGGAAATTACCGGGGCAACCCAGGTGGTTCCGCTGCCGCTTGTTCAATCGTCTTGGCGGGCTTCAACCAATCCGGGCGACAACCCCGGCGAACTCCTTTACGCCCTCACCGATACCAGCTACAGCGACCTGCACGACGCCAAGCCCATCCGCCTTCCCAAAATGCCCGGCGGCATCGGATTGCGAATCACCGAGTTCGTGCAGCCCAAAACCAAAGCCCGCCTTTTCGCCGGATACTTCTTCATCGCCAACGGCACCGTCACCGACTCGGCCGACAACGTCCGCCTCCTCGCCTTCGACCTCCGCGACGACTACGCGTACTACCTCAAGGTCCAGTTCTCCTCCGACTCCGCGCAAAGCGCCGAGGAACTCGCCCAGCAAGCCGGATCGCTCCTGAGCGACCTTCTCCCCGAAATCATGCGCTCAGTCCCCGACTGGAACGAAGTCGAAGCCGGCCGATACCCACCCGACAACCCTCGCGCCAAGGCCAAGCTGACTTCCTCCAAATGAACCCCCTTCCAGAGCGATACCATCTAAAATACAAACACTCCCCGCTCTCGATTGGTTGTCGTTCGGCAAAGTTGGCACAGAACGTCCAAGAAGAACCGCGACGACACGGCTCAGCATGCGAAAGATTACCCCCCTTGCCTCAAGGGCCGATCAGATCACCGACCCCGCATTACCTTGGGTGCCCCAAATCCGCCGCCGACCCGGCCTCAGAAGCCGCGGCGTTCGTACTCCAGCGGGGCCGGCGACCGCGCCGCTCCCCCACTTGGGTGAACCCGGATTGATTGAACCAAGACCGACTCCGACCCGTTAAGTAGGGAAAACCATGGCCTCGACCGTCAACACCCGTTTTGTCATCGCCCTCGGCTCAACGCTCGCCCTTCTGGTGGTCGTTGGCGTGCTGGTCGCTCGACGAACCGTCTTCAAGAGCGGCGCCGATCACTTCAACCTCGGCACCATCGCCGAAGTGCAGGCCGCGACGACCAATGCCGGAATGGATGCCGCCCGTGCCAAACTGATCGCGGCCCGAGCCAGCAAAGACCAGGCCGCCATCAAGGCCGCCGCCGAGGAGTTCAAGTCCACACTCAGCGCCTCCAACAAGGCATGGGATCTCGCCCGAGATTCCTATTCCAAAGCCGTCAGCAAAGAACCGACCAACATTGAGTACCTCAACGAGTACATCAACGCGCTCAACCACCTGACGCCCCAGCCCATGGAGCAGTATCGCGACGTCTACCGCAAGGCCTGGCTCGCGGCCCAGACCGCTCTCTCCGAAGTCGCCCCCAATGACGTCAAGGTCCAAAAAGCCTACCTCAACCTGATTGTCGACGGCTACAAACTCGGCGGCGCAACCCCCTCGGCCTGGGAGGCCATCTACGAATCCGCCGAGAAGGCCATGCGCTCTATGAACGAGGGCTCGCCCGAATACAAAACCATTCGCGGCTTTCGTGGTCTCGCCCGCACCGAACTCATGGCCAGCGTCGCCGAGACGCGCGACGAGCAGGCGATGCAGGCTAAAGACGACCTCCTCGCGGCGCTCGAGGCCGATCCCAATGACGGCCAGGCCGCCGCCGTGCTCGGCAACTGGTACCGCATCATGGCCTCGCGCTCCGCCAAGGCCCTCAACCGCGACGAAGCCGTCAACTACATGAAGGAATGCATCGTCTTCCTCCGCTCCTACGTCGATCAGCGCAAGAACATCGCCGCCCCGCTTTTCATTCTGACCCAGGCCGAAATGAGCGAGTACGCTCGCACCAAGCAGGAAGAACTCGCCAAGATGGCCCTCAAGCCCGGCGCCCAAGAGGCCATGGCCGCGGCCATGACCGATGCCATGGCCAACCAGAAGGCCACCGTTGAGGCCATGATCACCCGCCTCGAAAAAGAACCTGCCGAATCGCTCGACCGCTACACCACCTTCTCCGCCGCCGCCACCGCCATCGGCGCCGACATTCCCAATGCCCGCGACCGCGCCATGGCCCTCGTCGGCAAAGCGCTCAAGGCCCGACCCAGCGACGTCTTCCTGCTCTACAAGCGTGGCGAGCTCGAGATGGCCAGCAAGGACCGCCGCTTCGACGCCGCCATTGATCTCCTCCAGGAAGTCATTGATCTTCCCGACCTGCCCCTCAGCCCCGACGGCATGCTCCTCTTCGCCCTTCGCGAGCAGGCCATCGCCCGCCAAGCCGACTGCGCACTGGCCATGTGGGACCAATCCCGAACCGACAAAGACCGCGCCAACCAGTGGATCGCGACCGCCGGACAGTTCCGCACCTCACTCGCCGCCGAGATGGGCGAAAACCATCTGAGCGTCACGCTCCTCGACGGCAAGCTCGCCATCGCCCGCGCCGACTACGTCGAGGCCCGCCGCGTCCTCGCCGCGTACAACGACAACACCACCCCGCCGCGCTCTGACGTCAGCGCCATCAAGCTCCTCGCCGACGTCCTCCGCCGCCTCGACAACCTCCCCGGAGCCGAAACTCAGCTTCGCACCGCCCTCGCGATCAACCCGCAGGACGTCCAGGCCCGCGCCGCCCTCAGCATGATCTTGAGCCAGCTCAACAACTTCGAAGCCGCCTTGAAGGAACTCAAGGAAGCCGAAAAACTCGAGCCCGGCGACGCGACCATCAAGCGTGAGATCGCCAAGATCGAAGAGATCATCAAAGGTGCCAACTCGACCGATCCGATCGTGGCGGCCCAAGCCAAGTGTCGCGCGCTCATCGAGCAGTCACCCCCCGACATGCAGGGCGCCCGCAAGGTCGTCGCCGACGCCGTCGAAGCCATGAAGGGCAAGAAGTGGGACCTCATCGCCGCCGTCAATCTCGCCCAGATGGCCATCCAAGTTGACGATCGTGACCTCGCCCGACGTGTGGTCGATGCCGCCAAAGCCGACGGTGTTGACTCTCAAGAAATCCGTTCCCTCTCAACAATCCTCAACTCCGCTAGCGGCGTCAACGGTGATCCCAACGAGACCCGCATCGAGCTTATCAACAGCACCCCGGGAATCGCCGAGTTCACCAAATGCATGCTCCGCGCGCAGGTCTATCGCCGCACAGGCCAGGTCGAGAAGGCCCGCGCCGAGGTCGCCAAGGCAAAAGAGCTTGCCCCCGAAGATCCGCAGGTCATCGGCGGCGGCTTCGACGATGCCCTCGCTGACAACGACCTCGTTGAGGCCAATCGCCTCGCCGAGATCGGTGCCAAACGCGATCTCGACCGCATGAAGGGCCTCATCTTCCGCACCCGCATCGCCCAGGCCGAAGCCACCGTCGCCGCTCGCGAAAAGCGCGAGGCCGACGTCATCCGCAAACTCGGTGATGCCCAGTCACTCGCCACCCAGTGCGTTGACCGTGACCCCCTCAACCCCCTCTGCTGGCGCCTACTCGGCACCGTCCGCTCGCAGGCACGCCTTTACGACAAAGCCGTCGAGGCCTTCGAGAAAGCCCTCACCCTCAAGCAGAACGATATCGAAACCCACAAGGCCCTCATCCGCAACCAACTCGCCGCCGACAGCGAGTCGCAGCGCCGTGGCGGCGACTCCGAAGGCGTCCGCAGTTCCAAGGCCCTCGACCACGCCCGCAGGGCCATCGCCAGCCTCCCCGCCGACTATGAACTTGCCGACATGTGGTTGGTCCTCGAAGGCGCCTTCGGCGATGCCAACAAGGCCACCGACCGCCGCACCGAGCAGTTCAAGCGCAACCCCAATGATCGTTCCAACGCCATCGAACTCGCTGGCCTCCTCGTAAAGAACAAGCGCTTCGACGAAGCCAAGCCCGTGGTCGAGTCCGTCGGCCAAATCAAGGACGGCGTTGCTCTGCGCCTGCAGGCCGAGTACTTCGCCGGCCGCAACGACAAGGCCGGCGCCATCAAGGTCTTCGAAGACTACATCGCTACCCTTTCTGAAAAAGACCGTGGCAATCTCAACATCTGGTTCGATTACGGCCGCTTCGTCTCCGAGCGCCTGGGCGACCCGAAAGCCGGCATCGCCATCATGGAAAAGGTCCGCAACCTTCAGGATCCCGAGAAAATGGAAGTCGACCGCGAGATCGGCGACACCGCCTTCACAACCGGCGACTTCAAAAAGGCCTGCGAGGCCTATCAGCGCGCCCTCGACAGCGTGAAGTCTGACGATGGCAACCGCCTCCGCTTCCGAATCATCGAAGCGCAGCTCAAAGACCAAAACTACGCCCAGGCAGACAAACTGTGCGCCGACGCCGAGGCCATGATCACCGCCGATGCCAAAGATAGCAAGAACGATCAAACGCTCATGCAGCTCAACATGCTGCGGGCCGAGGCAAAGATGGGCCTGAGCGACCGACCCGGCGCTGTTGGTTACCTCGACTCCGCCGTGAAGTTCGGTGCCGGCAAAGTCTCACTCCCATTCTTCCAGCGCGGCATGCTCCGCCTCTCCGACCCGTTGCAGGTCAACGACGGCATCGCCGACCTTCAGCAGGCCGTGAAGATCGATCCCACCTTCTACGCCGCTCGCGCCCGCCTCTCGGCCGCCCTCATCCAGACCGGCCAGTGCGATGCCGCCATTGAAACGCTCAACCAGGGCGTAGGTGCTGATCCCACCAACGGGTCCCTCCGCAAAGACCTCGTCCTCGCCCTCTACAACTGCGGCAACGCCAAGGCCGCCATGCAGGCCCTTCAAGAAGCTATGAAACGCAGTAACGATCCGCTCTGGTTCGTCATGGCCGCCGAACTTTACGGACAAGACGGCGACATCCCCCGCTGCCTCGAAAACTACGCCGAGGCCATCAAGCGCGGCCTGAAGACACCCCAGGTCATCAGGCCCTACTGCGAAAAACTCATCGAGAACAAGCGGCCCGACGAGGTCCTGCGTGTCCTGGCCGACCCGGAAGTGAAGGCCGACGAGTTACTCGTCTACCTCATGGTCCGCGCTCGCGCTTACTGGATGCTCAACAAGCGCACCGAAGCCGGCAAAGACATCACGACTGCCTACCAGATGATCGATCCCAAGGTGCCCGCCTCCCTCAACGCCTTCTTCGCCGACCTCCTGCTCGTCACTTCGCGCCCGGCCGAAGCGCTCGCTCTCCTCGACCAGTTCAAGCCCGCCGGCGGCTTCCCCGACGAAATTCGCTTCCGCGTCGTCCTCATCAAACTCACCGATCCTGCACTCGCCCGCGAAGGCCTCAAGGAGCTCGATGAGCTCATCGTCAAGTTTAGCGACCGCAAGCCGCAACTCATCGCAGACCTGAAGTTCATCGGCGACAACATGTTCGCCCGCCGCAACTACGAAGTCGCCGCTGAGGTCTACAAGCGAACAACCGAAGTGGCCCCTAATGACCCCGAGCCCCTCAACAACTACGCCTACACCCTCGCCCGCTTCCTGGGCAAGGCCGAACTCGCCCTTCCTCTCGCCGAGAAGGCCGTGCAACTCGCCCCCAGCAACCCCAACATTCTCGACACGCTCGGCGTGGTCTACTTCGTGCTGGTCCGCAACGACGAAGCCCAGAAAATCTTCGAGAAGGCCCTCGCCGCGTCTGCCGTCCCCGCCGAGAAAGTGCCAGTCATGCTCCACCTCGCCGAACTCAAGTTCAAACTGAAGGAAAAAGCCAAGGCCGACGAATACCTCGAACAGATGCAGCGTCAGATCGCCCTCGATCCAAGGATCGCCAAACTCCACGCCGGCGAAATCGACCGCGTTCGCCGTCTCAGCAACGCTCCATAACCCCGCCAGACCCAAACAAGCCCCTTCAGCCCGCATGGGCGGTGCGCCGGCCGCTTTCAGCCCCGGACTCCGCCAACCGATACCGACTCTCTCTCCTGCTCAGGTCACCCTGCCCCAGGAGCCAAGGAACCAGCCATGACGACCATGCAGACCACCCCTCGACCCAGCCCGGCCGCGCCCCCGCGCGCAGCGTCCGGACCCCAAGGCGGTGCAGGTGGCGGCGTCGGAGCTGGCCCTTCGGTCGACCCCATCCGTCTGCTGCGTCAGTACAAGCTCGCCTTCTTCGTCGCCTCCGTCATCGGGCTCATCGCTGGCCTCTCCGCCTACTACACACTGCTGCGCTTTGCCCCGCAGTATCGTTCCTCGGTCATGTACCTCGCCAACCCGCCCACCGGTCGAATCACCGACCCCAACCGGCCCACCACCGATCCGCAGGAACTCGACCGCTTCATGCAGACTGAAATTCGAGTCATGACCAGCCCCAAACTCCTTCGCGAAGCATGCCAGGAGCGCCGCCTTCTGCAGGGCCAACTCCAATGGGCAAAGCAGTTCCAACCCGCCGGCTCGGCCACCCTGAATCTCAACGCCGCCGTGCGGGACTTGTCCGAACGGGTCGGTGCCAAGGTCGTCGCTGGCAGCCAGCTCATGGAACTCTCCGTTACCGGGCCCACCATCGATGATGCCGAGATGCTCGCCATCGCCCTCCACAAGGCCTATTTCGAAGAACTCCGCAAGCGCGGCAACATCGATAGCGGCGAGCGCCGCGACACCCTTGAAGCCAAACGTATCCAAAACGACAAAGAACTCATCAAAGCCCAGAACGAGATCCAGGACCTCATCGGCACCACGGGCCTCGACAGCCTCACCGCCTCCGATACCGTCGTCTCAAGGGATATCGATCTCGCTCAGAGCAAACTCATAGAACTTCAAGGCGCCATCACCCGCTACGAGGAAGACGTCAAGCGCATGGAACGTGAACTCGCCGACGAAGGCGGCCTTAATGTGGGTGCCGATATCCGCGAAGAAGCCGAGCGCGATCCGAGCGTCGTCAGCATCAAGAACGACATTGCCAACCTCAACTCCATCATGGCCGCTAAGATCAAAACTCTCGGCCCCAACAACCCCGACGTCAACAAAATCCGGGCCCAGATCGAGGCCAAGCAGAAGGAAGTTGACAAGTCGGTCACGGAAGCAAAGACCCGCATCTTCGACTCCCGCCTCGCGCAAACCAGGCAGATGGTCAACTCCCTCCAAGTGCAGATCGCGGTGCTCACCGACACCATCGGCAAGAAAACCCTCAAGAAGGTCGAGTACCTCAAGGCCACCAAAGATATCCAGACCAAGACCGATCTCATCGCGCAGCTCACGGAAACCAGGAAGGAAATCCGTGACGCCCTCGACGCCCTCGCGACCGATGACACCACAAAAGACGTCCGCCGCGGCCGTGTCCGCCTGCTCGACGATCCCAAGCGCCCCGACGAAGTCTCGTTCCCCAAGCTCTCGATCATGCTCGCCCTGGGCCTCTTCCTGTCGCTCGGCCTCACTGGCTCGGTCGTCATTCTCCGCGAAGTCCTCGACCAGCGCATCAAGGGCCCGTCCGACATCACCATCATGCCCCGCATGAAGCTCCTGGGCATGGTCCCCATCGCCGCCGACGATCCCTCCAAGCCCGGCGCACCCGAAACCGCCTTCCGCGATTCCGCCTCCGGTGCCATCGCCGAAAGCTTCCGCCAGATGCGCCCCGCCATCGTCAAACGCATGGCCCAGTCCGGCCACAAGTCGCTCCTCATCGCCGGCGCCATGCCCCAATCCGGCAGCACCACCGTCGCCGCCAACTTCGCCATGGCCTGCGCCGCCGCCGACCAGCGCGTCCTGCTTATCGACGCCAACTTCCGCCGCCCCGCCCTCCACAAGATCTTCAAACTCGGCGAGGGTCCCGGCCTTGGCGAAGTCCTCTGCCGCAAGAACTCTCTTGACGAAGCCGTCCAGCAGACCAGCGTCCCCAACCTTCACCTGCTCGCCTCCGGCACCCCCACGGCCCGCAGCGTCCCCGAACGCCTCGCCACCGAGGCCATGACCGACGTCATCCGCGAGGCTGGCGCCAAGTACGACCTCGTCATCGTCGACACCGCCCCCATGATGGTCGCCGGCGACGGCCTCGCCCTCTCCAACCGCTGCGACTGCGTCCTCCTCGTCGTTCGCGCCATGGCCGAGAAGCGCGGCCTCGTCGCCCGCATCCGCGATCAGCTCTCCGAGAGCAAGGGCGAGTTCATCGGTGCCGTCGTCAACGCCGTCCGCGCCTCCACCGGCGGCTACATGAAGCGCAATATGCGCACCTCCTACGAATACCACAACAACGGCGCGACCGTCTAACGCCAATCCGCGTCCCCCTGCCGTACCGTTTGACTTGTCCGCCGCTGCCACCGGCCCATCTCGCTTGCTCGTCACCGGCGGCGCCGGCTTTATCGGCTCGCACCTGGTCGACCGTCTCCTCGCCCGCGGCCATCACGTCTCAGTAGTTGACAACCTCTCCACCGGCCGCCGCGCCAATCTCCCGCACCACCACCCCCACCTGCGATTCGTCGAGGCCGAACTCTCCCACTTCCTCGCCGCCATCGGGAGTGGTGAACGCTTCGACGGCATCTATCACCTCGCCGCCGCCGTCGGCGTCAAACTCGTGATGGATGAGCCCATCCGCTCCATCGAAACCAACGTCGAGCAAACCGCCGCCCTTCTCCGCTTCGCCGCCACCCACGGCCCCGCCGGCAAGCCCGCCCCCACCCTCATCGCCAGCAGTTCCGAGGTCTACGGCAAGTCTGAAAAATCGCCGTTCTCCGAAGACGACGACGTCGTCTACGGCCCCACCACCAAAGGCCGCTGGTCCTACGCCGCCTCGAAGGCCATCGACGAATACCTCGCCCTCGCCTACCTCGCCCAGCACCGGCTGCCCGTGGTCGTCGCCCGCTTCTTCAACACCGTCGGCCCCCGTCAGGTGGGCGCTTACGGCATGGTCCTCCCCAACTTCGTCGCCGCCGCCTGCCAAGGCCAAGACCTCATCGTCCACGGCGACGGCCGCCAGACCCGCTGTTTCTGCGATGTTCGGGATGTGGTCGAAGTCCTCCCACGTATGCTCGCATCCCCAAACTGCCTCGGCGGCGTCTTCAACGTCGGCTCAGACCGGCCGATATCCATGTTGATGCTCGCTGAAGAAGTCATCAAGACCATTGGCCTTGGCGGCACCGCGCGCCTGGTTCCATATGATCAGGTCTATGGGCCGGGGTTTGAGGACCTTCGTCAGCGTCAGCCCGATCTTCGCAAAATCAGGGCCGCTGTCGGTTTCGCGCCCAGCATCCCGCTCCACAAGACCATCACCGACCTGCGTGACGCCCTCACCCAGCCAAGCCTCGATCCCAAGCCGACCGCGTGATCCACTTCCTCGCCCAACTCGGAACGCCCCCCATCAACACCCCTATCACCCCGGGCGGTACGGGGCTGCGCGTTCCCCCCGAGATCATCGAGATCACCAAGCAGATGGTGGCGGCCCCCGAGAACGCACCCTCGCTCGTCGCCAAGCTCGCCCGCGAAACCGGCGTCCCCTTCCAGGAGCACCTCTCAAGGCTTGATCTCTTCCACAACTACATCGGCGTCTTCGTGGTCTCCTTCGTGGTAGCCATTCTCGCCACGCCCGTTATGCGCCGCCTCGCCATCGCCAACGGCATCGTCGACCGTCCCGACGAGGCCCGCAAAAGCCACAGGTTCCCCATCGCCTACCTGGGCGGTGTCGGGGTCTTCCTGGGCATCATCGCCGGCATCTTCTTCAGCTACATCGGGCCCCGCTTTGGATTGATGGAGTTCCACCCCATCAAGTTCCAGAACCTCGATACCGACGGCCAGACCGTCCGCGTCCCGATCTCCATCATCGGCGGCATGACCATCATCATGCTCGTTGGCATGCTCGACGACGTCCTCAACATCTCACCTTGGCAAAAAGTCGGCGGCCAGTTGCTCGCCGCCGCCCTTCTGGCCACCAACGACATCGGTGTCAAGGTCGCCACACAGCTCCTCGTCCCTATCGGCAACTGGCTCGGCAACCCCTCGCTTAAGTGGGATATCCCGCTCGCCGGCGGTATGCACGTCCCCATAGATCTCGTCTACTGGACCGGCACCGCCATCATCGCCATCTTCATCATGGGCGCCTGCAACGCCTCGAACCTGATCGACGGCCTCGACGGCCTGCTCTCAGGCGTCACGGCCATCTGCGTCGGCGGCCTCCTCGTCGTCTCTCTGGGCCTCGCCGTGGCCGATGTCGGCCCCCTCGACTCCGCCCGCATTGTCCTCTGCATGGCCGTCATTGGCGGTTGCCTCGGGTTCTTACCTCACAACTTCAACCCCGCCGTCATTTTTCTCGGCGACTGCGGCTCCCTCCTGCTCGGCTATTCCACCATCGTCATCATCCTCACCCTCGGCGATCAGGGCCAGACCAACCTCGTCCTCGCCGGCCTGGTGATTTACTCGATCCCCATCATCGACACCACCCTCGCCATCATCCGCCGCAAACTCTCCGGCAAGCCCATCAGCGATGGTGACGATCAGCACCTCCACCACATGCTCAAGCGCGCCCTCGGCATCAAGGGTGCCGTCCTCACCCTCTACGGCATCGGCGCCGCTTTCGCCGTCCTCGGCGTCGCCCTCACCATGGGCAAGGCCCGCGTCACCTACTCCATCACGGCCTTCGTCCTCCTCTTCATCGGTGCCACCGCCATCAAGATCGCCCGCCGAAAGGCGTTTGAAGAACAGGCCTAACACCCCAAACGGGGGTATCGCCGTCGGTCTGTCACCCTCGACGCCAGATAACGGCTCCAAACCCGGTTCCAACTCGCCGACCGGATTCTCCGCCGTCTAATCGCGCAGGATTCACGCGACCCCGCTTGCTCTCTGCCCGGGCTATTTGTTACTATCCGCTCATGCACGCCCGAGCAGCCGCGCTATTCCTACTCGCATTGGCCATGTCGCTCATCAGCGTCCGCACCGCCCTCGGCCAGATTGGCTCGGGCGGCTTCCGCGACGATGCCCGTGGCCTCAAGTGCGCCCTCCCCAGCAAGTGGGTGATGCTCACCGGCAGCGCGCTCGCGGAAGGTCAGGCCTTTCAAACCGGCAACACCACTGTCATCGGCGGGTTCTCCAAAACCGCCGGCGAGTGGATCCATCCCATCACGCTCGTCTTTGAGCAGCCCTTCAACCCCGAAAAACTCACCGCCCCGAAGCTTGAGAAACTCCTCAACGCCGTGCCGCTCGATTCAATCTCCGGCCTCCGCTCACGACCCACCGTCGCCGAACTTGTCGCCAATATCCCCGACGATGGCCGAATCGTCATTGATGTCGCCGCCAAACGCTACTACTACAAACGCACCATCTCCGTCCCCAAAAACAACGTCGTCCGAGACGGCAAACTCCTCGAGATCGGCATCGGATTCTTCGCTCGCACCAGGCTCTACGAACTCATGTTCGAAGCCCCCAACGAGAGCTTCGAGCTCTACCTTGACGACTTCCAGACGTTCGCCGATTCTTTCCAGATCGAGTCCAGCCAGGTCTGGACGCCGCCCGAGCCCGCCAGCCGCAAATCCAAATCCGCTGCCGCTCCAGCCACCCGCCCCGAAGACGCTTCGCCTCTCCCCCCCGCCAGTCGCCAAGTCGCTGACGACGACGAAGAACCCGACCTCGACGAAATCCGCGCCGGCAAGGCCCAGTTGCGGTTCTCCGCAATCGGTGCGGGCGTGTCGGTCCTGCTGGCCATCGGATTCGCCATCTACCGCGGCTCCAAACGCTAAGGACCGGCCAAAAATGCCGATTTCCCCCCCGGCGAACACTTCCACGAACTTGGGTCCGAAGGAACACGCGCGCTGGTCGATTCGTATTTCCTTTGGTACCATCAAACTCCGGTCGATAAGCCATGAAGGCCCGACCGGGCCTCCGCCTATGCCGCCGCGCTGTAAGCGGTTCCTTCTTTGTCCCCGAGCTGTCTTCGAGCTTCGCCTGGCTTCCAGCTCTGAACCTTCGCCAAGCCGTCAACGGAATGACCTCCCCGCCCCGGAAAACCGATCTCAGCGAAACCTCCCCGATGGAGTCAGAGCCCACGGGCGCAAACGGCGGCACGCCACCCCCCTCCCCGCCCGACCAGCCCTCCCTGCAATCACCCGATGATCCCGGTGGATCCCGCGGCCCCAACGCCAAGGGCAACACCAACATCGACACCATCATCGGCCGCCTTGTGGTCGATCAGGGCTTCGCAACGTCCGAGGAAGTTCAGTTGACCTTCGAGCAAGTCCGCTCATCGGTTGAGAATCCCAACCAGGCCTCCCTCGCCCACCAACTCGTCCGCAACGAGTTCATCACCAAGCGTCAGCTCGAGCGCCTCCGCCAGATGGCCGAGGCCGAACGCTCCGGCCAGCAGATCCCCGGCTACAAAATCCTCGGCAAGCTCGGTGCCGGCGCCATGGCCACCGTCTACAAAGCCAAGCAGCTCTCCCTCGACCGCCTCGTCGCCATCAAAGTCCTCCCCAAAAAGTTCACCAGCAGCCCGCAGTTCATCGAGCGTTTCTACGCCGAAGGCCGCGCCGCCGCCCAGCTCAACCACCCCAACATCGTCGGCGCTTTCGACGTCGGCAAGGCCGGTGAATACCACTACTTCGTGATGGAGTACGTCGACGGCCGCACCGTCTATGACGACATCGTAAAGCACAAACGCTGCCCTGAGAAAGACGCTCTCGATATCTGCATCCAGATCGCCGAAGCCCTCGAGCATGCCCACTCCCGCGGGCTCATCCATCGTGACGTCAAGCCCAAGAACATGATGATCACCAAGGAGGGCGTCGCCAAGCTCGCCGACATGGGTCTGGCCCGCGCCATCTCCGACAAGGAAGCCGCCGAGGCCGAACAGGGCAAAGCCTTCGGCACACCGTACTACATCTCCCCAGAGCAAATCCGCGGCGAACTGGTCGTCCGTGCACCGGCCGACATCTACTCCCTCGGCGCGACGCTCTACCACATGGTCACCGGCGCGGTCCCCTTCGACGGCAAGAACCCCTCTGCCGTCATGCACAAGCACCTCAAGGCCGAGCTCGTCAAGCCCGACCACGTCAACCCCCGCCTCTCCCCCGGCATCTCCGAGATCATCGAAATGATGATGGCCAAGGACGCCAAGGACCGCTATCAGAGCTGTAACGACCTCCTCGTTGACCTCCGGGCCGTCCGGTCCGGCAAAGTGCCCCCCCTGGCCCACCGTGACCTTGGCGGCCTCGACATGGCCACCCTCACGAAGGCCGAAGCCGCCGCCCCCGGCCAACTCAACGAATCGGTCATCGGCCGCGGCCGCTCGGTCCCGCTCATCCTGTTCGTCGTCATGTGTGCTCTGCTGGTCATCAGCGTGCTTGTCAACCTGCTGCTGGTCGTGACCAAAGCCGCCAACTGACCACATCGCAAACCCGCCCGGCGCGGCCCAATCGGCCTTGGCCGGCCAAGGTGGCCCAAGGCGGTCGCTCCACCGCCAGCACTTGCACAATTCGGCACAAATCCACCTTGCATCAATCCCGTAAGTGGTTTAGTATTTGTTCGCCGGGAGTCCCCCGTTCCTGTGTTGATCGTCTCGTCCCGGCGTTCCTTTTTCTGGAGTTTGCTTATCAGTCGCGCACCTCGCTTTGGCTTCGGTTCTGGCGGCCCTCCCCGCACACGCATCAACTACCTCATCCGCATGACGCCGGTGCGTCTCATCGGAGCCGAGGGCGAGCAACTTGGCGTCGTCGAAACGCCCGATGCCATTAAGCGCGCCGAAGCCGCCGGGCTTGACCTTGTCGAGATCGTCCCCGATGCACGCCCCCCGGTGTGCAAGATCATGGACTACGGCAAGTTCAAGTACGAGGAATCCAAGAAAGAGCAGAAGAACAAGTCGGCCAGCAAGGCTTCCGAAATGAAGGAAGTCCGCCTCGGCCGCTCGGTCAAGATCGATCCGCACGACGTCGAGATCCGCGTCAATCAGGCCCGCAAGTTCCTCCTCGACGGGCACAAGGTGCTCATCACTCAGCGCTTCAAAGGCCGCGAAATGGCCCACCGCGAACTCGGCGTCAACCGCCTTCGCGAGATCATGAAAAACCTCAGCGAAGTCGGCAAGATCGAGAGTGAGCCGCGCTGGATGGGCCCGCAGGCCAGCATCATCATCGCGCCCGACAAAGCCAAGTGCGACGCCTATCGCAAGGCTCACAAGATCAAGGCCCCCCAGCAGCCCAAGGTTGACAAGCACGACAAGCCGGCCCCCAAGCCCGCCCTGCCCAAGCCCGATGCCGAACCGCCAGTCGCCCCCGCGACACCGCCGGCCCCGGTTGTTGAAGCCCCCAAGTCCGCCGCGCCCCAGAACGCCTGATCGTTCCTCTCCGGCTCGTGCTGCCTGAACTGAATCGACTTGACGAACTCGCCTATCGCGAGCAGCCTCCGGCCAGCGCCTTCTGCCCGGACTCCACCCTCACGCTTCTGTCCGAGCCTCCTCCTCGCGCCTCACGCTATCGCGTGCGCCATCGTCGCCAGCCGAAGAATATTCTCCTGCGTCATCGCCTCGCCCGTCAGTTCGCCCGTCATCTCCCCCTCGCACAGCACGATGATCCGATCCGCCAGCGCCAGCAGTTCGGGCATCTCGCTGCTCACCAGCAGCACCGCCAGGCCCGCATCGGCCGCCTCAAACACCAGCCGGTAGACCTCGGCCTTGGTGCCCACATCAATGCCGCGCGTCGGCTCGTCAAGCAGCAGCACCTTCGTGCCCGAGTGCATCCAGCGCGCGATCAGCAGCTTCTGCTGGTTCCCACCCGAAAGCTCTCCCGGAAGCGACGCCGGCGACGCCGCCTTCACCCGAAACCGAGCGATCCGGTCCGCGACCTCGCTCTTTTCCTTGCCCATCGACCGAATCCCCAGCCACGCCAGCGCGGGCATCAGCGGCGCGATGATGTTCTCATTGATCCCCAGTTGAAAGAACAGCCCCTGCAAGCGCCGATCCTCCGGCACATACCCAAGGCCCGCGCCAATCGCCGCCTTGGTTGAAAACGCCGCCAGCGGCTTGCCCATCACCCGCACCGCGCCGCTCGCCTTGGGGTCAAGCCCGAAGATCGCATCCAGCAGTTCCGATCGCCCCGCGCCAACCAGCCCGCCCACACCCAAAATCTCACCCGGGCGAACACTCAGCGAAATCCCCGCCTCGCTCGCACCGGCCAGCTTGCCCGGCGAGCGCAGCCCGGCAACCTCAAGCGCCGGTGCACGCGCCGCCAGGTCCGACATCGCCCGCTTGGTATGCGCCGCCAGCGTCCGCCCGATCATCTGCGACACCAGCGTTTTCTCGTCGATCGCCTTGATCTCCGACGTCGCCACAAACTTCCCATCCCGCAACACCGTCACCCGATCACAGCACGCGAAGATCTCCCCCATGCGGTGGCTGACATAAATGCACAGCAGCCCTTCGTTGGCCAGTTGCCGCACGATCTTCATCAGGCGCTCAGATTCCGCCACACTTAGCGAACTCGTCGGCTCATCAAACACAATCACCTTCGCCGCCGGATGCGGCTTGCCGTCAGCCCCCTTGCCTTCATCCAGCGACCCGGCGATCTGCACGATCTGCCGCCGCCCCGGCGCCAGCAGCCCCAGCGGGGCCGTCACATCAATCTCCGGCGCCAGCTTCGCCAGCAGCCGCGCCGCCCGCTCATTCATGGCCCGCCGATCAATCAGCCCAAACCGCGTCGGCAGGTCGTGCAGGCACAGATTCTCCGCCACGCTCAGGTTTGGACACTGCGCCAGCTCCTGATGCACAATCCGCACACCCGCGCCAAACGCGTCATCGATCGATCCCGGCTCCAGCTCCCGCCCGGCCAGCGAAATCGTCCCCGTATCGGGCTTGTGCAGCCCCGCAATCGCCTTGCCCAGCGTGCTCTTGCCCGCGCCATTTTCACCCATCAGGGCGTGGACCTCTCCCGCCCGCATCGCCACGCTCACATCGCTCAGCGCCACCGTCGGCCCAAACCGCTTCGTCACACCGCGAACCACCAGAAACTCATCGGCCCGGGCAGGTGAAACGGTATCGGGAGCGTGCGAATGGCTCATAGGTGCCATGAGGGTACGACGCTCCGATCATCCCGGACCGGCCCCCATTCACCGGGGGGGACCACGGATGAGGGCAGTTGCCGCCCGGGCCCCCTTTCTATCTTGTCCATCCTGTCCATCCATGTAAACTCCACCGGAGAAGGAACATGGATGGGCAGGATGAGCAGGATGGAATCGAGCCAAAGCCCGCATAGCCCCCTGCCCTTGCCCCAAACTATGGGCACACCCCATTCAGCCCGTCCCCAATCAAGAACGCCGCGCCCAGAAGGATTGCTCCTCACCAGGCGCGGCGTCGGTTTCTCACTCTTCACCCGGTCATCGAGCCCAAAGGCCCGATCCCAATCGCTGCCTTACGCGCACCCGCCGAAGAACGCCCCGATGTAGTCGGCCAAGTCGTCAGGATCCGTCGTCCCATCGCCGTTGAAATCACTACCCGCGCCCGGCGGCTGCGCGAAGAACGCCCCGATGTAGTCGGCCAGATCGTCAGGATCGACCGTCCCGTCATTGTTGAAATCCGCCGCGCAAATCGTCACGCCCACGAACTTTCCTGACTCGGCCAAGTCAAGGTTGACCCAGCCGATGTTCTCGCCCCACGCAAACCCGCGCAGGCGGCCCGCCGCGGCATCAAGCCGTGGCTGCTGCGCCGCCGGAAGCGTCGGCAGCGTGAAGTTGATCCAGCCGATATTCTCGCCCCAGGCAAAGCCCGAGAGTGCCCCACCAACACCGATGTTGACACCGAAGTCGGCGCCGGTGGTGTTGGCGTAAGCGACGAGGTTGGCCGGCGAGCCGTCGCCCAGGTTCACCCACCCGCAGTTCTCCATCCACACAAACCCCGATGCAAACGTGCCGGCAAAGATCGCGCCCTGGCTGCCCGTGGGCGAGCCCCCATCGCGCCAGTTCATCCACCCGCAGTTCTCACTCCACGAGAACTTATTGGCGGCGGCGACGTTGGACTGGCCGAGCGCGGGCGCGGCCGAAAAAGCCATGAGAGCGAACAAAGTAATCGTGCGAAGGTTCATTGTAATGGTCCTTTGGTGAGTGAATGGGTGGTGAGTAAATGGGGAAGGTCGTTGCGGCCCATGAATCGATACGCGAGCCGCTTCGAGCAAACATTAGTACGAGAAGTTGGCGTTGGGGTCGGTGGAGCCGGGCGCGACGCCGCCGGAGTTGCCGAGGATGGCCGCGCCGGTGACGCCCTGCACGACGAGGCAGATGTTCCCCGCGACCACGTCCCAGTTGGTGGTGTTCCCCGAGCAGGTGTTCCTGATGATGATGTTGCCGGCGACATCCACGTCGATGCCGCGGTCGGCGCCGGTGCAGTTGTTGCCCTCGATGCGGTTGTCCGAGCCGGTGGCGTGGATCCCGGCCCCATCGCCAGAGCCGTTTCCATTGGAGTCGCAGCTGTTGTCGGTCACGCGACAGTCGTTACCGACTTGG
>Ga0105047_10006795_pt1 | contig 19353 bp, 20 predicted proteins | sample MAT04_FD_78384 | JGI IMG/M metagenome (GOLD analysis project Ga0105047, IMG submission 78384) | Freshwater microbial communities from Lake Fryxell liftoff mats and glacier meltwater in Antarctica - MAT-04 (megahit assembly) | ecosystem: Environmental > Aquatic > Freshwater > Ice > Liftoff... | reverse complement strand
CGAATGGCCACGGTGTTCGGCGGAAGCATACGCTTCAGCACAGCCGATTTTCGTTCCAGTGAATATCCCACGTCATCGTCCTATCCCGCCCACCTGAGAAATAGAGGAAAAGTAGAGCGGCGGGCAACTTCCCTGACACAGGGGGCCCGCGGCGGGTGGTCATCGCGAGGTCTCCGGGGGTGAGTTGCATCGTTCTCATGTACCCAGATTCGCTCTGTGCACGACCACAATCAACTGAAAATCTTTTACTTTCATAGCCTTGATCGAAATATACACTGCGAGGTGCGGTTTGATTGGGCCGAGACCCTCCTATGCCGCGTACTGTCACAAGGGGCGGTCCGAATGGTGTAAAAGATTAAGCTACTGGCGGCTTGCGCAGCGGGCTGATCAAACTTGCCGCATGAAAAGCGCAGCAAACCGCTCTTTGGAGCCTCTGTTGAACTCTTGTGCAAACCAGATAAAAATTTCCGGGAGGTTTGCTTACAAGAGAAGAGCAGGTCAGTTGGCTTCAAATGTCGTCGTAACGTTATCAAGAATCCAATCTGCAAGCCTGCCGCATTCAGGTGCCAAGCTGACCGCCATTCCCGCTGAAAATTCCTCAAAAGCGGACAGGTTTAGCTTGTTTATGCCGACCAGGACCGGAATTCCGATGGACAGCGCCTCTGCGATCACGGAGCGGAAACCGCGGCCTTCGGCTTCGTGTTTGCCGAACTTGTTCACGATCAGCAGGTCTGCGCCTTGCATCATGCTGGCCGATACAAGACCGACCGCCCTTTCCAAAGCTGTCGGGTCAAGCCTGCAGCCGCGCGAGGCGTAGCCGAGGTCCTGACTGATCCGCAGGATGGGCCCATCGGGCAAAACCTGAACATCCATGTCGCACGGCCCCGCATCGGCGCGATCCGAGTTGATCTGGACTGTGCCGCAGCAGCGAAGGCCGCGCGCCGACAGCATTTTTGCCAGCTTGAACAAGATGAGGTCGGTATCGCCCCGGCCCGGCGCCATAGTGTAAGCGAGGTTCATTCTGGGCCTCCTCAGGTCCGGCAGAAGGGTTGGAATTCGACGAGCGCGCCTGCGGGCAGGAAATCGCAGTCGGCGGGCAGAAAGATCAGACCGCCCGCCTCAGGCAGCGTGCGGACATGGGCGGAATGGGTTTCAGCCTCAAACGTCACGACCTCGCGCCCTTGGCCGTCAAAGCCCGCGCAAGTTGCGGGCCGCAGTTCGCAGCGCCCGGCCTTTCTGGAAATCGCCGCGCCCGTGACGACATGGCGCCTTGCGACTTGCCCTGCGTCGCCTGTCAATCTGGCGACCAACGCCGTGCCGATAAGCTGCCAGTTCACGAAGGCAGACAATGGATTGCCGGGCAGGCCCAGCCAAGAAGCGCCCCGGACGCGGCCAAAGGACACCGGCTTGCCCGGTTGATAGCAACGCCGCTGAAGTAGATTTCACCGCCGAGGGCCAGCAGCGCCGGTTTGACGTGGTCCTCTTCGCCGACCGACATGTCGCCGGTGGTAATGACAAGATCGGCGATTGCCGCCATCTCTGCGATCTGCAGAAACAGCCCGTCGCGACTGTCGAGCCCCTGTTCAACGGCGACAAGATCAAGGTGGGGCTGCGTCAGGACGGCGGTCAGCATGGGGGTATTCACGTCCCAGATCTGGGCCTCGGCACGCCCCGCACCTGCATTGGGAATTTCATCCCCGGTCACCAGAAGGGCCACGCACAGGCGTCTGCGCACAGTGACCGACCCTGCCCCGGCAGCAGCACAGGCGGCAATCTCGCGCGGGCCAAGTCGCCGTCCCTGATCCAGAACCGTAACCCCTGCCGCCATCTCGCTGCCCACGCGGCGGATGTTGAGGCCGGGCTTTGGTCGCCGGTCGATGCGGATGGTGCTGCCGGTCCGTTTGACATCTTCCTGCATCACCACCGCATCCGCACCTTCGGGGACCTGCGCCCCGGTAAAGATTCGCGCAGCTTGCAGGCCGACAAGCGGCACTGCCGAAGACTGCCCCGCCGGAACTCGCGCGACAACGTCCAGCATCCACGGTCCGTCGCCCGGCAGCGCCGCTGAGGCAAAAGAAAAGCCATCCATCGCGGCGTTGTCGAAAGGAGGGGACATGCACCGGGACGTGACCGGCCTTGCCAGAACGCGGCCAAGTGCCTGACCAAGATGGATGTTTTCCGTTCCATCGACGACGGCCGTGCGATCTGGGATCAGGGCCAGCGCCGCATCTATGGTGACCACCTTCTTCGCGACATCATGCCCGTCGCAGCCAAAGCCGGATCTAACAACGGTTTGCAGGATGGTCATGGCGTCCCCTCGTCATTGAAATGTCCGGGGCCGATGCTGCAATCAAGATCGCGCAACAGCCCGTCCTTCAGCCCGTAGATCAGGCCATGCACACGGCAATTCGCCCCACGCGCCCAGGCGCGTTGCAGGATTGGCGTCTCGCAAACCCGCCGAACCCCTTCAACAACGTTGAATTCAGCCAGACGGTCGCGCCGCCCTTCCATGTCGGGCTCGTGTCCCAGATCGACGGCGTAGGAGCGCGCCAGCCGCCGGATGGGTTCCAGCCAATGGTCCGTCAGACCGTGCGGCAGATCTTCGGTCGTGGCCCTGACACCGCCGCAGCCGTAGTGCCCGCAGACGATGATCTCGCGGACCCTCAGCGCCTCGACCGCGAATTCCAGCGCCGAGAGCAGGTTCATGTCCGAGGAATGGGCGATGTTGGCCACTTTGCGATGGACAAACACCTCGCCGGGATCAAGGCCCGCAACGACATTGGCAGGAACACGGCTGTCCGAACATCCGATCCAGAAATACTCGGGGGCCTGAAGCGCCGCGAGGCGGGTGAAGTAGTCCGGCTCCTGCGCCTGGCGGCTGGTTGACCAGCTGCGATTGCGCGCCATCAGATCATGCAGCATCTGGCGCCCCCGCATCTGGCGGCAAGCCGCGGCGGGACCGCATGTGCCGCGACAAGCTGTGCAGATCTCGCCGGGTCAGGCGAAGCCGCGCGATCGGCAGAAGGATCGCGTTTTCGGCGGCAAGGTGACGCCGCACATGGCCAGCAAATCGGATCATGGCTTGGCGATCCTCAACTGCAAGGTCACTGCCCTTATCAAGACACCGGGCAAGGATCGTGCGGATCAGGGGCAGAAGCACGGTCGCCTCGTTCAGATCCGTGCAGATGCGGGTGATGACGCGGCTGATGTCATCCTCGGCCGGACAGCGCCGGGCAAGCAGTGGAAACAGATCCTCGGCCTCATCGCGCATGTGCACGTTCAACTCTTCATTCAGAAACCGCAGCACAACCAGCGCTGAGTGCCGGTCAGGCGAAGCTGCGGCGGCCAGCCCGTCAATGACCGCGCAGATCTGCCGCTCGCGCAGGTGATCGGCGTTGATGAACTCCAGCGGGGTGGCGATCAGCGCGGTGTCTGTGGGGTTTAGCCCGCTTCCGCGCCGCGCTGGCTCTGACGGTTTCATGATCGGCCTCCTGAGGGGCGCTCAGATCGGGGCAAGGCTTGCGCCTTCGATCCGGGCAGCCTTTGCCAGCGTTTCGACGAAATCGCGCGAGGCGCGGGTCCAGGCGGCTTTCTCCAGCGCTTGCGCAATCTTGGGACGGGCCGTTTCATAGGGCAAAACCTGCCCCGGTGCTGTGGCGTTCAGAAGGATGATGTGCCAGCCGTGCCGCGACAGCACCGGGGCGGGTGTCATGCTGCCTTCGGTCAACGTACGCAGCGCTGCCTCGAACTCGGGCACGGTATCGCCGGGGCCAAGCTGGCCCAGATGTCCGCCTGATGCCTTTGACCCGCAATCGCTTTCACGGGCGGTGGCGGCAAAACCTTTGGCGTCCCCGTCCAGCCGCGCATGGATGGCCTTTGCGCGGGCCCCGGCCATTTCGGCCTCGGCCTCATCACGCGGATCGCAGGCGCAGAGAATGTGTGACACATCCCAAAGGGGCGCTGACCGATAGCGACCGGGGTCGCGCGCCCATTCGGCGTGCACGTCCGCATCCGTGACGGGCGCGATGGTCAGCGCCTCGTCCAGCAGGGCGCGGATCAGGGCTTCATCCTCGGTTTCGGTGCGGCCGGGGGCCAGTTCTTCGGGGTCCGCCTCCAGGACGCGCGCCCGCGCCTCTTGCAAGAGAAGGGTGCGGATCGCCAAGGCCTGTGCTGCCTTGCGCCAGGCGATGCCGGGTTTGTCCTTGGGGGCGCTGTGGTTCTGCGCCTCGGCAGCGATCGCCGCCGAAGGAATGGTTTCACCGTTCACGACAACGTCGGGGAAAAGAGCCATGTTCATCGCGCTTACTCCGCCGGGGTGGTGGCTGAGGGGCCGGATTTGCCCTGCCGCTTGTCATAGGCGCGGCGGCGTTCTTCCAGCGGGCGGCGGCGGCGCGACCGCACGATCTGATAGCCGGGCCGTGTCAGCAGATACCGGAAGGGCGCGGCGAAGCCCGACCAGATGTGCACCAGCCTGGTGAACGGGAACAGCATGGTGATGATCAGGCCAAGGAAGATGTGCAGCTTGAACAACCAATGCACGTCAACCACCGTGACCCAGGCGTTCACGTTCCAGGTGACCACGCTTTGCGACCAGGTCATGAAACGGATCATCTCGGCCCCGTCCATGTGTTGCAGCGACTGGGTGATCGTCAGCAGGCCGATGGCCAACTGCAGCCAGATTAGCAGCATAATCAGGACATCCAGCGTGCTGGAGGTGGCGCGGATGCGCGGATCGGTCAGCCGCCGGTGGATCAGCATAGTGCCGCCGATCAGTGCGGCAAGCCCGGCAGGCCCGCCGATCAGCACGGCCATCCACTGTTTCAGCCCGTAAGGCACGCCCAGGGCATCCAGCACCCAGACCGGCGTGAACAGCCCGACAAGGTGGCCAAAGAACACCGTCAGGATGCCGACGTGGAACAGGATCGACCCCCAGACCAGCTGCTTGCGGCGCAAAAGCTGGCTGGACGAGCTTTTCCAGGTGAAGGGGTCGCGTTCGTAGCGCGCAATGGAGCCCACAAGGAACACCGTCAGCGCGACATAGGGCATGACCCCGAAAATGACGAAATTGATATCGAAACCTTCGAACATGTCATGCGCTCCTGTTCAGGGGGGTGGGGGTTGGCCTGTCCATGGTGGCCAGCATGTCGCGGACTTGCGGGCAACCGGCGTTCGGGTCGGGACCGAAGGTCACCTCGGTCTCCTCCCACACCGCGTCAAGCGCGGTAAGGTCGGTCGGATCGTCATCGGGTTGCGCCAGCATCCCTGTCACCGCTTCGATGTCAGCCTGCGTGCCGGCCAGTTGGGACAAAGCGGCGAACGCGGCGTCATATCCGCTCTCGCGCCGCACCAGACGGGTGGCAAGCGCGTCGAAGATATGGGCCGCGTCCGCCAAGGTTTCCTGCACTTCTGCGAAGGGACGAGTCGAAAGGAATTCCAAGAGCACCGGCAAGTGGTCGGGCAGTTCGGTGGTGGCGGGCTCAAACCCGCCCTCGCGATACGTCTCGATCAGGCTGACCATCGCACCACCCCGATCCCGGCTTTCGCCGTGGACGTGTTCAAAAAGGTTCAGCGACAGCGTACGCGAGCGGTCAAAGAGCATGACGTAGCTTTCCTGAACATCGAACAGGTCGCCCTGCCCCACGTCATTGGCCAGCCGTTGCAGCGACAGACGGGTTAGCGCCGAGAGCCGAGGGTCGGTGGCCAGAACGGCCCCGATTTCGGGCATCGCCTCTTGCAGTTCTTCCGTCGGATAGCTGAGCGTCAGCGACAGCGCCTTGAGTGTGCGGTCCATCATCAGAATGACTCCAGCGGAAGGGCAAAGGACTTTTTCTTGCCGCCGAACAGGCTGGTCTTGCCCGTGTCGCCGGTGGAACAGCCATTGCCGTCGGTGAACCCGCAGCCGCCGCGGATGTCGGCGCCTGCTTCGTTCTGTTCGCGGTGCGCCGTGGGAATGGCGAAGCGGTCTTCGTAGTCGGCAATCGCCATGATCTTGTACATGTCCTCGATCATCCGGCCTGACATGCCGACGCGGGCTGCGATGCCCTCATCCCGCACGCCGTCCACGGTCAGCGCGCGCATGTACAGGCGCATCGCCGACATGCGTTCCAGCGCGCGGACGATGGGCTCCTCGTCCCCCGCTGTCAGCATGTTGGCCAGGTACTGCACCGGAATGCGCAAGGACCGCACGTCGGGCATCTGGTCGCTCATCGCGATCTGGCCTGCCTGCGCCGCGTTCTGGATCGGCGACAGCGGAGGGATGTACCAGACCATCGGCAGGGTCCGGTATTCGGGGTGCAGCGGGAAGGCGACCTTCCACTCCATCGCCATCTTCCAGATCGGGCTGACCCTGGCGGATTCGATCCAGTCCTCGGGCACACCGTCACGGCGGGCGGCGGCGATCACCTCAGGGTCGTTCGGGTCCAGGAACACGTCAAGCTGCGCGCCGTAGAGGTCGGTCTCGCGCTCCGAACTGGCGGCCGCCTCGATCTTGTCGGCATCATAAAGGATGACGCCCAGATAGCGGATGCGCCCGACGCAGGTTTCCGAACAGACCGTCGGCTGGCCGGATTCGATCCGTGGATAGCAGAAGGTGCATTTTTCCGATTTGCCGGTATCCCAGTTATAATAAACCTTCTTGTAGGGACAGCCGGAAATGCACATCCGCCAGCCCCGGCATTTTTCTTGATCGATCAGGACGATGCCGTCTTCCTCGCGCTTGTAGATCGCGCCGGATGGGCAGGACGCGGAGCAGGTCGGGTTCAGGCAATGCTCGCACAGGCGTGGCAGATACATCATGAAGGTATTTTCATACTCTCCGTAGATCTGCTTTTGGATGTTCTCGAAGTTGTAGTCCTTGGACCGCTTGGAAAACTCGCCGCCCAGGATTTCTTCCCAGTTCGGGCCCTTTTCGATCTTCTCCATCCGCAGTCCGGTGATCTTGGACCGGGGGCGCGCGGTGGGGAAGACGTTCATGTCGGGTGCCGATTTCAGGTGGTCATAGTCGAAATCGAACGGCTCATAGTAGTCGTCGATTTCGGGCATGTCGGGGTTGGCGAAGATGTTCGCGAGAATCCTCCACTTCGACCCCTGCTTGGGGTGCAGCTTGCCGGATTTCGACCGCGACCAGCCGCCGTTCCAGCGTTTCTGGTTTTCCCAGTCGGTGGGATAGCCGGTGCCGGGCTTGGTTTCGACGTTGTTGAACCAGGCGTATTCAACGCCTTCGCGGCTGGTCCAGACGTTCTTGCAGGTGACCGAGCAGGTGTGACACCCGATGCATTTATCAAGGTTCAGAACCTTGCCGATTTGCGCGCGAACCTTCATTCCGCAGCCTCCACTTTGGGGGTTGAGGGCGTATCCAGCCAATCAACCTTTTTCATCTTGCGGACGATGACGAACTCATCCCGGTTGCTGCCCACAGTGCCGTAGTAGTTGAAGCCGTAGGACAATTGCGCATAGCCGCCGATCATGTGGGTGGGCTTCAGCGTGGTGCGTGTGACCGAGTTGTGGATGCCGCCACGGTGGCCGGTTTTTTCCGATCCGGGCGTGTTCACGATCTTTTCCTGCGCATGATACATGAACAGCGTGCCTTGCTTGATCCGCTGGCTTACCACCACCCGTGCGGTCAGCGCGCCGTTGATGTTGTAGGCTTCGACCCAGTCGTTATCGACGAGCCCCGCCTTCTGCGCGTCCACCTCGGACATCCAGACGACCGGCCCGCCCCTGTTCAGCGTCAGCATCAAGAGGTTGTCGGTGTAAGTACTGTGGATGCCCCATTTCTGGTGAGGGGTGATGAAGTTCAGCACCACATGCGGGTTGCCCTCGGCCGCGTCATTGTTGACGGCCTTGGTGATGGTTTTCAGGTCCACCGGCGGGCGATAACTGACGAACCCTTCGCCAAAGGCCCGCATCCACAGGTGGTCCTGATAAAGCTGCTGGCGGCCTGTCAGGGTGCGCCACGGGATCAGCTCATGGACGTTGGTGTAGCCCGCGTTGTAGCAGACCGTTTCGCTTTCGATCCCCGACCATGTGGGCGAGGAGATGATCTTGCGCGGTTGCGCCGCGATATCGCGGAAGCGGATCTTGGTGTGGTGCGCGCCTTCGGCCAGGTGGGCATGGTGGCGGCCGGTGGGCTTTTCCAGTTCCTCCCACGCCTTGACCGCGACCTCGCCATTGGTCTCTGGCGCCAGCATCAGGATCATTTCCGCCGCGTTGATCGCGGTATCAAGCCGCGCCAGCCCCTGCGACACGCCCTCGTCCAGCACGGTGCCGTTCAGATCGCGCAGGTGGCCCACTTCGACCTTGGTATCCCAGTTGATCCCCTTGCCGCCGTTACCGAGTTTTTCCAAGAGCGGGCCGACAGAGGTGAACTTCTTGTAGAGGTTGGGATAATCCCGTTCGACCGCGATGTAGTTCGGCGCAGTCTTACCGGGGATCAGGTCGCATTCGCCCTTCTTCCAGTCGCGCACATGCGCCTGCGCCAACTCGCCGGGGGTGTCGTGCAGCAGGGGGAGCTGGACGATATCGGTTTCTACGCCCAGCACCTCGGGCGCGACTTCGCTGAACTTCTTCGCGATGGATTTGAAGATTTCCCAGTCGGACTTGCTCTCATAGGCCGGGTCCACCGCCGCCTGCAGCGGGTGGATGAACGGGTGCATGTCCGACGTGTTCAGATCGTCCTTTTCATACCAGCTGGCCGTGGGCAGCACGATGTCGGAATAGACGCAGGTGGTGGACATGCGAAAGTCGATAGTCACCAAGAGGTCAAGTTTGCCCTTCGGCGCCTCGTCATGCCAGACGGCTTCCTTCGGCATCACGCCGCCTTCTTCGCCCAGATCCTTGCCCATCACGCCGTGATCGGTGCCCAGCAGGTGCTTGAGGAAATACTCATGCCCCTTGCCTGACGACCCCAAGAGGTTCGACCGCCAGACAAACAGATTGCGCGGCCAGTTTTCCGGCGCATCCGGGTCTTCGCAGGACATTTGCAGCGCGCCGGATTTCAGTTGCTCGGCAACGTAGTCCTTGATCTCTTTTCCCGCCGCCTTGGCCGCCTTGGCCACCTCCAGCGGGTTGGTCTTCAGCTGTGGCGCCGAGGGCAACCAGCCCATTCGTTCGGCGCGGATGTTGTAGTCGATCAGGGAAATGTCCCAATCACCCTTGGGCGCGGTCGGTGACAGGATCTCGCCCGCGCTCAGCGTCTCATAGCGCCACTGGTCGGTATGAGCATACCAGCACGAGGTAGAGTTCATGTGCCGCGGCGGGCGGTTCCAGTCCAGCGCGAAGGCCAAGGGCGCCCAGCCGGTCTGCGGGCGCAGCTTTTCCTGCCCCACGTAATGCGACCAGCCGCCGCCTTCCTGGCCGATGCAACCGCACATCACCAGCATGTTGATGATGCCGCGATAGTTCATGTCCATGTGGTACCAGTGGTTCAGACCGGCCCCGAGGATGACCATGGATTTGCCATGGGTCTTTTCGGCGTTGCCTGCGAATTCCCGCGCCACGGCGATGATCTTTTCCCGATCAACGCCGGTGATCTTTTCGGCCCAGGCGGGAGTATAGGGGCTGTCGTCGTTGAAGTCCCTCGACACCCATTTGCCGCCAAGACCCCGGTCAAGGCCGTAATTGGCGCAGAACAGGTCGAACACTGTTGCGACCAGCGCCTGCGATCCGTCCGCAAGCGTGACGCGGCGGGCGGGAATGTTGCGGGTCAGCACCTCGGGGTGCTCGCATTTCACGAAATCGCCCGTGGCGACGCCGCCGAAATAGGGGAAATCCACCCCCACCACCTCGTCGTGATCCCCGTCAAGGATCTGGCTCAGGCGCAGTTGCGCCTCGGTGCCCTTCGCGCGCTGTTCAAGGTTCCACTTGCCCTCTTCGCCCCAGCGGAAACCGATGGACCCATTGGGTGCCACGATCTGGCCACTGGCCTCGTCATAGGCAACGGTCTTCCAGTCGGGATTGTTCGTCTCACCCAGCTTGCCGTCGAAATCTTCGGCGCGCAGCATGCGGCCCGGCACAAAGTGCCCGTCCCTGTCCTCCAGACGGACCAGCATCGGCATGTCGGTGTATTTGCGGGCATATTCCTCGAAATACTCGGCCTGCCGGTCAAGATGAAATTCGCGCAGAATGACATGGCCCATCGCCATCGCCAGCGCTGCATCCGTGCCCGCCTGCGGGTTAAGCCAGATGTCACCGAACTTGGCGGCCTCGGAATAGTCGGGGCTGACGACGGCAGATTTGGTGCCGCGATACCGCACCTCAGTGTAGAAATGCGCATCCGGCGTCCGCGTCTGCGGCACGTTCGAACCCCAGAGCATCAGGAAGCCCGCGTTGTACCAGTCGGCCGATTCCGGCACATCGGTCTGTTCGCCCCAGGTTTGCGGGCTGGCAGGGGGGAGGTCGCAATACCAGTCGTAGAACGACATGCAGGTGCCGCCCAGAAGGCTGAGATACCGCGAGCCTGCGGCATAGCTGACCATCGACATTGCGGGGATGGGAGAGAAGCCGAACACCCGGTCGGGGCCATAGGTCTTGGCAGTGTAGGCATTGGCGGCGGCGATGATCTCGGTCGCCTCATCCCATGTGGCGCGCACGAAACCGCCCTTGCCGCGTGTCTTGGTGTAGCTGGCGCGCAGAACCGGATCGTTCTGGATCGCGGCCCAGGCGGCGACGGGTGTCGTCGTGGGGCGCATCTTGCGCCAGGCCCGCATCAGGGCGCCCCGGATCAGCGGGTTCTTCACCCGGTTGGCGGAGTAAAGATACCAGCTGTAGGACGCGCCCCGCGCACAGCCGCGCGGTTCATGGTTGGGCAGGCCCGCGCGGGTGCGGGGATAGTCGGTCTGCTGCGTCTCCCAGGTCACGATGCCGGACTTGACGTAAATCTTCCACGAACAGGACCCGGTGCAGTTCACCCCGTGGGTCGAACGCACGATCTTGTCGTGCCGCCAGCGGTTCCGGTAGGTATCCTCCCAATCACGGTTCTCGCGGGTGGTCTGGCCCCAGCCGTCTGAGAATTGCTCCAGCTCTTTGCTCTGGAAGAAGTTCAGTCTGTCGAGAAGGTGGCTCATCGTCGCGTCCTTTCGTTATTCTGCGGGATGGGCGGCGGGGGTCGCACGGCCGCGCTCGATATCGTGGAGAAGCCCGCCGGGGCGCGTGTAGACGACCCAGGTGATGGCAAGGCACAGCACATAGAAGATCAGGAACAGCCAGAGCGCGCCGATGGGGCTGCCGGTCATGGCGATAGAGGATCCATAGGCCTTGGGGATAAAGAACCCGCCATAGGCCCCGATGGCGCTGGTGAAGGCGACAATCCCGCCCGACTCCATTGCGATCTGGCGGGCCCGGTCGGCGCCTGTCAGCTGCGGCATCAGGCGCGGCACTTCGCGGCCCATGATCACGGGGATCATCTGGAAGGTCGACGCGTTACCTACCCCGGTGAAGAAGAACAGCGCCATGAAGCCCGCGAAGAACCCAGCGAAAGAACCCGCCTGCAGCGAAATGATAACAGCCAGAACCGAGGCGATCATGCCCGCGAAGACCCAGAAGGTGACGCGCGCACCGCCAAACTTGTCGGCCACCCAGCCCGCTCCCGCACGGCTGAGCGCGCCGACCAGCGGGCCAAGGAACACATACTGCAGGGCGTTGATGTCGGGAAACGCGATCCGGCTCAGCAGCGGGAACCCCGCCGAATAGCCGATGAAGCTGCCGAAAGTGCCGGTGTAAAGCACACACATCAACCAGTTATGGGTGCGCCCGAAGATCACCGATTGCTGAGCAAAGCTGGCCTTGGCATCGGCGATGTCGTTCATGCCCAGCCAGGCGGCGACGGTGGCCACAAGGACAAACGGCACCCAGATGAATCCGGCATTCTGCATCCACAGTTGGCCGCCTTCGGTCAACGCCTGCGGCGCGCCGCCCATGGTGCCGAACACACCTACCGTGATGACCAGCGGCACAAGGAACTGCATGACGCTGACGCCTAGGTTGCCGAGGCCCGCGTTCAGCGCCAGCGCGTTGCCCTTTTCGACCTTCGGGAAGAAGTAGCCGATGTTCGCCATGCTGGATGCAAAGTTTGCCCCGCCAAGGCCGCACAGCAGCGCCAGCACCAGAAAGATGAAATACGGAGTTTCGGGGTTCTGCACGGCGTAACCGATGCCGATGGCAGGCAACATCAGCGAGGCTGTGGACAGCGTCGTCCAGAGACGCCCACCAAAGATCGGCACCATGAAGCCGTAGAAGATCCGAAGCGTGGCCCCCGACAGGGCGGGAAGGGCTGCCAGCCAGAATAGTTGTTCCGGGGTGAAGGCGAAGCCGATCAGCGGCAGCTTGGCCACGACCATCGACCAGACCATCCAGACCGAAAAGGCCAACAGCAGCGCCGGGATCGAGATCCAGAGGTTGCGGCGCGCAATAGCGCGGCCCTTGTCGGCCCAGAATTGCGGCTCTTCGGGGTGCCAGTCCTGCAGGACGCGCGGCATGGCGGTGCGGTCGGGGTGGTGGATGGCCTGCATCTCGGGCAGTTGCGGCAGGCGGTCCAACGCCTCACCATGAGCCGCGCGTTCCATCGCCCTGATCGACAGGTGCATCCAGCTCAGCGCGATGGCGACCAGAACAAACAGCAGTGCAAAGCACGAGGTGTAGATGCCCGTCAGGTCCAGCAGCGCTCCGAAGGCAATCGGTAGCACGAAACCGCCGAGGCCACCTATCATGCCAACCAGACCACCGACTGCGCCGACGTGGCGCGGGTAATAAACCGGGATGTGCTTGAAGACGGCCGCTTTGCCAAGACTCATGAAGAAGCCAAGCGCGAAGAGCGTGGCGATAAAGGGCCAAAAACCCATGCTCGTCGAAAATGCGATCTGGCCGTCCTTTCCTTGGATGACATAGTCAGTCGGGGGATAGGACAGCATGAAGAGAAACAGCATGCTGAAGCCGAAGGTCCAGTACATGACCGACCGCGCACCGAACTTGTCCGACAGATGCCCGCCATAGGCGCGGAACAGGCTGGCCGACAGGCTGAACGATGCCGCGGCCATCCCCGCCGTCCGCACGTCGACCCCGTAGACGTCAATCAGGTAGTGCGGCAGCCACAACGCCAGCGCGACAAAGGCGCCAAAGACGAAAAAGTAGTACAGCGAAAAGCGCCAGACCTGCAGGTTCTTCAGCGGCGCGAATTGCTGGGCAAAGCCGGGCGCCTTGGCCCCGGTGCGGCGCCGCTCGACCAGTGCCGGGTCGTCCTTGGCAAAGACGAAGAAGATTACCGCCATCAGGGCGAGCGCCCCCGCCCAGACGTTCGCCACGCCCTGCCAGCCATAGGCCACCATCACGAAGGGGGCCACGAACTTGGTCACCGCAGCGCCAACGTTCCCCGCGCCAAAGATGCCCAAGGCCGTGCCCTGATGGCCCGCGTCATACCACCGGCTGACATAGGCCACGCCGATGATGAACGACCCGCCTGCCAGGCCCACTCCGAGCGCTGCGACCAGATACATGATGTAGGTATCCGCAAAGGTGAGTGCCCATGTCGCCAGCGCCGCCAGCATCATCTGCGCCGAGAACACCAGACGCCCGCCGTATTTCTCGGTCCAGACGCCAAGGAAGATGCGGGTCAGGGAACCCGTCAGGATCGGCGTGGCCACCAGCAGGCCGAACTGGGTGTCGTTCAGGCCCAGCTCTGCCTTGATGGCGACGCCGATGATGGAAAAGATCGTCCAGACCGCGAAACAGGCGGTGAAGGCGATGGTGCTCAGGCTCAAGGCGCGCGTTTGATCGGCGTGTGAGGCTGTGGCGTGGGTCTGCATGGCAGGGCCTCCGACAGGAATGGCGAGGTCACCCCTGGACGGGGATTGGTGCCAGACCTGCGGCCATAATGGCCCAAAAGATTTGATCTAGATCACGCTGGCACGAAATACCTAATGAAATAGATGACTTACCAAAAATTGTCACTCCATCTGAGCAAGGTCATCAAGCCGCCAGCGACAGCCATCAATCCGTTGCTTGACAAATATCAATCGCGCCGGTGATGATGAGGGAAACCGCAAAAGGGGGCTTTGCATGTCCGAGTCAGATTACCCGGAGGTCCGGGACCTTTCTCTATTCTGCGGAATGGCGGATACGCATTTCAGCACGCTCATGCGCGGGGCTTATGTGCAGAATTTCCCGCCGCAGGTCGACTTGATCACCGAAGGCGAGCCGAGCGATTTTCTGCACGTCGTCATCTCGGGCTCGGTCGATCTCTTCTCCCAGTGGAACGGCCGGGATACCAGCCTTGCCACCGTGCGCCCCGTTTCAACCTTCATCCTGGCCGCAACCATCAAGAATGCGCCCTACCTCATGTCAGCCCGGACGCTGGAGAAAAGCCGGATCGTCCTGATCCCCAGCCAGGATGTGCGCGCCATCTTTGACGCGGACGGCAATTTCGCCCGCGCCATCGTGACCGAACTCGCACAATGCTATCGCTCGGTCATCAAGTCGCAAAAGGACCTTAAGCTGCGCTCCTCGCTTGAACGGTTGGCAAATTACATTCTTCGGCAACAAAAACGCGCCGGGGGCAGCCCGGCCTTTGACCTCGATTTCGAAAAGCGCCGGTTGGCCTCGGTTCTAGGCATGACGCCGGAAAATCTGAGCCGCGCGTTCAAGGGTCTCCAGCCCTATGGCGTCATGGTGGAAGGCACCCGCATCACGATTGGCGATCAAGCCGATCTGGAACGCTTCGCTAGGCCCAACCCTCTGATTGATGATTTCTCAAGCTAAGGAAGCGGGCTGACCCCAATGACCAAGCGGTGCAGCCAGATCAGCCCGGCAAAGAGCGTGGCACCAATGGCAAGGCGCGACACCGGAGCGACAGAACGCCAAAACGGTGCGTGTACGGTGGCGGCCTGCAATTCTTGCCATTTGGGGCCGATCTCGCGCTGCTGTCTGCGGTCGATCAGGCGCATGCCCAAAAGGGCGAAGGCGACAAAAGTGCCGAACAGCATCACATGCGCCAAGTCCCCGTTCGGAACGGCGTGGGCCGCAGCCCATAGGGCCAACGCCAACAAGAGCGGGTGGCGATGCAGCCTGACGATCCCAGGTCGGGCAGGATCGAACCGCCCATTCCGCGCACCGCCAAACGAAAACGGGTTGGGCCGGGCGATGGCCAGCGCCAGGATCAGGCAGACCGGCAGCATGGTCAGCAGGGGTACGTACACCTGCCAAGGCGCCCAGTCCCACAGCGGCACATAGGGCGCACGGCCCGCCGCCCCGATCAGCCATGCCAGCACCGCCAGCGACAAGGCGGAATAGGCCAGCGTAAAGCCCCGCGGCCCAAGGGCTGCCTGCAATGCCGGGCGCAGCGGCGGGCGCACTGGTAAGGAGTGGCTTACGAAGAATACGACAAAGGCCGTGGCAAACTCTGTCCAGCCCATGGCGCCTACATCCGCTTGTCCGCAGGCAGACGCAGCAAGAGGCGACCGTAGAGCAGGGCACAACCGGCAAAGGCGAGGGTCCAAGCAGCTCCCGCCACCATATGCAACAGATGCGCCTGTTCCGGCCAGATCCCTGCCGCAAGGCGCGCCAGAACTGCCAGCACAAGGGCGGCATAGATGCCAGACGTCCCCGGCCCGGCTGTCAGCCCCTGCCCCGTATGGCCCAGCGTGGCCCGCGTCATCACCGCCAGCGTCATCAGGCCTGCAGCCCCGCCCATCCACAGATGCTGCGCCGCCGCCATGCCGAAATGGCCGGGGGCAAGAATCTCGACCCCGATTGCGAGCGCCCCGAGTGGCAGAAAGGCATAGCCCAGATGCAGGACCGCAACCAATGGCTCGGAAAAAGTCCGTTCCCCGGCCCAACGTGCCAACCGGGCGACGTGCAGTCCCCCCGCCAGCATAAGGAGGATACCGGTCACTTGATGATCTGGCAAAGTGACCCAGACAAGCAGCCCGGCAAGCAGCGCCAGCAGTGCCACTTTGTCGAACCGTTGCATCGGCGGCACCGGCAGGCGGCCAGCGGCCCGCTTGACCAGCCAGTTGCGCGTGAAGGATGGCACGATCCGCCCGCCGATCACTGCAATCATCATGATCACCGCGCCCAGCCCGATCCGCAGGCCATAACCGCCAGCCGCAAAGTCGCCGCGTGCCGCCTCCCAGTGAAAGACCGCGTTGCCGAAGGCCATGACGGCCAGCATCGCCAGCACGATCAGGTTGCGCCAGTTCTTGCCCGCCACGATTTCGCGCCCGATCACGGCGGCAAGGGCAAAAGGCAGCGCCAGATCTGGCAAGGCGACCATCAGCGGCGGCAAGTTCAGCGATACCGTAACTGCCCCCCGCCCGATCAGCCACAGGGCAAACAGCCCCCCCAGCGGCCAACCGACGATCGGCAAGCGTCCGGTCCAGTTCGGCACGGCTGTCAGCAGGAATCCGGCGATCACCGCCCCCAAATAGCCGAACGGAAATTCATGCGCATGCCAGGACACAGGGTCGAAGGCAATGGGCAGGGTCAGATGGCCCGAGAGCATCGGCACCCAAAGCGCCATCGCCAGTGCAGCCCAGACCCCGGCGCCAAAGAAGAACGGCCGGAAGCCATAGGTCAGGATCGCAGGCCCGCGCCAGGCGCGCATCTGTTCGGCAGAGGTGGTCATGCGCCCTCGCGTTCGAATCGGACCCCGGCTTCGGTCAGGATGACGTCCAGCGCGATGTCGTGGGGTTGGGGAAAGATGGTGGCAAGGCGCGCCGATTGCAGGCCGATGCCGATGGTAAAGGGGCGCGGCGTCAGCGCAGCCAAAGTGCGGTCGAAATAGCCCCCGCCATAGCCCAGACGAAACCCCGCCGCGTCCCACCCCACCACGGGGGCAAGGGTCACGTCAGGCACCACCTCTGGCCCGTCGGCAGGGACCGGGATCTTCCAGAATCCCTGCATCATCTTGCAGTCCGGCGTCCAAAGGCGGAACATCAGCGGGGCTGCTGGCGTCACCACTACGGGCAGCGCCACTCGCGCGCCGCGTGCGAGCAGGGTTTCCAGCCAGTGCCGCAGGTTCGGTTCCGCCTTGATCGGCCACCAAGCCGAGAGTGTCAGCCCCTCGACTGTTTTGAACCGCGCGGCCAACAGGGTTTCAAGGTGCCCGGCGATGGTCTCTGCCGCCGCATGACGCTGGGCCACCGCTAAAGCCGCGCGCTCGGCCAGCAACCTCGCGCGCTCGGCCTTACGCCAGCGCGCAACGTCACGGGCCTGTTCAGCGTCCACCGCCAGCGGGTCAAAGTAATCCGGCGCGATTTCGCTGGCGAGGCAGGGTGGCGAGGCGAAGCGGCCCGCTTCAGCCATCGGCGCGCCGGGCCGGTTCAAATTGCGGAAACAGCACGTCGTTTTCCAGCCGCATATGCTCGGTCAGGTCGTCGATGAACTCTGCCAGCCCGCGATAAAGCCCGGTCCAGGTGCCGCAGACCCCGTCGTTGAGCGACAGGTTTGCGGTCAGACGGCGGATCTCAGTGACCTCGCGGTCATGCCCGGCATGATCGGCGCGCATCACCGCAATCGGGTTTTCGATGCCGGGCATGCCGCCTTTGCGGATCGCAGGAAAAAGGATCAGCTCCTCTTTCTTCATATGCACTTCCATCTCGCCGATCATCTGGCGCAGCAGGGCAGACAGACCTTCTGGCACACCCTCATCGCCGAAGTGCACATCCTCTCTACCCGCTCGGCCATGGCGGCCAGCACCGGTAACTGTTCGCGGTGGCGGGCGTGATAGCGGGTCTCAATGTGCCGGGTCAGGGCGGCGGCTTCGGACGGCGCAGGGTCTTCGGTCATGATGGGTCTCCTGTCATGTGAACAGCTTGGGCGGGGCATCAGGGTCGCCCTGTGCGGATTGAACGGCGATGTGCAGGGAATGGGCGATCCGTTCGGCGCGTTTGATGACGTGCGAGGCACCCGCTGGCGTGCAGGTCTCCTGCGCAGTGGCGCGGAACAGGGCAAGCCAGCGTTCGAAATGTGCGGCGTTGATCGGCAGCGGCGTATGGGCGGGCACCGGGCGACCATGATACTGCCCGGTCATCAGCGCGACTGACGACCAGAAGGCGACCATGCGGTCCAGATGCGGGGCCCAATCCGAGATCCGCGCGGCAAAGATCGGCCCCAGAACCGCATCGACGCGGACGCGCGCGTAAAATTGATGCACCAGATCGCGGAGAACATCGGGGCTGAGCCCTGTTTCTGCCATCAAGGCGGCAGTCATCTCGGGCCTGGTTGTGGGCGTAGCGGGGCTGGCAGCGGCGATTGTCATCTGAGTCTCCGTCTTGCGCTTTGACTTAGACCTGCTAATAGGTACTGTAAATACCAATTCAAGGATCACGAATGGCATGCGCCTGACCTCCTTCACCGACTTTGGGCTGCGGATGTTGATGCTGATGGCAGGCGATCCGTCGCGCGCCTTCTCCAGTGCTGAACTGGCCGATGAACTGGGCCTGTCGCGCAACCATCTGGCCAAGATCATCCAGCATCTGGCACGGGCCGGTCTGATCGACACGCGGCGCGGGGGCGGCGGCGGTGCCGTGCTGGCCCGCCCGGCGGCCGAGATCCGGTTGGGCCAGATCATCCGGGTGCTGGAGGAAGGCCAGCCTCTGGTGGAGTGTTTCGGGGCAGAAGGCGGCACCTGCTCCATCGACGCGCGATGCCGTCTGAAAGCGCGCCTGCGATCGGCCGAGGCTGCGTTTCTGGCCGATCTGGACCGCTCGACGCTTGCCGATATCGCATTGACCCCGCTGTCAAAGACCCTGGCGGTGCCGCAATGACGCAGGTGGAACGGGACGGTTCGGGTTTTGTCGTTCCGGCAACTGCGCTGGCCGAGGCGTTCGGGATGACCGAAAGTCAGGTTCGTCAAGCGATGCGCGACGGCACGCTGACGTCGATCTGCGAGGCCGGGGTAGATTCCGACTCGGGGCGATGGCGCCTGACGTTCCGCCATGCAAACCGTGCCTGCCGGTATACGGTGGATGAAGCAGGCACGATCCTGTCAACATCGCGCTTTCCGGTCCGGACCCGCCTGTCCATTGCACAGGATTGACGGCGTCTCTTGATTAAGTTAGTAATCAATAACTAACTTATAAAAGGCGAGCCGGTGCGCAAGACCTCCGATCTCCGCAAGGCTGAAATCGTGGCGACGATCCTTGGTCTGGCCGACCGCATCGGCCCGGACCGGGTGACCACAGTGGCGGTCGCCGCCGAAGTTGGCGTAACCCAAGCCGCCCCCTGTGTCAGGGAAGTTGTCCGCCGCTCTACTTTTCCTCTATTTCTCAGGTGGGCGGGATAGGACGATGACGTGGGATATTCACTGGAACGAAAATCGGCTGTGCTGAAGCGTATGCTTCCGCCGAACACCGTGGCCATTCG
>Ga0105047_10006793_pt1 | contig 19356 bp, 21 predicted proteins | sample MAT04_FD_78384 | JGI IMG/M metagenome (GOLD analysis project Ga0105047, IMG submission 78384) | Freshwater microbial communities from Lake Fryxell liftoff mats and glacier meltwater in Antarctica - MAT-04 (megahit assembly) | ecosystem: Environmental > Aquatic > Freshwater > Ice > Liftoff... | reverse complement strand
GCATGCGCTCGCCGCGGCCAGCGGCCAGAATCAGGGCGGCAATGCGCTCGGGTGAGGGGAGAGGGAGTGCGGAAGAGGGGGGCGAGGTCATTGACACCAATTTTGCCTTGTCCATGGAAAGCGTGTGCCGGACTGACCCAACTCCTTGCGCCACGCGATTAGTCGCCTCACCGCATGGCGAACTCAGCTGAGATCCTGCATTTCAGGCGACAGGTTCTTCCACGTGAAGTCAAATGTCTTTCGCGGTTGTGCGGCGTCCGTCGCTGCGCAATCCACCGCGCAGGTCGTTGCAGACACGACGCTGTCAATCAACCTGGCGCTTACCCATGGCTGGATCAACTCGGCCATGCCAGCCAGACCGGCGCCACCCAGAATGATCACTTCTACACCGAAGCGACGGGCTGCCGCATTGCAGGCTTGGGCCAGCAGCGTTTGCGCCGCAATGGGGTCTGCTGCCAGTTGCGCACCGCTAGGGGCTACTGTGTGGATACCGGCAAGAAGTGGCGAAAACCCCAAGGCATGGGCCAGGCGCTCCAGAATGGGCACCCACTTGGCTCCGCCCGTGACGATGGCAAATCGCCCGGTTCTGGCAGCCTCGGTAAACGACGCTTCTGCGAGCCCCGTGACCGGAACCTGGCTGACTTCGCGCAACGCAAGCAGTCCCGGGTCTCCAAAACAGCCGATTAATACCGAGTGAAAGCGCGCTTTCTGCGGGACCACAGCACAAGCCCATGCGTCCAGCACGGCGTGCCCAGCCACTGTGTAGCTGGCTTCGCATGCGATGTAAGGTGCACCGAAGCGCGCAGTGCAGACGTTCACAGATACCTCAGGCCCCGCTACGTGCTGGGAATGCAGTTGGAGCAGTTCGCTGATGGACTGCGAGGTATTGGGGTTGATGATCAAAACGCGTTTCATACTTCCTCACACAAGGTCGGTGGCGCTGGGGTTTCCGTCAGGTGCGCCGAACAACGAGAGGAGGTCGGGAGCGCCCCAGTCGGGTTGGTTGAACTGCAGTTGCGCTTCCAGCCCCACCAGGTGCGCGTGCATCAGGCGCGATGCTTCGTCGGCAAGGCGCAGGCGAATGGCATCCAGCAAAGCGCGGTGCTCGTGGCAGTCGCAGCCACCGGCCCGTGAAGTTGAACGCAAGTGGCTCACGCCATATGCCATCAAGATCAGCGAGGTGCGCGATACCAGCTCACGCAGCATTCTGCCCATCGTCTGGTGCTGGGACGCGTTGGCAATGTGCAAGTGAAAATTACCGGCCAGTCGAATGGCGCGGTGGTAATCGCCCCGAAAGCGCGCCTCCTCTTCCTGCACGATGCACTGCGTCAACACGTCGAAGTCCGAGGGGGTAGCTTGTTCCATGAAGCACGCAATCAGCGGAGGTTCGATTAGGCGACGCACCTGAAACACTTCGTGCGATTCCTGTTCGGTGGGTTGCGCCACCGTGGCACCGCGGTTTGGAGTCAGTGTGACGACCTGCTCGTTAGCCAAGCGCACCAGCACGGGGCGGATGCGCGTGCGGGAAACGCCGAACGCAGATGCCAGGCGGTCTTCACCCAGTTTGGTGCCCGGGGGCAAGCGGTGGTCCAGAATCGTGGCGACCATCCGCGCGTAGATATCGTTCTCGGTTAATGCAAAAGATTCAGTCATCGGGTCGCTATCTTGTTCCTTGGTGCACCACACGCGGATGTTTGGCCAAGGCCATTTGAAATGTCTCAAACGATTGCCTGATCAGTGCTTGATCGATGTCGCAGGCAATGAACACCAGCTTGGATTGGCGTCTACCGGGAGGCCAGACCTGCAAATGCGATGGTGGATGCACGAGATGTTGAACGCCGTGGATGACAACGGGGGTGTCGCATCCCTGCACATCAAGCAGCCCCTTGATGCGCAGGATCCTGTCACCATGGGACTGCAGCAGCAAGGTAAGCCAGACGCCAAAAACGGTCCAGTTCACGGCATCGTCGAATTCAAGAACGAAGGACTCCACTCCCAGCGCATGCACGCTGCCGGATGTGCGCGCCAAAGTACGCGATGCACCCAAGGGGGCGCGCTCGAACCACCGCTCCACCTCGCGGTCCTTGTTGGCCACAGTGAATACGTCTTCGCCCAGCAACTGCGCTGCGGTTGCATCGCCTGGGTTCGCATTAATCAGTACGGCACCCGGGTTCAATCGCAACAGTTGCGCCTGCAAGACTGCAACGTGCGTAGCAGTAACGAGATCATTTTTGGTCACCACAATGCGGTCCGCAACAGCAATCTGTTTCAGGGCCTCAGGAAACTTGAGCATCTGGCTTTGGGCATTCACTGCGTCGACGGTCGTGATCACATTACCCACACGGAAATGGTACTGAATCACCCGTTCATGCATGATTGTCGAGAGCACCGGAGTGGGGTCGGCCAGGCCCGTGGTTTCAATGACCAGTCGGCGAAAACGCGGCACCTGACCGGCTTCCCGTTTTTCGTACAACAAGCGTATGGCTGCAGCCAGATCGCCGCGCACGGTACAACAGATGCATCCTGACTGCAGCAGGACGATGTCGCCTTGCACCGATTCGATCAAGTGATGGTCGACACCCACTTCACCAAATTCGTTAATGAGAACCGCGCAATCGGAAAAGCCGGCACTGCGCAGCATGTGGTTGAGCAAAGTGGTCTTGCCAGAGCCCAGAAATCCCGTCAGGACATTGATCGGTATCCGCTCACTTGGATCCATGGACTTGCCCCAGCTTCATCAGGAGTTGAGGGTCCAGTGGATCCATGGCGCGACCCGTCATTAGTAAGGCGTAGCGCCAGACATCGGGCAGACTGTCCACGATCTTTCGTTGACCGGTGGGTCCATTGAGTACAAAGCTGCTTCCCTGCCAGTCGTCCAGCTTCAAATGAAAAATCTCCAACACGCCGTTGGCGACGCGGACTCTTTCTGCCCTTTCGCCGCGCCGCGTAGCCGACATATCCAATCGCCCCACCCCCGCCGTCCAGTGCTCCGATCCGCCAAGGGTTCCACATAGACCGCACATGGGCACACAGATCTGGAGACGGTTTATGCGGCGCGCGGGAAGCGCTTGGCGAAATCGTCCGCCATTTCGTTCATGGTGACAAACCGCACGCCAGGGTGTTTGCTCATGTGGGCAAAGAGTCGCTCCAACATCATCAGAACCTGGGGTCGCCCGGCCACGTCGGGGTGAATGGTGATGGGGAACACGGCGTAATCATTTTCACGGTAGACCCAGTCGAACTGGTCACGCCACATTTCTTCAAGGTGCCGCGGGTTGACAAAGCCGTGGCTGTTGGGTGCTTTTTTGATAAACATCATGGGGGGCAAGTCGTCCAGATACCAGTTGGCTGGAATCTCGATGAGGCCGGTCTCTACCCCGCGCTGGAGCGGCTTCATCCAGGTTTCGGGCTTTTGGGAATAGTCGATCTTGGTCCACGAATCACCGACACGCACATAGTAGGGATGAAAATCGTTGTGCATGAGCGAGTGGTCGTACTTGATGCCTTTTTTCAACAGCAATTCATTGCTGACCCGGGAGAACTCCCACCAGGGTGCCACGTACCCGGTCGGGCGCTTGCCCGACAACTGCGTGACCAGCTCAATGCATTTGTCGAGCACTTCTTCTTCTTGTGAAGACGTCATGGCAATGGGGTTCTCATGGGTGTAGCCATGAATGCCGATCTCATGGCCTGCATTCGCAACGTCCTGCATTTGCTGCGGGAAGGTCTCGATCGAATGACCGGGAATGAACCAGGTGGTCTTGATCCCGAACTGCTGGAACAACTTGAGAAGGCGGGGTGACCCCACCTCGCCGGCAAACAGGCCCCGCGAAATGTCGTCAGGTGAATCTTCACCCCCATAGGAGCCGATCCATCCAGCGACGGCATCGACATCAACACCAAAACCACACAATATTTCTTTAGCCATAGGTCCGCTTTTTTTAAGAGTCAGTGAACGGGATTTGGGTTGGGCATCAGCGGCTCCACGGCCAAGGCTGCGGCCAGCAAAGCGTCATCGTGTCCCCAGGGGGCTGATACCAGCAGGCTGGTAGGAAGGCCCTGACGGTCCATCCCCATGGGCAGAGCGACCCCACACCAATCCAGAAAATTTCCAAACAGGGTGTTGCGCAGCGTCAAGAGGTTCGTTCGATGAAACAGCGCAGGATCAGCCTCCAGGGGCGCTAGCTCCGGTGCGACATGCGCCACGGTAGGCATCAGCACCAGTGCACCATTCAAATCCTGTGCAACAGCCGCGGCCAATCGGGTGCGTCCTGCCTGGATTTCCAGCAAGTCCAGCGCCATCATGGTTTTGCCGCGCTCAATCCGGCTCACCACACGCGCATCTACCCTGGCTTTGTCTGCGCTTTCCATCCAGTGCCGGTGGAGTCGGTACGATTCAGCTGCAGCCAGGGTGCCGTGTGCCAGCGTCAGGCGCTGCACTGCCTGGAGTTCCGGCAGGGGTCGCCGCTCAATATGGGCGCCCGCTCTTGCCAACTGCTGCAGGGCGGCTTCGAAGTGTGCAGCAACGTCAGGTTCCAGTGTCTCCAGCACAATCGTGGTCGGAACCACGAACCGCATACCAACCAAAGAACTTGCTTTAATCGCGACCACGGGTGCGCCGCGCAGGGCGGCGTCAAGGGCGATGCAGTCAGCCACTGAATGCGCCATGGGTCCGACAGAATCAAGACTCTCACTTAATGGGAAAACACCGGTCTTGTCGACTCTTCCGGTGCTGCTTTTGTAGCCGACCAGTCCGTTGAAGGCTGCAGGCACGCGCACGGAACCGCCGGTGTCGGTGCCTATGCCCACAGGAACCAGTCCCCGGGCAACCGCCACCGCCGTACCACTCGATGAGCCACCCGGGACGCGCAGGGAGCCCGTGCTGTAAGGGTTGGCGGGCGTGCCAAAGTGGGTGTTCAGTCCAAGGCCGGAGAAGGCGAACTCGGACAGATTGGTTTTGCCGATGCTGACCATGCCACAGTCTTTCAGGCGGGATGCCACCAGGCAATCGTGGGCCGCCACAGGGGCATTGCGCCGGAGGATTGATGCGGCCGTGGTGATCGTACCTTCTAGGTCAAAGAGGTCTTTCCACACCAAAGGCACCCCATCGAGTGGGCCCAGCGGGCACTGATCCCGGTAGCGCCGGGTGCTGGCTTGGGCTTCCCGGCGTGCGCGCTCTGGCGTCAGGGTGATGAAGATCGACGGATCGGACAACGCGCACGCCGCGAGTGTCTGTTCGGTAACCTCTGCGGGAGTGGTTTGACCGTTGGCATAGGCCTGAGACAGCGCCAGCGCCGTTGAAAAAGCGGGTACGGAGGTCATCTTCTGCCTGCAGCAGCTTTTCGGCGGTTGAGTAAGGCAGCCAGACTCATTGCGGCACCCAAGACCACAAATGAGACGACCGTCGTTACCGTGCCAAGCGCATAGATGGACGGTGTGGTGACGGTGGTCGTCAAGCCCTGGAGTTCAAGGGGCAGCGTGTTGACATCGCCGATTGCCTGCGATGTCCGTGCGATTTCATCCCAGCTCAAGGTAAAACCGAACATGCCGATGCCCACAATAGAGGGGGCGATCAGCGGTAACACCACGTAACGGAAACTCTGCCACGGTGTTGCACCCAGATCGCGGGCAGCTTCCTCATAGGCCGGATTAAATCGGTTGAACACGGCAAACATGATAAGTAACCCAAACGGCAGCGTCCAGGTCAGGTGCGCGCCCAGTGCCGAGGTAAACAGGCCCAAGGCGGATCCGTAGTTTTCCAACGCGTCGGTCATCCCTAGAAGTTCGAGCAGCTTCTTTAACCCCGTATCGAGCAGTCTGAACTCAAGCCCGATACCCAGCGAGACAATGATGGAGGGCATGATCAAGCTCGCTACCACCACATAGAAAAGCGCGTTTCCGCCCGCCAGCTTTTTGCGAAACGCCAGACCCGCCAGGACTGAAAGCACAACGGTGAACGCCATGACGGCGAACCCCAGTCCCAGGGACCGCTTCAGGGCAGCCCCAATATCCACCACCCCCAGCCCATCGGCCAGTTTGTAAAACCAGTGCAGTGACAGTCCGCGCACAGGGAAAGTCAAACCCCCTTCGGGGCCCTGAAAGCTGAGCACCACGATGACCAGCATTGGCCCATACATAAAGATCACAAACAGCGCAAAAAAAGCTGAAAGCAACCAGAAACTGCCGGAGCGATTGTCGCGGTTCATATCAAAGTTCCTTGCGGATATCAACTAGCCGGGTCAGGCCCCAAATGATCATCAGCACCAGCGTCAACAGAATGACGGCGTTGGCGGCTGCCAGCGGAAACTGGATGTAGGAGGTCTGTACCTGAATGATTTTCCCGATAGACGCAATCTGTTGCCCGCCCATCACGCCGACCGTAACGAAGTCGCCCATGACGATGGTGATCACGAAGATGGAGCCAATGACGATTCCCGTGCGGGATAAGGGAACGATGACATTCCACAGGGTTTGCCAGCCCGATGCACCGCTGTCACTGGCGGCCTCGATGAGGCTGCGATCGATGCGCATCATGGAGTTGAAAATGGGCACGATCATGAACATGGTGTACAGATGCACGAACGCCAGCACCACAGAAAAATCGGAAAACAGCAACCACTCCACGGGGTGGTCCACCAGGCCCAGGCCGACCAGTCCCTGATTAATCAGACCGTTGCGTCCCAACAGCGGCACCCATGAAATCATGCGTATAACGTTGGAGGTCCAGAAGGGAATGGTGCACAGGACGAACAACAGCGTTTGTACGTTGGGTGAACGCACGTGGAACGCGACGAAGTACGATACCGTGAAGCCGATCACCAGAGTAATCAGCCACACCAGAAAGCAGAACTTGAAAGTCGAAACATACGTCTTGAAGGTGACGCACATTTCGCTGGTGTTGCCGCAGCCCTCAAAAATAGTGACGTAGTTTTTGAAGGTGAAGTCTGGCAGCAATTCATATTCGTTGAAGTTCCAGAAGCTCACCATCAGGATCAGCACCAGTGGCAGCAAAAAGAACAGTACGAACACGATGGACAAAGGCGCAGCCTGCCACCACGCACCCGAATCTTCTCGGTTTTCCTGGAGGGATTGAAGGTTCGGGGTGGTGACAGGTGCGCTCATTTTGGGGAGACTTGGTGCAGGTCAGGCGGCAACAAATTCATTCCATTTTTGGACCATGTAGGTGTTCTCGTCCATCAGAGCATTCCAGCAGGCGACTGCTCCCATGCGTTGCTCATAACTGCCACCATCGCGCAGTTCGCCGGTCTTGGCCAGCAGGTCACCTTGTGGGCTCTTGATGTCCTGCGTCGCGGGTTTGCCTTCCATCCAGTAGGCCCATTCGTAGGCCTCCATCTTGGACTTGGCGGTCTCCAGCACCGCGCTGTAATAGCCCTGGCGGTTCAGATAGGCACCGGCCCAGCCGTCGAGGAACCAGTTGATGAACTCGTAGGCGCCATCCAGCTTGCGTCCTGACAAAGTGGTTGGCAGACCAAAGCCCGACGCCCACGACCGATAGCCCTCTTTGAGTGGCTGGAACGTACACGCAACGCCCTTGGTGCGCACGGCGGTTACGGCGGGAGACCACATCGACTGGATCACGACCTCGCCAGAGGCCATCAGGCTTACTGATTCGTTAAAGTCCTTCCACAGGCTGCGGAACTGGCCTTGCTTCTTGGCTTCAATCAGCGTCTTGATGGTGAGATCGATTTCCTTCTTGGTCATGTTCCCTTTGTCCGGGTACTGGTAAATGCCCATGGCTTCCACCACCATGGCAGCGTCCATGATGCCGATCGACGGGATGTTCAGGATCGAGGCCTTGCCTTTGAACTCGGGGTTCAGCAACTCTGCCCAGGACGAAATGGGCCGCTTGATCAGATCCGGACGAATGCCCAATGTGTCGGCGTTGTAGGTGGTAGGGATCAGCGACATGTACTGTGTCGGGCTTGTGGCAAACACCTTGCTTTTTTCGCCCTCGAGAAAGATGACTTTCTTGGGTGCAGTGCCTTGGTCACCGATGATCTTCCCGGCAACTTTTCCGGTTGTGAACACAGACGTAATCTTGTCAGCGTTCTTGATGCGCTTGGTGTCGATGCCCTTGATGTTGCCCGTTGGAACCAGCTTCTTGAGCTGGAAGTATTCAGAGTCGAGCAGGTCAAAGCTGTTGGGCGCCGTAATGGCCCGTTTGCTCACATCATCAGTCGTCACCGCCACGTACTGAATCGTGATCCCTGTGTCCGCCTTGAACCTCTCGGCAATCGCCTTGTCCTGGTTTACTGCAGTGCCCAGATAGCGCAAGACGATCGGCTCGGACGAGTGAACCGCCGGGAAAACGCCGGCTGCCAAAATGCCTGCGGTGCCCTTGAGGAGGGATCGACGGGCTACCATCGCATTGAGTGGAAGTTGTTTTTCCGAAGGGGTGTCAGACATGGTGAAAGCTCCTTGTGGCGTGGTGAAGTCTTCTGTTGAAGACGGGTTGAGAAAATCAGGCGAAAAGCAAGTTGAGAATCAGCCGACAAGGCCACCCGCATGCAATGGGTGCGCTGCCTCGGGGGCCCATGACAGTTGTACGGTTTCGCCCAGCGCGTAAGGGCGGGACGCAAAAGTGGCCTCGGGAACCATGACGGATAGTTCGGCAGTGCTTGCTGCGTTCTGCGTGACCCCCGGGTTCTGCAGCCCCACCAGCACATAGGTGCCTTGGTATTCGACGTCCGTGATCGTGGTATCGCGGTTGCGTGTCGCGTCGGAGGGCTCAGAGCCGGCGGTGCGTATCAGAATGCGGTCGGTACGTACCCCGATTTTTCCTTTCGGCGTATCCATGATGTTGTGTCCACCCATGAAACGGGCGACAAACTCGCTCACCGGGCGGTTGTAGATGTCGTGGGGCGAGCCCAGCTGTTCAATCTTTCCATGGTTCATCACCACCATCGTGTCGGCCAGAGCCATCGCCTCTTCCTGGGAGTGGGTCACATGGATGAAGGTGAGTCCCAGTTCTTTTTGCCACCGACGAAGTTCTGCACGCATTTGAATGCGCAAGAACGGGTCCAGCGCAGACAAGGGCTCGTCCAGTAGCAGCACTTTGGGTTGTGTGATCAGAGCCCGCGCCAGCGCCACGCGTTGCTGCTGGCCGCCCGAGAGCTCTGCGGGCTTGCGATCGGTCAAGTGCCCCATGGCGACCCTCTCCAGCAAATCGCCCGCTTGCATGTGGCGCTGCTTCTTCGTTACGCCTTTCATCTTCAGGCTGAAGGCTACGTTGTCCAGCGCGGAGAGGTGTGGGAACAAGGCGAAACTCTGGAACATCATCGCCGTGCCCCGCTCGGCCGCCGGCAGGTTCGTGATGTTCCGGTTTTCCAGCAGGATATCGCCCGCACTCACGGACTCGTGTCCGGCCACCATGCGCAGCGTGGTGCTCTTGCCGCATCCCGATGGGCCCAGCAGGCAGCAGTAGCTACCACTGGCGACGCGCAGATTGATGTTGTCCACGGCAGGTTTGCCAGGGCCATATTGCTTGCTCAGGCCTATGACTTCAATGGCGTTGACGGTTGGGGCTGCGGCATTCATACCTTGGCATACGCAAAGGACGTGCCAGACTTTGTATGCAAGTTAGTGGCAGTGTGTACGCAAAGTGCCCTAGTTCTGTGCCGTGCTGCACCGCATCGGGGCGCGCCGCATAGCTGGGGGCTTAGTCCGGTAGGCCAAGTGCCAGCCCGTCGCTGCGTGGATCATGGGCGCCCGACATCAGGCCGGTTGCCGTATGGATTCCAATGGCGCCCGGGTGGCCCATCAACGGATTTTTGTGGGTGATTGTGCTGAGTTGATGGCCCCGCTTGCTCAGCTCGACGCGTGTTTCCACCGCGATATCGTCTTCTACCTTGAGTGAGTCGCTGGCATCAGAAAACGTCTTGCCCAGCAGGAAGCGGGGTTTGGAGAGGGCTTCCATCGGGTCCATCCCGTAGTCGACGCACCGTGTCAGTACGGCGGCTAGCGTCTGCGGTTGCCCATCCGCCCCTTGTGTGCCGTAGAGAAGATTCACCCTGCCATTCTTTGTGTACATGCCCGGATTGAGTGTGTGAAATGGCCGCTTGCCCGGAGCCAGAACATTCGGGTGCTGGGGGTCCAGGGAGAACGATGCACCGCGGTTGTGCCACAGCAGTCCTGTGTCACCCACCATCACGCCGCTGCCCCAATCGTAGTAGATGGTGGCGAGCATCGAAACGCAATTGCCCGACTGGTCTGCAGCACCCACGTAGACCGTATCGCCCGTCCTGAGTGCGTGCGGCCAAGGTAACGCCCTGTCCATTTGGATGGCGCCAGCTTTGTGGTCGAGGTGCCTGTCGGAAAGCAGCATTCCCGTTGGCACCTCGCCAAAGTCGGGATCTGCGACATAGCGGTTTCGATCCATGAACGCTTGCTTGACTGCTTCCACCAGCAAATGGTAATAATCTGCGCTGCCTTCAGGAATGCTTTGCAAATCAAAGCGCTGCTATATGCCCATGATTTCCAGCGTTGTGACACCTTGCGTTGGCGGTTGATGCGCCAGCAGATGGCCTCCACGGTATGCAACACGGAGTGCTGGTTCCAAACGGGATCGGGTGCCGCCCAAATCGGACAGTGTCAGCGGTGAACCTGCCGCAGCAAAGCCGTGCGCAATGCGCTCTGCGAGCTTGCCTTCATAAAAGTCGCGATGGCCGCGTTCAGCCAGCATTTCGAGCGTATTCGCAAGCGATTCCTGCGTGAGCACATCGCCTTGGTGTGGCATGTGACCATTGACCTGATAGACGCGGTAGACGTCGGCTAGATACGCACGTTCGCCCAAGCGGAAATTCAGCCAGAAGCGCTGCGATTCTGTCACTGGAAATCCATGGCGCGCGAGTTCAATGGCAGGGGCTAACAGTTCTCCCCAGCTCTTCTTGCCCGCAAGCTGTGATTGGCTGATTTCAAATGCCGTGCCCAGGGCATCCACGGTTGCGGCACTGGTCAGTGCCGAGCGCGGTCCACGCACAGGAATGGCATCCCTATACCCCGACGTATTCATAGCCGCCTGTCCGATACCCGAGATCGTTTGCACTTTGCCGCTTGCGTCGGAGATCAGCAGGAATGCATCACCACCGAGCCCGCAGAAATGGGGGTATGTCACGCTCAGGCAGGTCACCGTCGTAATCGCCGCTTCTACCGCGTTGCCTCCTGCGGCCAATACGTTAATGCCTCGTTGGGTTGCCAGCGCGTGGGGGCTGGTGACCATTCCCCTGCTCGACTTGGCGGAGGTTTGTTTCAGCATGCGCCAACTGACTGCGCGTGCTCAGCAATGCGTCCGGGGGTTGTCAGCCAGATTTCACTGCGATCGCGCAGTGTCGCGATATGCGTCAGTGCCCGGCGCAAGTGCCGCAGTCGATACGGTTGACCCACGATGTAGGGGTGGAGTGCAATGCCCATGACCAGCGGCTGCTGCTGCGACTGGTGCAGCATTTCATCGAAGTTGTCGATGATCAGATCTGCGAACGCCGCCCCATCCATCAGTCTTCCAATCACCATGGGAATGTCATTCACTTCTTGTGGGTACGGAACGGACCATAGGGTTTGCCCGCTGCGGGTGTTCAGGCGTGTGGGCTGATCGTCATGGCACCAATTCAAGGTGAACGTGTACCCTTCCTCCGTCAATAGATCGCTGGTGGAGTTGCTCTCGGAGATCCAGGGTGATAGCCAACCAGTGGGCGGCTTGCCGCAAAAATTTTCTATTCGCTGGCGACAGCCGGCCAGTAATTCCCGCTCTTCGCCCTCAGTTAAGCTGGATTGGCGAAAGGAGTTGCTGTGACCGTGGCCAATGAATTCATCGCCACGTTCGACAAGTGCCCGCAGAAGCTCCGGGCAATGTGCAATCAGCGCCGTGTTGATCAGGGCGCCGGTAGGAATGTTCAGTTGGTCAAACAGCTCCAGGCAGCGCCAGGCGCCGACCCGGTTGCCATACTCGCGCCAGCTGTAGTTGAGCACGTCGGGCTGCGGCGAGGCGGGGCCTATGCACGCGCCCAAACCCTCGCCGTAAGCAAAATGTTCCAAGTTGAAGCCCAGGTACACCGCCAAGCGTGCGCCGTTGGGCCAGCGGTAGTCTTTGCGTCCTGTTACCGGGCTGTAGGTGAAACGTCCGCTGTCCGGAATGGGGTCGAATACCGACATCTCACAACTCGCACAACCCGGCGCGCGCGAGAAGCCACTCGGCGCTGTCGTTCCATACATCCATCTGAACAATCTTGCTGTGACGCACGACGTACCGATCCACGTAACGATTTCCTTCAAATGCAGTGCGGTCCAGCCATTCGCCATGCAAAGTTCCGATGTTGTAAACAATGGCCTCTTCATCGTTAGCCCCTTCCACCACATCGGTGCGCTCAAAGCGCTTCTTCACCCAGGCATAACGGCTTGCATTGAATGCGCTGCATTCGGTCGGGTCACGCATTTCACGGCCACCTGTAAAACGGATGCGCAGCTCAGGCGAGGTAAAAGACCGTGCTCCAACCGGGTCAGGAATCATGATGATTCTCAGAAATTCTTCAACAATTTCTTTCGGCCCGAGGGGCTTTTCCAGTGTCATTTCTATTCCTTGTGGCTTATCCAAATAGACGAAGCGCGGACGTCGACTTCATCCAGGTTGTGGTCGGCAATGGATCCGGCCCGGTCAATCACCAAAAAATCTGCAGCCTGCGTCACTGCGATCAATGGATGGTGCCAAGTGCCACGGGCATAGTTCACGCCCTGCCCCGGTTCGGCCAGGAAGCAACAGATGTCATTGGTTTCCAGCGCCTCGGCCGCCGGTGCAACCACTACCAGGAAGGGCATACCTGTCATAGAGACAAATGCCTGGCTTCCCACGGGATGGCGCTCCATGACCTGCAGTTGAAATGGCATGGTTCGAGGCCTCGCCCTGAAAATGCTGACGATGGCGCGGCCACCTTCGTGTGACACATCCAATTTTGCAAGGTCGTGAAAGCGCTCCGCAAAACCACCATTGATAGTGAAGTGGCGGGCGGTCTCGCTGGCCTCTATCACGTCTCCAAAAGCGGAAAACGATTCAGGGCGCAGTGGTTCGACCTGGAGCGTTTTTAGGCAGTTCTTCATCGAGAATCAGCAATCGATATCAAGCAAATCAGGCGACTCTTTGGCATAGCCCTTTGCCGGTTTTCTTCGTTTTGTACGCTTGCTGAATGCCAGTCCCATTGCGAGTGTTTGTACCAGACACATCGCGCTGGTAAGCGACCTGAAACCTTTGAGCTCTGCATCGTTCACCTCCAAAACCACCTCTGCACCTTTGGCGATCGGGCTCAGGATGGAGTTGGTGATGGCTAGCAGCTTGGCGCCTTTGGCAATAATCTGGTCACACACCAATACTGTAGCCGCAGCGTAGGGCGGGAAACTGATCGCAATCAAAAGGTCCTGTTCATTGGCGATGCTGGCCTGCTCAGCAATTGCGCCTCCCAGTCCGCTAATTTGTACGGCCGGCTGCCCGACACGGTTCAGTGCGTAGGCCAGGTAGGCTGCGACCGCATACGAGCGCCTGAGTCCGACTACATGGACAATCCTCGCCTTCTGAATCAGGGCGATGGCTTCCTTCAATGGCAAGGTCGAAGCATCCGCCTGCAAGTGCTCCAGCGAAACGATGTTGGCTTGGCTGAATGCCTGCAATATGTCAATCGGATTGTCAGGGTGGTTCAACGTTTGCTCGCCACCGAAATGCCGGATACGCTCCCGGTAAGTCGGCTTCACGGCGCGTTGCAGTGGCTCACGGAATAGCCGCTGCAGTTCAGAATAGCCGTCAAAACCCAGCGCTTTAGCCAAACGAATGAATGCTGCCGGGGCAATGCCCGCGCGCAGTGCGACCGTAGCAACGGGACTCAATGCTACGTCATTCGGATGTTCCAGGGCATATCGCGCCGCATCGCGCAAACGGGGGGTTAGACGTTCGCTCTCCTGATTAATGAACGAACGAAGGCCTTCCAGTGTGGTGGGTTTGGCGTTATTCATCGGAAGCTTTCAAAACGCACGCACCTGGCCTCGGGGAACAAAGCGTCCCATACCTTCACGACCATGCCAGTTCTGGCCGTCAACGATCAGGGTGCCGCGCAAAAACACCTTCTCTACGCGGCCCTGCAAAGTGCGCCCCTCCAACAGCGTGTGGTCGCAGTTGCTGTGCAAATGCTTGGCATGGATCGTTTGAGTAACCGCCGGATTAAAAAGCACGATATCGGCGTCACTTCCCACCGCGACGGTCCCCTTTTTCGGGAATAGGCCGAACAGCTTGGCGGGCGTCGTGGAAGTCAGCTCGACAAACCGGTTGAGCGAGAGCCTGCCCTGCATCACGCCGATATCAAAAAGACTCACCAAGCGCGTCTCAATTCCGGGCGCGCCATTGGGAATCATGGAAAAGTCGTCTTTTCCTCGCATCTTCTGCAGGCGGTAACCCAAGTGCCCTTCTTTCATGCAGAACGGGCAATGGTCCGTCGCAATCACTTGCAGATCGTCATACCGCAATGCCCGCCAGAGATGCTTTTGATCATGGGGAGTGCGCAGAGGCGGTGTCATCACGTATTTTGCAATTTCAAAGTCATCCGACGCATAAACCGAATCGTCAAATAGCAAGTAGTGTGGGCAGGTCTCCGCAAATACTGGAATGCCTTCAGCGCGCGCGGTCACGATGTGCTTGAGTGCCTCGTTGCTGGATACGTGAACAAAATAAATAGGCGCTTGCGCCAACTCCGCCAGACGAATGCCACGGTGCGTGGCTTCGCCTTCCAGGATGGCTGGCCGCGTCATGGCGTGGTAACGCGGTGATGTGTGTCCGGCTTCCAGTGCCTCCTTGATCAGCAGGTCAATCACGGTACCGTTTTCCGCGTGCAGAGCGACCATGCCGCCATCGGCACCAACCTGCCGCAACATCCTGAAAATGGCGGCATCGTCGGCCATCATGACGCCAGGGTAGGCCATGAACATTTTGAAGCTGGTCACGCCCTCATGGTGCATGGCAAATCGCACGTCTCTGAGTACTTGATCGTCCACCCGGGTCACGATCACATGCAAACTGTAATCCACCGCCACCTGGGATTCGGCGCTGCGTTGCGCCCTGGCGATGGCGCCCAAGGGCGAGTCGGTTTCGGTTTGCAGCGCGAAATCAACAATGGTCGTCGTACCGCCAAATGCTGCTGCACGCGTGCCGCTTGCAAAGGTGTCGCAGGTGATGGTTGGGCCGATCACGTTCTCGAGGTGGACATGGGTGTCCACACCGCCTGGCAGCACATAGAGTCCGGTGGCGTCGACCACGGTGACATCGGGCCCCACTTCCATGCTTTGCCCAATCGTGTGGATGATGCCATCCTGCATCAGCACATCCGCGACGTAGTCGTCGCTTGCGGTAATGATCCGGCCGTTGCGTATCAGTGTTGCCATCACCCGATGGCCTCATCCAGGTGGCGGATCAGGCGTTCGATTTCCTCGGCCGAGTTGTAATGGGCAATCGACACCCGCACCACACCACCCTGCGTATGCAAGCCCAGACTTTCGATCAGGCGCTTGGCATAAAAATCACCAAAACGAATGCCGATCTGAAAGCGGTCCACGTGACGGACGATGGATTCGGGGGATCGCCCCTTCACGACAAAACTGATGGTGGGCACCCGACGGCTTTGGGCAACGGAAGCACAGCCAATCACTTTTACTGACTGCTTGCTGGCAAGGAACGCCAGCAGACGCGCTGCGAGGAGGTCCTCATGGGATTCAAAGGCAGAAAACGCGGCCTGCATTTTTTCGCGTGGGGTGCCGAAGGACCCCAGGCGACTGCCCGTGTCGGCCAGGTAGTCGCAAATACCGATGCAGCCATAGGACAGCTCGTAGTTCACATTGCCCGGTTGAAGCTTGTAGGGAATGGTGTCCCTGCTGATGAAGTAATGGTTAAGGCTTGCCAGGCTTAGAAGCAGTTCACGGTGACCCCACAGCACCGCATAATGCGGGCCAAAAACTTTGTAAAAACTGAATACGTAAAGGTCGGCTCCGCTGGCCTGCACGTCCACCAGTCGGTGCGGTGCATAGGCAACAGCGTCTACGCAAAGCCGCGCACCGACGGCATGCGCCAGCTGGGCCACCTCGCTGACAGGGTTCACTGTGCCCAGGATGTTGGAGGCATGGGTCATCGCAACCCACTTCACTTTGGAAGACAGAAGCGCTTGCAGATCCGGCAAATCCAGTTCCAGTGTCTGCGGGTTCACATTCCAGAATCGAACAACGGCACCTGCACTTTGAAGCCTCAGCCAGCAACCGATATTGGCCTCATGGTCCGTGTTCGTAACGATGATTTCGTCACCTGGTTGAATGCTCGGCAGTATGGCGTTGGTGACTTGGAACATCAGCGCCGTGGTGGCGCCACCCATTACCACTTCATCGTCGAACGGTGCGTTGATAAGTTCCGCCACCGCCCTGCGGGCTGCCAGCACTTTGGAGCCTGCATCCTGCGAGTGCGGATAGCTGGCACCCAGCTGAACGCTGCTGGTAAGGAGGTAGTCCCGGATGCGGTCGGCAACCCGACGCAAAACCAGTGAGCCGCCCGCGTTATCAAGGTATGCAAAGCCACTCGTCAGCGCCGGGAACTCCGCCCGGACGTGGTCGATGTTGAGGTTCAGTGTGGGTTCTGGCATAGGGTTCAATGTTGAAGGACGGCCTTCAGGAAGGCCTGGGTACGCGCCTCTTTGGGCGCATTGAAGAAGAGTTCCGGGACACCCTGTTCGACGACACGTCCCGCTTCCATAAAGACGACCCGGTTGGCAACCCGCCGGGCGAATCCCATCTCGTGGGTCACGATCACCATGGTCACGCCGGTTTTTGCCAGGCTCTGCATGACTTCAAGCACCTCGCCGACCATCTCGGGATCCAGCGCCGACGTCGGTTCGTCAAACAGCAGGACCTTGGGTTGCATGGCCAGCGCCCGGGCAATGGCAACACGTTGTTGCTGTCCCCCCGACAATTGCGCCGGGTATTTGTGGGCATGCGCGGCAAGGCCGACTTTTTCCAGAAGTTCCAGGGCCAGACGCTCCGCTTCTGCTCTGTGCGCGCCACGCACACGCAGTGGCCCCAGTGCGACGTTGTTCATGGCGGTCAAATGCGGAAAGAGGTTGAAGCTCTGGAACACCATTCCCACTTCCGCGCGGACTTTGCTGAGGTCCGCGCCGCGTTGCACCTTGTTACCGTCCACCCGGATCGTGCCGCCCTGGTATTCCTCAAGGAGATTGATGCAGCGGATCAGGGTGGATTTTCCGGAGCCCGAGGGCCCCACCACCACCACGACTTCGCCGGATTGAACTTCCAGATCGATGTCGTGCAACACCTCGACGACTCCGTAGGATTTTCGGAGTTTTTCTATTTGAATCAGGGCGGACATCGGCGACATGTTCAATGGGTATTTCTACGATGGTTCGACTCGAAATAGCTGACCAGACGAACCAGCGGAAGGAGAATGAGGAGGTATAAAAAAGCGGCTCCAATCAAGGGCGTGGGATTGGCCGCCAACGCCTGGGCCTGTGTTGCCTGCTTCAATAGGTCGGGCATGGCCACTACCGATGCAAGGGCGGTATCTTTGAGAACATTGATGCAATTGCTGGTGAGTGGGGGCGTCACAATGCGGAAAGCCTGGGGCAAGACAACATAGCGCATGCTGCGAATAAAGCTCAAGCCAATGGCGTCTGCTGCTTCAAACTGCCCTTTGGGAACTGCCTCAATGCCGGCCCGGAAAATTTCGGCCGTATAGGCACACGAGACCATGGTGATCGCCACCGCAGCCGATACAAATGAGGACATCCGGATGCCGACGAATGGCAAGGCGTAGTAGACCAAAACCAGCAAGACCAGGAGTGGGATTGATCGCAATACATCAATGTAAATGCGCGCCACGGTCTGTAGGGGTGTTGGACCATAAAGCCGTGCAAGCGCCGTTAAAAGCCCCGTCACCATGCCCGCAACGATGCTGACCGTACCCAGCAGGATGGTGATCCAAAGGCCCTCCAGCAAAGCCGGCAGCGCACCCACAAAGACGGACCAGTTAAAAAAAGTTTCAATCAAACTCATACATGCTTGCGGGTGGGTTTACACGATTGAGCGACTGGAGCGGCCCGGCTTGTGTTTGCAGAAATCGGCGATTAGAGTTTGGGTACATCCATCACCTTGACACTGGATGACGAATCAGGCGGGGTGGTTCCAAACCATTTCTTGTGGGTCGCGGACACGAAACCTTCCTTCTTCAGTGAAGTAAGGATGTCGTTTATCTTGGCTGCGTCGGCGAAGTTCTTGGCGAACATGAACGAGTAGCGCTCGTTTGTTGGAATACGCGCAACGATCTTGTACTGGGGCTTGTCCTTGATGTAGTACTCCACCGCCGGAATGTCGCTGATGTAGCCATCGATGCGACCCGCTGCCAGATCCAGCATGGCGGGTGCGAGACCCTCGTAGCGGGAGATTTTTGCGATCTTCAATTTCGCAGTGTTTTCAGTGGCGAAAATGTCGCCTGTGGACGCAGTGTCTACGCCAACTGTCTTACCGCTCAAATCCTCCAGCTTGTCAATCTTCGTTGTCTTCAAAACGGAGAGCGACTGGTCGCTGTCGTAGTAAGGCTGCGCGAACGACAGCGATTCCAGGCGCTTGGGTGTAATGGTGATGGACGAGATGGCAATTTGAATCCGACCGGATTGAACCGCGGGAAACAGGCCGTTGAAGGGAATGTTTTCAATTTGAATGGTCTTCCCGGCGCGTTTGGCCACTTCGGTGGCCAGGTCAATTTCGAAGCCGACAAACTTGCCGGATGCATCTTGAAACTCCCAGGGGACATTGCCAATGTTGGCACCCACGACCCAGTCTGCAGCGGTGGCACTGCCGGCGGCGGACATTGCGGCCACCATGCTCATCACAAGGCGTCCTGCTATTCGATTGAATTTCATAGTGCGTTACTCCAAATATTCAGTTGTGTGAAAAGTGTCTGCGGTGACACCGATGACGCGATCCACCAGCCGCTTCGCATGCAATTAACGCGAATATCCAATGGATGCAAAACGATACCGTAATGAATCGTTTAAATCAAGAAATATTTTTATGAAATATTTGCGTCAATATGGTGCGCAATGTTGCACCGCACAAAAACGATGCGCGATATGCACCAATACATAACGTGGGGCCTCCTGAAGCTGCCCGCGCCCTTGCGCGCGAAGGTAAAACGCTTCAGCGAAAACAGCGTATTTGTTTGCGCTTTTGAAGCCTAACCCAGCTCGCAGCGGTAGAGCGCCTGGCACAGCGCCAGCGCGCGCGGGGAGCGTATGCGCCAGTCGCAGCGATTCATGG
>Ga0105047_10006792_pt1 | contig 19359 bp, 25 predicted proteins | sample MAT04_FD_78384 | JGI IMG/M metagenome (GOLD analysis project Ga0105047, IMG submission 78384) | Freshwater microbial communities from Lake Fryxell liftoff mats and glacier meltwater in Antarctica - MAT-04 (megahit assembly) | ecosystem: Environmental > Aquatic > Freshwater > Ice > Liftoff... | reverse complement strand
TCCGGAAAGTGTGCCGTTGTATTTTTGTTCCGTGGCTTCGGTCGAGGAGATTTGGCTGCGTTCTCATCAGGCTCGTCACGAAACAAGGCTGCTGCGATGTCTTCGGCCGTTCGCACGTTTGGCTCGACTGAGTAGACGCTCGTGACGGTCGCCATCCGCCTGTTGCCAGGATTCTTTTTGGCCGTTTCGAAGGCCGCAACCTTCTCACTGTCGTCCTTCACCAAAGGAACGCCTTTGCAATCGGCACTGGCGACCAACAGCTTCGCTTCGCTGCCGGCTTCTGGCATCGGCAATTCGTCCAGGAATTCGCCAGCACTGCGGCCCATGTTTCCGTTGACTCGCTCAGCCGTATCAACGCTAAAGTCGCTGCCGAAAATCTTACCGAGATTCTTCATCGCCTGGTCGTAGGCTTGATCAACCCCTCTTGTTTACTCCCGGTAAACCAGAGTGAGACGGAGAAAAGAAACGAAGCCCCAGCAGCAACGACATAGCCCAGTTTGGCCAATTTACGCTTGTTCATTAGCAGCCCCTCGACTTGGACAGACTAAACTCACCAGTGACAAATTCGTTCACGACGGGCATCTTCGCCATCGCGCGACGAAGGCAGTACGTTAACTCAGGTTCGCCATCATTCCATGATTTGCTTGTCATCGTGCTGAACGCCGCGACGCGTCAGTTGCCAAGACAATCCCGAAACATTCTTCAACAAGGTTTCGCGTGTTCGTGCCACCACGTCTGGAAGTGAACCATTTGAACGATTTGATCGAATTTGAATGCCGCACTTGGCCAAGCGATAACGCACGGCTGTGACAGAGCGACCGGAAGATCTCAGCGATGTGGACAGGCCATATCGACAAAAATGACTGATACGTTAATAAAAACAACAGTGCAGGCTTCCATGAGTGGTGCAGCTTCAGCTCTTTTTCATAAAGTCGAGTTAAGCGTCACGGTTGGCCTGCGGTCTGATGCGAAGGATGATCGTTATGCACGTTTACGTGTGCAGATTTTAAGAGAAGCGAGCTTAGAGATGAATGTGATGCAAAATTTAAGTGACAAAGACATTGTGGACACCGCCGTCGCGGCTGGCTCGTTTAAGACCCTCGTAGCCGCCGTGAAGGCTGCCGACTTAGTGGAAACCTTGAAAGGGAAAGGTCCGTTCACAGTATATGCTCCTACCGACGAAGCATTTGCGAAACTGCCGAAGGGGACTGTCGAGTCTTTGCTGAAGCCGGAGAACAAGGCAAAGCTTCAGGCAATTCTGACCTATCACGTTATATCCGGCAAGGTGATGGCGGCTGACGTTGTGAAAGTGACGGGGGCTGTTTCAGTCCAAGGCCAGCAGATCGCCGTCGTGGTCAAGGATGGTAAGGTTAAAGTCGACGGAGCAAACGTAGTTAAAACGGACATCTCTTGCTCCAATGGGGTGATCCATGTGATCGACAGCGTGATCCTGCCGTAACTGAAAGAAAGATGACGTTAGGTTCGGGGGGCGGTGGCCATCCAGTCGCAGTTCCCCTTTTTTATGTCCTGAACTCTGTGAAATGGAAGAAGTTACTAATGTCAGTTGCATTCAACGAGACTCTGAACGATCAGTCATCAGCTGAAGATTGCTGTGTCCGATCTCATAATTCCCAACCTGTCCGACGTACAATGCTGACCGAGCCTGCCGTCGACTTAGCGGCCATCAAAGCTGCCGTTCGTACGATTCTGCGGGCGGTCGGCGAAGACCCGGACCGTGACGGATTATTGGAGACACCACGCCGTGTGGCCAAGATGTATGCCGAGATGTTTTCTGGTCTGCAGCAGGATCCGGGCCGTCACCTCGAAGTGACATTTGAAGAGACATACGACGAAATCGTGCTCGTGCGCGACATTCCCTTCACCAGCATGTGCGAGCATCATTTGCTGCCGTTCCGTGGTGTTGCTCATGTCGCCTACATTCCGAACGGCCGAGTTACGGGGCTCAGTAAACTGGCCAGGGTGGTTGAAGAAGTGTCCCGCCGCCCGCAGGTGCAGGAACGGATGACGCAGACTGTGGCAGATCTGATTGAAGATCGGCTGGGAAGTCGCGCAGTGGGAGTGATCATCAAGGCCGAACATTCCTGCATGTCGATCCGCGGGATCCGCAAGACTGGAAGTTTGACCGTGACCAGTACGATGCGTGGCGCGTTTCGCAGCGATCCGGCGAGTCGAGCAGAACTGATGTCGCTGATCAACATGCCGAGCTGAGGCTCGACAGCATCCCGTCAAAGGCTGCCTGGCGACAGCCCTGTCAAACAACCGAGATCTTGCTCATACGAATTAAGGATTTCTGAATGATCATCCAAAAGCAGTACAAGTTTTACGCCGCACACCGAAACGAGACACTGCAGGATAAGTGCAGAAATCTTCATGGTCATCGCTATGGTCTGCGGTGTCATTTCGAGGTGGAGCGTGACGGAGACATCAGCACTCTCTTCGGAGACTTCGACGCCCGGATCGAACCGTGGCTCAAGGAGTTTTACGATCACGGGATGTTGATAAACGTCCACGATTCACTTTATGAAACTCTGCAGCAACATATGGCCCGCACCGGTGAAACACTTCGACTCAAGGTGATGGACGGTCCGACAAGCGTGGAGAATCTCTGTCACTTGTTGTTCAGCGAGATTACTCAGATGGGATTTCGCCTTGCCCTGCTGGAGGTTCAGGAAACTGACACTTCAATCATTTCCTACACGCGTAAAGACTGGATTGGCGACAACCGGGACTTCGCCCGTCGCAACTCGCATCCCGTGGCGGAACTCGTCCCGTTTTGACGAGTCTAATGCAACTTGATCTTTGCTGGAATTCTCCTGCGATATCTTGCCAACCCGCTATTCAGTCAACATTTTCAGTTCGAATAGGCTGCGTAAATGTTGGCGATCATCATTCACAGCTTCACAAAGTCGAGCCATGCCGATCTATCCAAACAGTCAAGTGCCACAAGTTCAGGGAATGCAGTCGCCCCCGTGGATGAGGAAGATTTTACTGGCGGCGGCAGTTTATAATATTGCATGGGGAACGTTCGCGATCCTGAGCCCCCTGACGCTGTTTCGCTGGTGCGGATTTGATCCGCTGCCGATTTATCCGGAGCTGTGGCAGTGCATTGGGATGATTGTCGGTGTCTACGGGGTGGGTTATGCTATCGCGGCCAGCGATCCTTTCCGACACTGGCCGATTGTGCTTGTGGGGCTGCTGGGTAAAATCTTCGGCCCTGTGGGATTTGTCGGCGCAGTCACATCGGGACGTTTCCCGATCGCGATGGGATGGACGATTGTGACGAACGATCTGATCTGGTGGATCCCATTCGGATTCATTCTCTGGAGCGCAGTCCGATCAAATCGAGTGGCTCTTCAAACATAGACCCAAGCAGCAGTGAGCGAATAATCGCCCCGACCACAAGCACGATGAGTATCAGCAATGAAACTGATTCTGCTCACTCAAGTCTTTTCCACACTATTTATGGTCGGACTCATCTGGTTTGTGCAGATTGTGCATTATCCGCTGTACGAGAATGTGGGTCGCGAGCGATTTCCGGAATATGAAGCACTCCACAATCGATTGACAACTTGGGTTGTCGGCCCAGCCATGCTGATCGAAATGGCGACCGCAGTGGCTCTGTTGGGGTCCGCTGCAAGCGGTACATCGTCTCTCGCTTGGCTGGGGCTGGGACTTCTCATACTCATCTGGATTTCGACAGCCGTGCTGTCGGTTCCTGCACATGATGACCTGACAGCCGGATTTTCTGCCGACGCCTATCACAAACTCGTTTCGACCAACTGGATTCGCACTGTGGCATGGTCGATGCGGGGCGTAATTCTGATGATCATCACTTATCGCTGTCTCGGCGCAGAATGAATCTCTGTAATGCGTAATCTGAATCTGGTTCTGGGCGATCAGCTTGATCATTCTTCGGCCGCTTTTGATGGCTTCGATTCCGCATCCGATGTCGTCTGGATGGCGGAAGCCGAAGAAGAGACGACTCATGTGTGGTGCCACAAACTTCGAATCTCCCTGTTTCTGTCCGCCATGCGGCACTTTCGAGACGAACTGACGAAGTCAAAACACACGGTCGAGTATCACGAATTTCACCTGCAACCGTCGAAAGATCGCGGGAAGTCATTTGGCGATGTCCTGCGGCTTGACGTCAAACGCCTGAAACCCGAACGACTGGTCGTGGTTGAACCCGGTGACTGGCGTGTGCGACAGCAGCTTCAGACTGTGGCAGATGAACTCGGCCTTGAACTTCTTGTTCGACCGGATCGCCACTTCTACTGTTCGATCGAAGAGTTTGAAAAGTATGCGGAAGGCCGCAAAAGCCTGTTGCTGGAGTTTTTCTACCGCGAGATGCGAAAGAAACACGATGTCCTGATGGACAACAACCAGCCGGAAGGCGGTCAGTGGAATTTCGACCATGACAACCGTCAAAGTTTCGGAAAAAACGGACCCGGTGAACTGCCTCAACCCAAAACGTTTCGGCCCGATGCGACCACTCAGGAAGTCATCCAACTTGTGGAGGCTCGATTTCCAGATCATCCCGGCAGTCTTGAACATTTCCAACTGCCTGTGACACGGCAGCAGGCGAAAGCTTTTTTGAAGAACTTTATCGACAACGTTCTTCCGCACTTCGGGTTGTGGGAAGACGCGATGTGGACTGATGAAGCGTTTCTGTATCACTCGCGATTGTCTGCTCCGCTCAATGTGAAACTCTTGAATCCTCGAGAATGCGTGGATGCGGCCGTCGAGGCCTACCGAAGAGGCAAGGCTCCCCTCAACAGCGTCGAAGGTTTTGTGCGGCAGATTCTGGGCTGGCGCGAATTCATTCGCGGCGTCTACTGGCTGAAGATGCCTGAATACATCGAACTGAATCATTTCGATCATCATCTGGAACTGCCATCATTCTTCTGGGACGGTAAAACAGAGATGAATTGCGTGAGACAATCCATGCAGCATGTGATCAATCATGGTTATTCGCACCACATTCAACGTCTGATGGTGCTGGGGAATTTCGCACAGTTGTGGGGTGCTCATCCGCGTCTGTTCCACGAGTGGCACATGGCAATGTATTTGGATGCGATCGACTGGGTGTCACTTCCGAATACGCTCGGCATGAGCCAGTACGGCGACGGCGGCATCGTGGGCACAAAGCCATACTGTTCCAGCGGAAATTACATTAATAAGATGAGTAACTTCTGCTCAAGCTGTCGCTTCGATTACAAAAAGCGAGTTGGCGACGACGCCTGCCCATTCACGACCCTGTACTGGGAATTTATGGACCGGCATTTTGATCTTCTGAAAGACAATCAGCGAATGAAGTTCCCGATCAGCAACGTGGCGAAGATGCGCGAGAAGCCGCAAGAAATGGCTGACATTCGCGCACGAGCCGACCAATTACGCAGCGATTGGGGTTAGTTGGGCCCAGCCGCCTTCGTCGCACGCGGATTCAACAGATTCGATGCGTGAACGGGGGGACACCAAAAATCTATGAACACGATGCTGAAGTTGGTACATGAAAATGATTAATAAAAACACACTGAAATTTTTGAGCGATTTAAAGTCAAATAACTCGAGAGAGTGGCTGGAAGAAAACAAAACTCGCTATGTTTCGGCGAAAAGCAATCTTCAAGATCTTGCTGAGAATTTGATTGACGAGATTGCGCAATTCGATTTTCATATTGCCCGTGCTGATTTAGTTGCATCGAAGTGTCTTACGAGAATTAACCGCGATTTGAGATTTGCAAAAGACCGCACGCCATATAAAACGGACTTCTATATTGTTCTCAATAAGGACGGAAAAAACAGCGTTTCGGCGTTTTATTATCTGCACATCGAGCCAAAAAACTGTTTCGTTGGTGGCGGTGTTTATAATCCGTTGCCACAACAGTTAACCGACATTCGGCGTGAAATTGAAAGTTCGTTTGATGAGTGGCAGAAAATAATAAGCGCCGATAGTTTCGTGCAAACGTTTCCGAGCGGAATCAATGATTCGGGGAGGCTAAAAAAAGTTCCGAGACTTTTTGATTCCGAAAGTCCGGCGGCAGAGTTTCTAAAAATGAAGGGCTTTTACACTATGCAAGCTATTTCAGATAAAGAAATTACTTTGCCCGCGACCTTTGATAAGGTAATCGGGGGTTTTAAAACCGCCAAGCCTTTGGTCGATTTCTTGAACAGGGCGATTCACGACGATAAATAGAGAATTCACAGTAATCAAAATTCACGCATAGGGCAAAGCAAATGTGATTCGCTTCGAAGATGCGGAGGGGCAAATGATTCTGCAGATTCGTCCGATTTTTGGAACACAAATTCCGCTAGAAAATGGACGCCAAGCTAACGAATCAATAAGGCGGAAACGGAACGATCGCGATCATTTTTGGAGAATCGTACAGGCTATGAACAAACAAAAACTAGGAAAAATAATCATCAGTTTCGTGCTGATTGTCGGGGCAATTGTCTCGGTGGCGGTTGATTGGAACGACACGCATCTTTTCAATCCAGACTGGCATCCGCATGCCCGATTTCACGACGCGCTGATGCTGGCTCTGCTGTGCGGCGTGTCGGCGATCGGCCTATGGCAACTGTGGCGTAAATCCGCCGAACCAGAATTGGCGATAAAGATCGCCGCTTTGATTATCGTTGCGTTCTGGCTGCCGTTCTTCTGGATTACCTGGCTGGTTCCCGGCACGAGTCTTTTGGCGACCGAAGGCGTGAGCGAATTGGTTTTGCACCTCGGTGGGCTAAATATTTATCCGAACGTCATCATCGCCGGAGTCCTTTTGACGCTGACGGCGACTGGTTATTTTTTGACGCGCCTGCGGGCCAAAGACGAAGAATGACTCTATTGCACACGGGCGGCGCGGATGCCGGATTGACCGCCGGACTTTTGCATCCGGTTTTCGGACTTGATCATCTACTTGCGATGGTTTCCGTTGGTGTGGTCAGTTCGCAACTTGGTGGCAAAGACATTTGGCGCGTGCCTTTGGTTTTTGTCGCGGCGATGGCGACGGGCGGAGTTTGGGGCATTCGTGGATTTCTGCTGCCGTTCAGCGAATACGGAATCGCTGTTTCGCTCGTTTTCCTGGGCGTTTGCGTGGCGATGGCGAAAAGCAAAACGTCACCCGCTTTGATTTCCATTTTCGTAGCGGTGTTCGGAGTGTTTCACGGATACGCCCACGGAGTTGAAACGCCGCGCTCGGTCAGTCCAGCGCTTTATGCTCTCGGCTTTTTAATCAGCACGGCAACCCTGCATATTTTCGGGGTAGTCATCGGCGAACTCAGCGCAATGAAAAAGTTTTCATCAACAGCCTTGCGCGTCGCGGGAATTCTTATCGCTTTAGCGGGCGTTTATTTTTTGGTTAAACAACAACTCCCGGTGGCATCCACGGCCTGCGAGAATACCAGTTGGTCGATTGCCTCCAAAGACCAGGCCGCGAGTTATCGACAGAAGATGATGGCAATGGATTCACCTACTTGAAGATCGAGCCACTGAACGCAACGATGCTGGTCTATGAAACCGGGGAATCCGATCCCACGCAATCGGTCACGCTCAATTGACACTCGATTCTGATTGAAACAGGGGCCTTCACTCAGAATCCCAAGACAGTCAATACTTGAAACAACACGATGGACGTGGCGGCAGTGGGTGATTATCATTGGTCACTACTAATTTAGGAGATGCTAATTATGGACACCGCACGCCTTTTCCAATCGGGTCGCAGCCAAGCGGTTCGGCTGCCCAAGGAGTATCGGTTTGCTGGCACAGAGGTGGTGGTGAAGCACTTTGGCAACGGGGTGCTCTTGCTGCCGGTAGATGACCCCTGGCAAACACTGGAGGCCGGGCTGGCCGCCTTCGAGCCGGGCTTTGTATTGACGCGCGAGGAGCCTGACGCGCGAGGAGCCTGACGAGCAGGTTCGTGCCGAGATAACGCCATGATTCTGCTCGACACGAACATCTGCATTTACATCATCAACGCCAAACCCCCTGGCGCGCTTTAAGCAATACCGGATGGGCGACATCGGGCTGTGTAGCGTGGTGGCCGCAGAGCTGGCATTTGGTGTGGCCAAAAGTGGCCCACCGCGCAACCGCCAAGCGCTCGAAATGTTTCTGGCACCCCTGAGCATTTTGCCCTTCGATGCCGCAGCCGTCTGGATCTATGGCGATTTGCGCGATGACCTGGAGCGCCGTGGTACGCCTATCGGGTCGCTCGACACCATGATCGCCGCCCACGCGCTAAGCCTGCAGGTCCTGCTGGTCACCAACAACACCCGCGAGTTTGCCAAGGTGCCCGGCTTGCAACTGGACAACTGGGTCGCCGCCACTTGAGTTCTGCACAAAATCGGCCTCTTGTAGACATTTATCTCCACGAGTGGCACATGGCAATGTATCTGGATGCGATCGACTGCGTGTCACTTCCGAATACGCTGGGCATGAGCCAGTACGGCGACGGCGGCATCGTGGGCTCAAAGCCGTACTGTTCCAGCGGAAATTACATTAACAAGATGAAGTAACTTCTGCTCAGGCTGTCGCTTCGATTACAAGAAGTGAGTTGGCGACGACGCCTGCCCATCCACGACCCTCTACTGGGAATTTATGGACCGGCATTTTGATCTTCTGAAAGACAATCAGCAAATGAAGTTCCCGATGAGCAACGTGGCGAAGATGCGAGAGAAGCCTCAGGAAATGGGTGACATTCGCACACGAGCTGGCCAATTACGCAGCGACCGGGGTGGCTCGCCACAGTCGCGTTGATCGTGAAAGATCAGGCGGAAAAATCGCGTGAAGGGCGACACGCAACTTCAATCCGCGAGAAAGTTGTTTGAACGAACATTTTTTGCAGGAGAAACAAACGCAGAGCGGAACCGATTTCTCCATTCCTGCCAAAAACGGTTCCTAATATTTTCTTGTGTTTCACGCGGCCTTATGCGCCCGGTGACGGCACTCCGTCCTGCCATCTCTCCGAAGCCACTGCAGCGTCTTGCCGGCCAAGTTCCATCGCCCTTCACGCCTCAGCCGACCCAGGCACATCGTCTCCACCTCCGCTCGTGGCCGCGCATTTTCATGTTTTGAAATCGTTTTTTGGCGAAGCGGTCTACCATCTCAGTAGTTCAGCGCACATGTGAAGCTTTTTCACAGGTCATTTCGATCTCCAGTAAAACGTTGGGTGCTGAATCTGCAAAGGATATTTTCATGGCTGATATTGTAGATACCGCAGTCGGTGCGGGTTCATTCAAAACGCTTGTTGCCGCCGTAACTGCAGCGGGGCTCGTTGAAACTCTCAAGGGTGCGGGGCCATTCACAGTTTTGGCACCGGCCGACACTGCCTTCGCAAAACTCCCCGCCGGTACGGTCGAGTCGCTGGTGAAGCCCGAAGCCAAAGCCACCCTCACCGGAATCCTCACCTATCATGTTATTGCGGGCAAGCACCTTGCTGCCGACGTTATGAAGATGAAGTCGGCAGCCACCGTCAACGGCCAGTCGGTCGACATCAAGGTCGCTGATGGCAAGGTCCACGTTGGTGGTGCGACCGTCGTGACTGCAGACATCGTCTGCGATAACGGTGTCATACACGTTATCGACACCGTCCTGATGCCGAAGTAATTTCGCTCAGACCTTGAGCCCACAAAGCAATCGCCGCCGGCCACACTCTGGTCGGCGGCGCCTGCATGTGTGGAGGTGCCCGACTCGCGACTTTACGCATACAGATGGTCGTGTCCCTTGCGACTTTGACTTCAACCTTGTCGTTGTCAGGCTGTATCGTGATCTTGAATTGCGGTTCGTCCACAGCATTTGTGCAACCGGTGCTCAACACGCTGACCATCACACCCACAGTTACCAGACATTCCGACATCGCGATCATTGCGTTGAGATCTTTCTGAAAGTCAGATTGATTCTTTCGCCGACATTCTGCTTCGTCTTTGGTACTTCGTGTTGCCAGAATTGCTGCATTGTTCCGGCCATGATGATTAGAGTGCCATTGCCAGCCAAAAATGTCTGCGTCTCTCTGGTGACGTTGTACCTTATTCGAAACTTTCGAGTGGCTCCCAGAGACAGCGAGCCAATCACATTGCCCAGTTCTGGTTCATCGTCAGCGTGCCAGCCCATGCTGTCCGATCCTGAGCGATACCTGTTCAGCAAGCAGTAATTGTACTCACCCTGAACCGCTTCGATCTTCGTCTTGATCTCCAGCAAAGTTGTGGTCCACGGAAGAGCAGCATAATCTACGCCCGAATATCGATAAGTGACGCCAGCATCGCCGTATGAAGCTATCAATCGGGGCTGCATGTAACCGAAGGTCCCCGGTTTCTGCTCCCACGGGCAGTGATCTCGCAACTCAAGTAAGTAGCGATCAGCAATGTTGGACGGCAGAAAAGCAGTGTCGTAGAGAAGTAACCCTCCGTCCTTGATTTCGATTATATCCATTGATCGCTTCGTCCCTATTCCGTCAACGACTCCCTGGAACCGAAAATCGTCAGGTTCATCCCGATCTGGAAGCTTACTGATTTTTCGCCTATCTTGATATTGCCCTTGCCACTCAGATACCAACCCAATGCCCCGGTTGAAAACGTTTTGACTTCAGCAGTCCTTGGGATGCCGTTGATAACGACTTCAACTGACTTGGCATGAGAAATCACACGCCTCAGACTTGCATTTCTAAGTCGAAGTCCGCCGCTCCGACGGTGACGATTCCTAAATGACCGTCAACGGTTACCAGGTCGCCGTTCTGCAGGATCTCCGCCGCGTCACGGACACCGTTGACGCAGGGAATCCCAAGCTCGCGCGCAATAATGGCGCCGTGAATGAGCATTCCTCCTCGTCGTTCGACGATACCACCGGCAAGCGGGACGAGGTGGGTCATCGTCGGTTGAATCGCATCGCAGACGAGAATTTCGCCCTTTCGAAACTTGCCTAAGTCGTCGCGCCCGGAGACGCGGCGAACCACACCGGTCGCGAGGCCCGGTGAAGCTGGCTGTCCAATCAATTGCCGAGGTGTCTGGCCCGGCGGCTTCACAGAGAACTTCGGTATTTCAGACTTCATGCTGTCCTCGACCGTGATTAAATCAGTCGACGGCTCGCGAAGCCCGCAAACGAGCCGCGCGAGATATGAGTCGTTAATATGACCGTCGCCGGTCAGTTTCCCCAATTCTCGAAGGCGCTTGGCAGCCACGTCCAGAGCACGCAGATACTGGCTGTCCAGGCGGGCAACAAGCAGATTATCGTCGTCGCGAAGCCGCCAACTCACGCGCCCAGTTTCAATCACATCCATCGCTTCGGCGCGTCGCTCAGCGCCGACGGCCGCGAGCAGCTTCTCCTCCAATTCTGCAGAAGAATTGCTCAGCGAACCGCGATGGTCTGCGGATGGATTCGGGTGCTGGGACAGCTCGACAAGGTTGCTTAACAGAGGTCCGGGACGGTCACGTAGCCGCTCGTTGTCAAACGTCACGTCGAGAAATCGTTCCTGCAGGTCGTCAAATTTTTGGACGAACCCCTCTGCGGCCCCCTCCCTTTCCAGCAGCTCATCGCGGAATGTTGCCCATTGCATTGAATCGGCATGTTTCGCCAGAAGTTCTTCGACAGCCGACCGGACGGCATGATTCGATTCCAGCTGCTGAGCAAGCTCGCTGATGACGCTGTTTCGTTGAGCCGCCAACAACGGCTGGTTCCGAAGCAGGCCGACGAACTCGTAGGGGTCATCCGGTTGTACCGCATCATTATAATAGGTAGCAAGCCGACGGACGCCGTGCGCGAACGGAATGAATTCGTCCCAGTAAATTTTCTTCCATTTGGCGAGTGACTGGCTCCGTTTCTCAATCGCATCGGCCAACTGCTGATTGTCTAGCCGTTCCAGTCGCTCGGCCGCAAACGCCTCACCCGCCGCTGCCAACTCTGGGATAAGTTGTCCTGCGATACGCTGACGCAGTTCTTTCAAACGAGCGTCGCCAGGCCGCAGCGTAAGATACCAGCTTCGTTTTTCATCTTCGTCGGGCACGGCAGTAGCGATGGGACGAGCCTGCAAAACCGCGAATGAATCAGAGCGGCCCGTCCACTCCATGTCAGGCGACCAGCCAAATAATTGCTCGACCGAAAGCAACGTCTGCAAGATATTTTTAAGATCCTGAGGCTCCAGGAGGGGTTTGTTGTCCGTGTCTTCGCGCTGGCCTGGCATCCAGTTGATGACGCCCTGTGAGGCGCGATTCAATACCCAGCGATCCGGATCCACCAATCCGTCAACAAGCAAACTGCATGGCCCGGGAACCGACTCAATGATTGCGTGGTCTTGCCGCATGTCTCGAGGATCACGCGTAAAAGCGACGCCTGAACAGTCGGCATCGACCATCTCTTGCACAACGACTGCCATGCGGCTTCGAGCCGGGTCCAGGCCAAGTTCCTGACGATAAAGCAAGGCCGCGTCGGACCACAGCGAGGCCCACACCAGACGCACTGCATCCTCTACGGCTCGCTTGCCGCGGACTCCAATAATCGATTCGTGTAAACCGGCAAAACTGTGGCCGGCGGAGTCTTCACCGATGGCCGACGAACGAACTGCGAGCGGCGTGGAAGAGTTGAAAAGCTTTAGGCCTTCTGCGATGGTTACACGCAGTAGTTTGGAGAGTGGCTGCGTTAGAAACATCGATCGAATGCGTAAAGCTGTGTCCCAGATTTCTTCCCACCGCATATCGTCCATCGATTTGCGGCCGAGTTCCATGTCAATCGACGCCGTAATCTTCGCATCGATGACAAAGGCTTCATAGGCCCAGGTTGTCAGGCAGAAACCCCTTGGCACTTTAAAACCAGCCCGCGTGAGTTGCGTCAGCTTCGCCGCTTTGCCGCCAAGGATCTGATCGTCAGGTACGCCTTGTGCGTCAAGCGGTATCAGGAGTGGGCGGTCGGGATCCATTGGCGGACCTCCTGGAATCGCGCGACGTGCAAAAAACGTACAATATCGACGCGAAACAACGCACAAGTCTCCGCACGTACAAATGATTTTATATAAGAATGCCGAGAAATCAGCAATTCGGCCCATTGGTCGAACTCGCGCCCTCGTGCAATCAACTGCGAACGCCCTGTAGCGGTCACGGCTTCGACCTCCATCAGCTCACCCGCCTTGCCTGACCGATTGTCGATGACCAGGGCGACGTGATCACACTCGCTCAACAAACGGTACTTGCGAGTGGTGACCGGGGTGGCAAAAACCGCATGCCGCAGGTCCGCTGAAAACGCAAACGCGACCAGCGCGCCATAGGGCTGGCCTCCCCCCTGAACGCACAGTACCGCATAGGCTTGTTCGTTCACTAAGGATTGGATGCGCGCTCGGACAGCCACATTCGATGCTTCACGCGAATCCGGGTTGGGATCGCTATCAATGAGTGGTTCACCGGTGTTCATCATCACCCTTCTGTCCAACAGCATTCATAAGTACGCCTTGTTGCCTGTCTCGTCGTTGGGTCTGAGGCAGTTCATCGCAACCACTTGCCAGCGACGAATCCCATGTAACTGACCGAAGTGGCAAGGATACAGCCCCACAATAGATCCACCACCGTCACGACCCACGGCCAGTCTTTGACCGTCGCGTGGTTGGTTAAGTCATATGTGGCGTACGTGATCAGGCCGAACAAGGCTCCGAGGACCAGCACTTTCTTCGTCGAACCAGTTTCCAGGCTGGGTACGATGACGAAGACTAGCAGGCCAACCACGAACAGCAGGTAGAACAAGACAGCCGCTGACCAGTTGGGGTTGCTCCGCATCAAAAAGCCGAGATGTTTCTGATAGAATCCACGAGCGACCAGAACCAACCAGACCATGTCGATGGCTAAAAAGAGCAGAAGCGTACAGAGGTACAACTTGAGATAAAAAATCGTCATTTAATTATCGGATTCCTGCCCTGTGGATTGAGAAATTTGCTTTCCGCCTACGACACATCCTTGCAGAGCGGACAGGACGAACCGGAACCATCAATGGTGCCAATGTGCGGCTGAAGGCGGATCAGCCCCATCGATCCGTTGACGTAGCCCTCACGACAATCTTGAATGGCACATCGCAAAAGTAAATCTGAGAACAATGCCAGGATATGCGTGACCTGCGGCAAACCATTCCATTGGCGGAAGAAGTGGGCGCGAGAATGGCACCGCGTCCGTTATTGTTCTGAACGGTCCCGCCGAGCGCAGGCCAGTCCGTCCGCGGCCAGGAGGGAGGCATGATTGATCAGAGCCGACCGAACAGCACGGTTTCAAGACTGGCTTTCGCTGGTCAGCCTCGACGTTGCACCGCGATGAAGTAGAGAACTTCATCCTTTTCGGATCGAACTGATGCTACCCGCCAATGCATCGTGAAAGGCGTGCCATCCTTGCGGTAATTAGTGGCCGTACCTTCGAAGTTGTTGCCGGCTTCCAGGTCTTTACGGAGTTGATCGAGTACGGCGAGATCGGTGTCTGCGCCCTGCAGCAGAGAAGGGGACTTGCCTAACACTTCCTCGGAGGAGTACCCGGTCAACTGCGTGAAAGCCTCGTTGACGTACAAGATAGGAGTTTTCGCGGTAGCCTCAGTCACCATCACCGAATCGAAGCTGGTGGAAATGACTAGATCGGCGATGGGGCCTAGATCACTGCTGGGAACAGACTTGCTGAGTCGCATTATTACGTTTCCTTCATCTGGAGTTCATAAACCACTAGTTTGCGTCCCTACTCAAATACATCTTCGTCTGCTTCGGTGACGACCTCCGTCGGATGCCTCCGAAATCAGGAAGCTATCGCCACCCTGCTTGAGCCGGAGAGCCCAACAAAGCCCGGCCAGGCCACCAACGACAATCACCATGTCATGCGTCACTTATTTGTATATCTCAACCAATCGTTGCGCGAACGCAAGTTGTTGTCCACTCCCTGGACTCCGTCAGTCGTCGCGACGTCTCATGGCGAAACTCAAACATTCGCACCCGTTTAAGGCGGATCGACCTCCGCCCAGCCAGCTGCCGATCCGAACCGGCACTCGGTGGTCTACCCCGTCCCGCAAAATCGTCCCCCCTCCTGTCGATCCGCGAACAAATGGGGCGGATCGTATTCGGTGTATGGGGCAACCCAGCGAATCGACGGACACACAGTGTCAGGAATTGTTTATTGATATTCGAGCTCTGCGGATAATATGTTTCTGTTATGGTGAGACGAAGATGAGCACCTTCGGGTGCCTGGATTATCATGTTCTGAACCGGGTTCACGCGGGTGTCGTTCTTTGCGAAGGATTAAGATTTCATTGTCTTCGAGACCGCTCGCGCCGGTGCCTGTCCCCTTGGCGGGTCGCCCGTACGACCGTTGGTGCTCTCCCAACAGGCCATGTGGCATTTCAGGCAATGGCTACTGAGCCTGAGCGGGGCTTCATCTAGCAGGCTGAAGCAAAACGCGTCACGCTACACTGGAACCGTCGCCTTCGTACTCGGCGAGATACCCGAAAAAGTCTCGGCGATGCTCTTCTTCGTCTGCAAGCGACGTGATACAAAGGTCCTGAGTGACGTAGTCAATCCCGTCGCACAGCCTGATCAATTTGTTATACTGAGCGATCGCTGAATTTTCGGCATCGATCACCCCTTTGATCACAGAAACGACGTCTCTCGTGTCGATTTTGGGCTGCAATGAAGCCTGATTGCACTTGAAATCTGCACTCCCCGGAACTCTGCCGCCGATCGTCTTGATCCGGCGAGCAAGGATTTGAGCGTGAGCGAGTTCCTCAAGGACGTCTGCCTGAAGTGCCTTTTTGATTTCCTCGGCGCGCACACCATCCAGATTTACAGAGTTGGCGATGTAGTTCGTGACTGTTTCCAGTTCCATCCAATAGGCGACCTTAAGTTCCGCAATGATTTGTTCAGTGACGCTGGACATCGTTTTGCTTTCGAGTGAGGAAAACTTTGAATTGTTCGAGAATAAAAGCTTGAGCACACAGGGCTTCTTTCCGCCCGAGGTCTTGACTCAGCGTCAGGAAAGAACCAGTGCATCGCTTCCCCGCGAAGTTCTAGACAGAGCAATCCGAATGACCAGCACTGAGTCTTGAATTGCGGCAACATCATGGGTGGAGCATTTTTCTTAGCCGCGCTGGTCTGGGCAGCGGAACCTCCCTACGATAGAGGAGCGTTTCACTAAGTGCTTCGTGTTTCGACCGGCCGTGCGGGCCCGCCACAGCTTGAAAGAACTCGGTTTGAGATTCGATCGCAGGAGTTCGATTACTTGACCGGGGGACCATTGGAACTGCACGCGGATGGCGTCGAACGTGGTCCGATCTTCCCATGCCATCTGGATGATGCGGTCGATTTGTTCTGGCTGAAGTTGAGCCTTTTGGGATGGCATGATTTGACCCTGCTTCTCTGCCAACGCGATCCTGGTTTTGAACTTCGCTTACTTTTTTGTCTGCGGCACCGTTCGCTGCAAAACTTCACTTCGTCCCAAACCGTTGCCCATTTCTTCCGCCAGCTGAACTGCCGATCGCAAACAATGCAGATTTTTTCCGGCAAGTTGGTTTTCTTGTGGGACATCGGGCGGTACACATTTTCCTCAAGCTGTTCTTTTACGAACCATCGTCAGCAAGGATCCCGATCTGACTGCTGATCAGTCTTTGAACATCGACGAATCTGATCCTTCGCTTAGCCTATTTGGGGCGATCAACCTTTCGTGACCGTTCCCGGATAGTTGTTTTAACGAATTTTTTTTAACTCCGATCCCGAATTTCGAACCCTGGCCCCAATGCTAAATCATCAATGGGCAGATTTGCCCGCTCATCTTTCGGAGCGAATCCGCGTTCATGCGGAACGCACGAATGAAAATGGACATTTCGTACTGTACTGGATGCGGACTGCCGTGCGGGCGGATGAAAATCCTGCTTTGGAGGTCGCCATCAGGATTGCCGATCAACAAAGTTTGCCGATTTTGGTTTATCAGGCGATTTCGCAGGATTACGATTACGCGTCTGACCGGCATCACATGTTCATGCTGGAAGGAGCGCGTGATGTGCAAACGCAGTTGCTGCAGCGCGGCATAAGTTACGTTTTTCATCTGGCGACTCGCGACGACTGTGGCTCGCACCTCGTGATTCTTGCCGAACAAGCAACGCTGGTTGTCACTGAGGAGATGCCGGTCGATCCGCCGCGTCGATTCCTACGCGCGTTGGTCAGTCAAGTCGCCACGCCTGTGATTTGCGTGGACACGGCCTGCGTGGTTCCCATGCGATTGCTGAAAAAGCAGTACACGCGAGCATTCGAGTTCCGAAGTGCAACAAAGAAGTTATACGCCGAGCGGCTGACTCGTGAATGGCCGGATGAAAATCCTGCCGTGCGCCCCTTTGATGTCAGCACGCTCTCGTTCCAACCGATTGATTTGCAGGCGGCTGATTTACCCGAGTTGGTATCTCGCTGTGAGATCGACCATTCCGTGGGACCGGTGGTTGACACACAAGGTGGTTCGAACGCGGGTTACGCTCGCTGGAATCGATTCATCCAGACTGGGCTGGGACGTTATGCAGCTCGACGAAACAACGCTTTGGTCGATGGAGTGAGTCGCATGTCCGCTTATCTGCATTACGGCATGGTGTCGCCCATGCGGATCGCGCGGGAGGCAGCAGGGATCAACAGCGCGGGCAGCGAGAAGTATCTCGACGAATTGCTGATTTGGCGCGAGTTGGCGTATGTGTTTTGCTTTCATAGGGCCGATCACGACCAATGGTCCGCACTTCCCGATTGGGCGCAAGCGACACTGCAGACGCATGCGGGCGATCCGCGTCACGAACTTTATTCCTGGGAGCAATTGGCCCGAGCTCAAACAAAGGATGCGTTCTGGAATGCAGCACAGACGTCTCTGCTGATGCAGGGAGAACTCCATAACAACGTCCGAATGACGTGGGGCAAAGCGATTTTGAATTGGACGAAGTTGCCACAAGACGCATTGAAGATATTAATCGATCTTAATCATCGTTACGCGCTGGATGGGCGTGATCCCGCGTCATTCGGCGGATTGCTGTGGTGCCTGGGACAGTTTGATCGCCCTTTCGAACCCGAAACGAAAGTTTTTGGGACGGTACGGCCGCGTTCGACCAGCGAACATGCGCAGCGGCTGGACACCGATTCGTACCGGACACATGTTGCGACACCTCGATTTGATCCTGTGCCGCGTGTCGCGGTGATTGGTGCGGGCATTTCTGGATTGATTGCGGCTCGAACACTGGCTGATCATGGTTTACCCGTCATAGTTTTTGACAAAGGCCATGGCGTTGGTGGGAGAATGTCGAGCCGTCGAGTCGATGGTCATATCAGCTTCGACCATGGAGCTCAATACTTTACGGCCCGCGATCCCGGATTTCGCCGCTACGTTAATTCCTGGTTGCAGCAACGCGTTGTCGCACATTGGCCGGATCTTGAATCTGATCCGCCTCAGAAGATTGTGGAACTCACTCACGGCAAGATGCTTGAAAAAACAGATACGAATGAGCGATTCGTCGGATCGCCGTCGATGAATGCCGTTTGCAAACATTTGGCGAGCGATCTGAATGTTCAGACGCAAACTCAAATCGGGAAGATTGAATCTGTGGAGGAAGGGATTCGTTTGACGGACGAAGCTGGCAGAATGCTGGGCACGTTTGAGCTTGTGATCGTATCCGCTCCAGCACCTCAAACGGCTGATTTGCTTGTCGATTTTCCGAAACTCGCTCAACCGATTTCGAAGATTCAGATGCAACCCTGCTGGGCCGTCATGGCGTCGTTTGAACGGCCTGTTACCAGCGACTGGGTCGGCGCTTTCATTCACGATTCTGCGCTCACGTGGGTTGCGCGCAACAGCACCAAACCCAATCGTTCAACGAATGCCGAACATATTGTGCTGCACGCGGCTCACCACTGGACGGCGGAGAACTGGGAACGCCAGGCGGATGAAGTCGCGAGGGAGCTGCTGGCCAGATTTTGGCACGACTCAGGGATCCCGCCGCAATCTCCGCTTCACCTGCAAGCCCATCGCTGGAAGTTCGCACTTCCTGTCGATCCGCCGAGAGACCGATGCTTATTCGACGCCGAATCAGGCATCGTGGCCTGTGGTGACTGGGCTGGCGGCCCGCGGGTGGAAGGCGCTTTTCTTAGCGGCATGGCAGCTGCGGGCAGGATCCTTGGAACGCTCTCAATGAAACACAACACGACAGCATCCCAATTGAAATTGTTTTAGAGTACGTACGATTGGTCAGGAACGTTCCTTTGACTTGAACGGGCCGACGTGCTGCGAATTGATCGATGCCAAACAGTTCCGCGCGATCAAGGATCGGCTGGGACAGGATCCGCTCAGCGAAGATGCATGTCCCGAAAAACTGTGGGAGCGAATTTGCCGCAG